>Ga0209501_10002560_pt1 | contig 18948 bp, 21 predicted proteins | sample ArcticOcean_MG_C_4_FD_187434 | JGI IMG/M metagenome (GOLD analysis project Ga0209501, IMG submission 187434) | Marine microbial communities from western Arctic Ocean - ArcticOcean_MG_CB4_134 (SPAdes) (version 2) | ecosystem: Environmental > Aquatic > Marine > Oceanic | place: Arctic Ocean...
ACTACAATGGATCCTGAAACAAGAAGACTAGGGCAGGTTACAATAAATGATGCCCAGGCTGCGGATGATTTGTTTCATGCACTTATGGGCGACGAAGTTGAGCCAAGAAAGGATTTTATAGATAAGAATGCTAAATTTGTAACAAACCTAGATATTTAAACTTCCCTTAAAGAATTCCTTGTCCACTCTTCTATCTCTTTCGAAGATTCTTTTGCATTCACCACACTATGAGGTTTGCCAATCTTTAAATGAATAGTACCTGGATACTTAATAAATTTATGAGCAGGCCAACAATCACCAGAATTATGAGAAATCGGTAAGACGGGAACGCCTGCTCTCATAGCAAGCTCAAAACTGCTTCTTGAATAACTTTTAACTTTGCCAGGACTAACTCTGGTTCCTTCAGGAAAAAATAAGACATAGAGCCCATTTTCTAGACGCTTTTCACCCTCAGAAAGAGCTTGCAGAAGAGCTTCTCTGGGTTTACCTCTATTTATTGCAATAGGCTTTAGTAAGCTCATGGCCCAGCCCCAAAGCGGAATAAACAATAACTCTCTTTTAAGCAAAGTACACAATGGGTGAAAGAGATATTGCATTGAAAAAGCCTCCCATTGGCCTTGATGATTAGAGACGATTACGCAAGGAGTTTCTGGCATATTTTCCACCCCTTCTATTTCTACTTTAATGTTACAAACGAGAGCAAGGAACCAGTTTGCGAACTTAGGCCATAATGAAAAGAGGCGAAGTCTTTTATTTAGATTTAAGAATGGTCCAAATAGACAAGCTATTATGCTCGCTATAAAACCAGACAATAAGTAACCAACATAAAAAACTGCAGACCTTATTATTAACATAAATAAATTATTTAGAAATTATGTAGTCAACAGCAGCTGCCAGGTCTTGAAAGCAATTGTTAATTGGTGGACGGTTTTTTGCCTTCATTGCTTTAGATCCATATCCAGTCTCTACAAGAAGCGGCACACACCCATGATTGATAGCGGCCTGCACGTCTGTTTCTTTATCACCAACAAAAAAACACTCTTTTAAAGAAATATCGAAGTGACTCTCTATATTTTTAAGGAGACCCGTTTCTGGTTTTCTACAAGAACAGGCCTCGGTTGAATAATCATGAGGGCAATAAGATATGTAATCTATTTTTCCATTATATTGTTCAAGAAGCTTGGACATAAAGTTATGTATGCCCAGGAGTTCTTTATCAGAAATTATGCCTTTGTTAATACATGCTTGGTTTGTTGCAATTGCAACCAAGTATCCAGATTTATTAAGTTTTGAAATAGCCTCTAGGCTACCCTCGATTGGTTTAAAGTCTTCTGGCGCTGTGACGTATGACATAAGGTCAACATTAATAACACCATCCCTATCCAAGACAACGATTTTTTTATTCACTGAATTCTAAGTTAATAAATAATTTTGATAGTAAGAGGCAAGGTCTTTTGCGTCTATCCTAGTTTGTTCCATGGTATCTCTATCCCTAACAGTGACTGTATTGTCTTCAAGGGTTTGGAAATCTACTGTTACACAAAGAGGTGTTCCTATTTCATCGTGTCTTCTATAGCTTTTCCCTATATTTCCAGAATTTTCAATAAAAACCCTTCCAAGTTGAAGTGATTGCAGAGAATTTTTTATTTTTTGACTTTTTTTAACCAGCTCATCATTATTCCTCTTCAAGGGTATAACCGCCGCTTTAATTGGCGCTAAGTGCGGTTTAAAGCTCAAAACCACCCTTTCCTTTCCTCCTGCAAGGGTTTCTTTATTGTATGCCTCATTGAGTATAGCTAAAAACCCCCTTTCTACGCCCGCCGAAGGCTCTATTACATATGGAACCTCCCATTTATTATTTTCCAGGTTCTGAACTGCTAATTTTGCATTAGAGTCGGTATTTTCATCTACCTTAGAAGCAATATTAAGCTCATTTTGATTTTTACTGTGAGAACCAAGGTCAAAATCAGTCCTATTAGCTATTCCTTCAAGTTCTTCTAGCCCATGAGGGAATTTATACATAATATCCAGGGTAGATTTTGAGTAATGAGAAAGTTCTTCTTTTGGTACTGTGTATATTTCAAGGTTTTCCTTGCTCACGCCCTGCGCATACCACCACTCAAGTCTTTTATCTAGCCACTCCTTATGCCAAGCTTCGTCTTCTCCTTGTTTTACAAAAAACTCTAATTCCATTTGTTCGAATTCTCTAACTCTAAATATAAAATTTCTTGGAGTGATTTCATTTCTAAAAGCTTTACCTATTTGAGCAATTCCAAAGGGTAGTTTTCTTGAAGTTGAATCCAGAACGTTTTTAAAATTTATGAATATTTGCTGAGCGGTTTCAGGCCTCAAATAAGCAAAAGAACTTCCGTCGTCAATAGGACCAACACTTGTCTTAAACATCAGATTAAAAGGCCGGGGTTCTGTTAGATCCTCCGAGCCACAAGAAGGGCATTTTTGAGAATCTAGGTGGTCTGCTCTCCATCTTGATTTACAAGACCTACAGTCTATTAATGGATCAGAAAATGTCTCCTCATGCCCAGAGTATTTAAGCACTTTTGGATTGGTAAGAATTGATGCATCCAGTCCCTCGATGTCATCTCTTTCATATACCATGGAGCGCCACCAAGCCTGTTTTATATTATTCTTAAGTTCAACACCTAAAGGACCATAATCATAGACTCCTTGAAGTCCTCCATAGATCTCGTTTGACTGAAATATAAAACCTCTGCTTTTGCAAAGGGCAACCAGTTCTTCCATTGTTTTAGCTGTCAAATTTATACCTTTATATACTAATATAGTAAGTACTTACTATCATCTATAAACATTTAATATATACCTTCTATTGAAGAATGTTTATACCTTTTGTATTCCCATGAGTACTGTTCAGGGGAGTTCATTATACATTTTTCTAACTCTTCATTCATACGATCTACACTAGATTGTAAATCTAAATCCATGCCAGCTATTTCTTCACTAAACCTAACTTTAAAACCTTTTCCATTTGGCACCCTTGTACAAAATATAGAATGACACGGTGCTTTGCTTTTCATCTTCAATTTAGAAACTAAGGTCATCGTTAAGGCAGGTATTAAAAAAAAATTTGATAGCATTCCGCCCTCAAGTTTAGGAACTTGATCCGAGGCTATAATGACTACGCCGCCTTTATTTAAATTTTCAAGAATGGACTTAATGCCAGAAAGGTTTGGCTCTACCATTGTGACCCCCATTCTGGTTCTTGCCGACAACATAACTTTATCTATATGTTTATTTTTTGAAGGTGTGTAAAGCGCCATACACGGCACCTGTCTTCCCATGTAATTTAGTATAATTTCTATATTAGACAAGTGAGGCGCAAACAGTATCAGCCCTTTGTTGTAATCAAGACTTTTTTTGATTTTTTCAAAGCCCTGTGCGCTTACATATTTTGATAAATCCTTTCTTGGAAGGAATGACCATACAAATCCCATTTCAAACACAGTTTTTAACGTTTCTTTGATACTGCTTATTGCCAATTCCTTTATTGCTTTTTTCTCTAAACCAGGAAAAACAAGCCGAAGATTGGCAGTTGTAATTAAGAAGGCAGAGCTGTGGTTGAGCACTTTAGAGGCTCCAATACAAGCCGCAGCCCAGGAAATCACTCTCAATGGCAGGAAACCCATCAAAAACAATAGAATTTGTAAAAATTTTGTTAATAAAAGAGACATTTGTTGTCTTTTATTAGTTTCTCCAGAAGGAGGGAGTAAAAACAACTAATAAAGTAAATATCTCTAATCTTCCCAAGAGCATAGCCATGCAAAGCCCCAGCTTTGATAAATCATTAAGATCTTTATAATTTTCTGCAACTCCCCCTAAACCAGGCCCAAGGTTGTTTAAAGTAGCGCCTACAGCAGAAAATGAGGTAATAAAATCGTTATTTTGAGAGAGTAAGAACATTAAAAGTATAATAAAAACAATGACATAGATAGAAAAGAATCCCCAAACAGATTCAGCTACCCTGGAATTGATAGGCTTAGATCCTAATTTTATGGCCACAACAGCATTAGGGTGAATTAATTTAGTTATTTCTCCTGTGCCTTGTCTTAGCAGTATTGCTGCCCTTATAACCTTTATACCGCCCCCTGTAGAACCAGCACAAGCCCCTATGAAGGCTGCAGAAAGAAGTAAAAAGGGAACAAAAAGAGGCCAACTAGAATAATCTGAAGTTAAAAAGCCAGTTGTGGTTGCTATTGATACAACTTGAAAGGCACTTTCTTCTAAAATATTAGTATTTTGATCAACATATATCCCGCTTCTATATAAAGCTATGGAAGTTAATGAGAATACAACAAGTATTATGGAAAGATAGAATTTAACCTCTGTGTCGTACAGATAGTGCAATAGTCTCTTTTTGGTCCACGCAATGTAATGCAGAGCAAAATTAATACCTGCAATCAGCATAAATACAACTGCAGTCCAACGAAGAGAGGACTCTTTGAAGAAAGAAAAGCTTTCATCATGAGTAGAGAAGCCTCCTATGGATATAGTAGAAAACGCATGGCAAACTGCATCAAACCAACTCATTCCGAAATATTTATAAAAAACAGCACAAGCTATAGTCATTGTTAAATAGACATACCAAAGGGCTTTTGCAGTTTCTGTTATCCTGGGGGTTAGTTTTGCATCCTTTAAAGGTCCGGGTGTTTCTGCCTTATATAGCTGCATTCCACCAACACCAAGCAACGGAAGAACTGCTACAGCTAAAACAATAATACCCATACCCCCTAGCCACTGAAGAAATTGCCTATAAAATAACAAAGACTTATCCATATCATCGAGACCTACAAATACAGTAGACCCAGTTGTTGTAAGGCCTGAGATAGATTCAAAAAGTGAATCTACGTATCCAACTCCTTCTATATTCGCTAAATAGAAAGGAATAGAGCCGAAAAAACCTAAAACCGTCCAGAAAAAAACAGTAATAATAAAGCCATCCTTGGTTCTTAGGTCTACCTTATGGCTTTGCGCTGCAAGAAAGAGACAAAATCCAACAGTAAATGTAAAAAATCCGGAGTACAAGAAGATAGGTATAAGCTTGTCTTCGTTAAAAAAATAAGCCAAAAACCCAGGTAAAACTTGGGCTATGCTAAAAAACATTAACAGCGCGCCTAGAATTCTTGTTGTATAAGGAAGCCGCATTTTTTTATTTCGGAGAAAAAATATTTTTAACTTCTTTTAGGTACTTTTTATTGGTTAAAAATACTATAACATGATCGTTTTCCCTTAAATGTACGTGATCATGCGCTATTTTCGCCTTATTTCCTCTTATTAGAGCACCTATTGTAGCCCCTTCTGGGAGACTTATTTCACCAAGTTCTTTTCCTATGCAGCTTTCTTTTCCAGAGGGAGACTCTTTCGCCAACGTTTCTATGGCTTCAGCAGCACCCCTTCTTAATGAATGAACCTTTACAACATCTTTACCTTCAATTTCGGCAAGAAAGGTCCCAATTGTTATTTGAGATGGCGCGATAGCTATATCAATCCCTTTTCCTTGCACCAAGTCCACATAAGCTGGATTATTTATAAGGGCAACAACTTTATGGGCCCCCATTTCTTTAGCTAAAAGACAAGACATTACGTTTGCTTCATCATCATTTGTAACCGCTGCAAATACGTCAGTGCCTTCTATATTTTCGTCATGAAGAAGGGCTTTATCACAGACGCTTCCTTGCAAGACAACCGAGGAAGAGAGTTTTTCTGATAGATACCTTGCCCTATCCGGACTTGATTCTATTATTTTTATATTATGTTTCCCTTCTGTAGCCTTGGCCAGTCTGCTACCTATTTTTCCTCCTCCCGCAATAATGACATTATTATATGGGTCTTCTTTTGTGCGCATTTCATTAATCACATTTGAAGCTTCCCCTTTTTTTGAAATAAAGAAAACCTCATCATCAGCTTGAATAGTAGTGGAGCCAGAAGGAATTATTGATTCTCCCTTCCTAAATATAGCAGCTACCCTTGTATCCACCCTTGGCATATGTTTTTTTAGGTCAGCAATCTCATGGCCAATCATAGGGCCACCTTTAACGGCTCTTACTGCAACTAAATTAAGCAGCCCATCTCCAAATTCTAGAACCTGGAGAGAGCCTGGTATGTCTATAAGCCCTTGGATCTGATCTGTAATTAATTGTTCTGGGCTGACATGAATATCAACTGGGATTAAACCTGAATTCATTGCCTCTTTTGTTTTTCCTCTCAAATAAGAGGCTTCTCTTACTCTAGCTATAGTTTTTATTGAGCTATTTAACACTTTTGCAATCAAGCAAGAGACAATGTTGGTTTCGTCGCTGCCCGTAACAGCAACAACCATGTCTGCGTTCGCTATATCTGCATTTACTAGGATGTTCGGATAAGAACAACCTCCTAGAATAGTTTTAAGGTCTGCCTCTTCTTCTAGATAGCCAAGAACAGATGAATTGTTATCGACAATTACGATATCGTGTTCTTCAGATAGTAGAGAAGCGAGAGTGCTTCCAACTGCGCCTGCCCCAAGAATAACTATTTTCACCAGCTTTTATCTTTCTAGATCTTAATTTATATTCCTACTGATTATAGACCTATTTTGAATATTAAATACAACTTCTAAGTGTTTCGTTGGGAAAATTTTAAATTGCTATATAGGGTAGATTTATAGCCTCTAACAAACTCTTCAGAGGAAACAATTTTTTTCCCTGGCATTTGCAAGGTTTCAATTTCTAGATAGCTATTATTTTTACATCCAACTTCTAAAGACCCTTTAGAGTTGATATTAATTTGGCCGGGTTCCAAGTGATTTAGATCTTCAAATGCAGAAGCGCTAAATATTTTTATTCTTTCATCGCCAAGGTAAGTAAAAGCACCATGTTTAGGGTTTAATGACCTTATCCTTCTTTCTATTTCATTGGAAGTTTCTGTTGCCCAGTTTAGTTGCTTAAATGAATTATCAATTTTATTGGCATAAGTAGAGCCTGTTTCAGGTTGTAGAACCCCTTGAATTGTTTTGGCCTCATACTCTTTCAAAAACGGAAGAAGGTTTTTAGAGCTAATTTGAATAAATTTCTGCTCTAGTGAACCTAGTGTTTCTTTCTTTTCAATTTCACAAATGAATTTTCTTAGTATGGGTCCTTCATCTAGGCCCTCTGTCATTGCCATTATTGTTATGCCAGATTTAGAATCTCCAGCAGCAAGGCAGTTTTCTATTGGAGCCGCACCTCTCCACCTAGGAAGCAGGGAAGCATGAACATTAATGCACCCAAGTTTGGGTAAATCCAAGACAGATTGTGGAATTAGTAGGCCGTAAGCTACGACAAGAAAAATATCGGGCTCCAAATCATTAAGTTCTTTTACAAAATTTTCCTCTTTGAGAGATTTAGGCTGGAGAACCTTTAGTTTATTCTCAATGGCAATTTCTTTAACGGCAGAGAATGTAATTCTTTTACCTCTTCCAGACCTCTTGTCAGGCTGAGTTAGCACAGAGACTATTTCATGATCTCCTTTTAATAAAATTTCTAGATGTTTAGCAGCAAAACTAGGTGTGCCTGCAAATAAAATTTTCATTAGTTAGCAGTACTTATTTTTTTTTGCTTTATAAGCTTTTTTCTTATCATTTCTCTTTTGAGGTTCGAAAGGTAATCAACAAATATTTTTCCTTCTAAATGGTCCATCTCATGTTGAATTACAACCGATAAAATTCCTTCAGCTTCTATTTTTAAAGTCTTGTTATTAAGATCTAGGGTGCTAATTTTAACTTTAGAGGGCCTTTCAAGTTCTTCATAAAATCCAGGCACTGAAAGACATCCTTCAGAATAAGGCAATTTATTTGGTTCTATAATTTCTTCAATCAGAGGGTTAATTAGAACTAGAGGTTTATTTTTTTCTTCACTAACATCAATGACAATAACTCTTTTATGTACATCAACTTGTGTTGCCGCAAGGCCGATTCCTTCCCCTTTATACATAGTTTCTAGCATATCTTTAATCAAGGTTCTAATTTCATCATCTACGACAATAACCTTTGATGCTACAGTCCGTAATCTGGGGTCCGGAAATATAAGAATTTTTAGCTTTGACATGATATTTCTTTTTAACAACTCGGATTATATTAGAATATGTCCTTTAATTTGGAGAAAGATGTGTCAACCACTGTATCTATAATAATTGGATCTGAATCTGATCTAGAATTGGCTAATAAATGTTCAGATACCCTAGAGTCTCTGTCTATAACTAATTCAACACAAGTGCTCTCAGCTCACAGAACACCAGATTTGCTAGAAAATCATGTAAGGGAGTGTGAAGAGGGAGGTACTAAAGTATTTGTAGCTATAGCTGGACTTGCGGCTCATCTTGCTGGTGCAGTGGCCTCAAAGACCGTTCTTCCTGTTATAGGAGTACCTGGGGACGGGGGACCTTTAAGAGGGATGGACGCCCTTCTTTCAACTGTTCAAATGCCAAAAGGCATACCAGTAGCTACTGTTGCTATTGGTTCTTCAGGTGCAGTAAATTCTGCTTATTTAGCAGCACAAATTCTTGGTGTAGAGTCTAAAGAAATTAGAAATTCACTTCTTCAAGTCAGAGAAGACGGCAAAGAAGCCATAAAGAAATCTAACCAAAAGCTTTTAAAGTCTTAATACCGGGCTTGATGGATAGTCTAAGTGCAATAGTAGAAGCGCTTACTAGTGGAGAGGTTATTGCTTATCCTACGGAGGGGGTTTGGGGGATGGGCTGTGACCCATCTAATTTGACGGCTGTAAGAAAATTAATAAGCTTAAAGAGTAGATCAGAAGGAAAGGGATTTATATTGGTAGGCTCTCAACTCTTTCATTTTAATAAATATGCAGAGGTGGAAGCCAATGAAGTTAAATTGTTATCTAAATGGCCAGGCCCTCATACTTGGCTAGTTCCTGCTTTGAATATAAGCCCTCTGTTAACAGGGGGAAGCAAAAAAGTTGCCCTCAGGCTTACTGAGCATGAAGAAGTCGTTGCTATTTGTAATAAATTTGGAGGGGCTATACTTTCAACATCAGCCAATAAAGAAGGAGAAAGCACGCTCTTGGAGGCAGGTGACATTAAGAAAGTGTTCCCAGGTGTTAAGGTGCTGCAAGGCAACCTTGGTGGGTTCAGCAAACCCTCTACAATTGAAGATTTAATGACGGGTGAAGTTATAAGAGGCTAAGATAATAGGAATGAAAAAATTTGCTGTCATAGGTAGTCCAATAAGCCACTCGCTTTCTCCTTCTATTCACACCGCTTTTGCTAAAATGCTTGGAGTAGATATTCAATACGATGCTATTGAAGTAAAACTAGAAAATTTTGAAGAGCAACTGAATCATTTATTTTCTAGTGGATACAGTGGCTTAAATGTTACCTTGCCCTTAAAAGAAAAAGCATTTTCTTTTTCAACTAAGCGATCTGAAATATGCTCTTTAACTAAATCTGCCAATACTCTTTGGCAAGAAGATGGAGTTCTATTTGCTGACAGCACAGACGGCAAGGGCCTAATGGAGGATTTAATCTCCAAAAGCCTAACAGTCGAAGGTTCTAATATTGTTGTTTTAGGAGCGGGAGGTTCTGCTAAGGCCATATTACCGAGCTTGTTAGAGGCAAAGCCAAATGAAATATTTATTCTAAATAGAACTTTATCTAAAGCAGAAGAAATAGTAGAAATTTATATAAACAATACGACCAAGATTACTGCTGGACCACTCAACGAAAAACTTCCTTTTAAAAGTGATGGCATTATTAACACAACATCTGCAGGCTTGTTAGGACAAGAAATAGTTTGCCCAGAGAACCTCTTCTCGGATCAAGCTTGGTGTTATGATTTAAATTACGCAGATGTAACTACAAATTTTAATAAATTGGCTAAGAAGAATAAGATTTCTAAAGCTTATGACGGCATGGGAATGCTACTTAGACAGGCGGCACTAAGCTTCGAAATTTGGACGGATTTAACACCGGATGTCGACAAAGCTATTGAGATGTTAAAAAAATAATTGGCTAGATATTTAAAATTGTTTCAGAGAGTAATCTAGCTGATCTGCCTTGATTTAAATCAATAACCATTACGAGTCTTTCAACTAATCTTGTTAGGTTCTAGGTTAATATTTAAGGTTGTTGTGACAAACGCCATAGTATAAAATGCGCGCGTATTCCACCCGATCAAAACAATACAAACAAGGCAATGATGGCTTATTTAAGAAAGTGTTATTTTAAATTTTACCAGATCGTTTTTTTAATTTTACCTGCTAGCTTATTGGGTGAGGCTTCTGATTATAATATGCCTGTCGGTGTTACAGAAGTTAGCAAAGAAATCTTTGATTTACACATGCTCATATTTTGGGTCTGTGTTTGGATTGGAGTTGTAGTCTTTGGGATAATGTTTTGGTCTCTTTGGAAGTACAGAAAATCAAAAGGGGCAGTAGCTGCAGATTTTGACGATCATTTTTGGTTGGAGATTGGCTGGACTGTGGTCGCAACTTTAATTTTAGTTGTTATAGCAATTCCTTCAACCAAAGTTATGGTTACAGCCTATGATGATGCCGAGGGAGAGATCAACATAATGGTGACCGGTCACCAATGGAAGTGGCACTATAAGTATTTAGAAGATGGCATTAGTTTTTTTAGTAACCTGTCTACCGATCAAGAACAGATCAATAATCAAATACCCAAAGGAGAATTTTATCTAAGAGAAGTTGATGAGCCTCTTGTTATACCGATTAATACAAGAATAAGATTTTTGATCACAGGTAATGACGTCATACATTCATGGTGGGTTCCAGATTTTGCTGTAAAGCAAGATGCTGTACCCGGCTTTATAAACACCGCATGGACTAATGTCCCAGAAACAGGAATATACAGAGGGGCTTGTACAGAATTGTGTGGGATAAAACATGCATTTATGCCTGTAGTTGTAAGAGCCGTAGAACAGGCAGAATATGACGCTTGGGTAGCTGAAAAAATTGTTTTAGCGGAGCAGGAAAAGATGCTAACTTCTAAAGAATGGACAAAAGCAGAATTAGTTGAGAGAGGAGAGAGTTTTTATCTTACAAATTGTGTTGCCTGCCATCAGGTTAATGGGAAGGGCATACCGCCAGTATTTCCAACGTTAGACGGGAGTCAGATTGTTTTAAATGACACTCAACGACAAATAGAGATTTTGATGGAAGGTGTTCAAGGATCTGCCATGGCAGCTTTTGGGAGCCAATACTCTGAAGTAGATATAGCAGCGGTAATAACATACACACGACAAGCTTGGTCTAATGGCAAAAACGGCGACAGTGCAATAGTTACACCGCAAGACATTGTGGCTTATAAAAACAGAACAGAACTATAAAAGAGGCTTAATAAATGAGTACAGTAGTAGAAACACACGATCATGGACATCATGGGCCAGCAAAAGGACTTACTCGTTGGCTTTTTACGACTAACCACAAAGACATAGGAACGCTTTATCTTTGGTTTAGCTGTCTTATGTTGTTTATTGGAGGTTCTATGGCCATGGTAATAAGGGCAGAGTTATTTCAGCCTGGATTACAAATTGTACAACCAGAATTTTTTAATCAAATGACCACTAATCATGGTCTGATCATGGTGTTTGGGGTTATTATGCCGGCGTTTGTTGGGTTGGCTAATTGGATGATTCCTATGCAGATAGGCGCTCCAGATATGGCCTTGCCAAGACTAAACAACCTGAGCTTTTGGCTCTTGCCCATGGCTTTTGGAATTTTATTATCTACATTATTTATGCCAGAAGGGGGTCCAAATTTCGGATGGACTTTTTACGCTCCTCTGTCAACGACCTACGCACCTTCCACGGTTAATTTTTTCATATTTTCTGTTCATATAATGGGAATTTCATCCATATTGGGCTCAATAAATATCATAACAACGATCTTTAATATGCGAGCCCCAGGCATGACCTTGATGAAAATGCCACTTTTCGTTTGGAGCTGGTTAATTACAGCCTATTTGCTGATTGCAGTAATGCCAGTATTGGCCGGAGTGGTAACAATGATGTTGATGGATATTAACTTTGGAACAAGTTTCTTTAATGCAGGCGGAGGAGGAGATCCCGTATTATTCCAACACGTTTTTTGGTTCTTTGGACATCCTGAAGTCTATATAATGATTTTGCCTGCTTTTGGAATCGCCTCTCATATCATTGAAACTTTCTCTCGAAAGCCAATCTTTGGGTATACATCAATGGTTTATGCAATGTCATCTATTGCTATTCTTTCTTTTGTAGTTTGGGCTCACCACATGTTTACTGTAGGCATGCCTTTGGCAGGCGAACTTTTCTTTATGTACTCCACGATGTTGATAGCTATTCCGACGGGTGTAAAAGTTTTTAATTGGATAGCAACCATGTACAAGGGGTCGATTAGTTTTGAAACTCCTATGTTATTTGCAATAGCCTTCGTAGCTTTATTTACTATTGGTGGTTTTTCTGGACTTATGCTTGCCATAGTTCCAGCAGACTTTCAGTACCATGATACTTATTTTGTAGTTGCACACTTTCATTATGTGCTGGTACCGGGATCATTATTTGGAATCATAGCCGGAGTCTATTATTGGCTTCCAAAATGGACCGGCAACATGTATGACGAAACTTTAGGTCAATTACATTTTTGGTTAACTTTCGTATCTGTAAATTTAACTTTTTTCCCTATGCACTTTGTAGGTCTGGCTGGAATGCCTAGAAGATACCCTGATTATGCTTTGCAATTTGCCGATTTTAATATGATTATCAGTGTAGGCTCTTTCTTGTTTGGAATATCTCAACTGCTGCTTGTTTTTATTGTTATTAAGTCAATAAGAGCAGGAAAAAAAGCCAAGCCAGAAGTATGGGAAGGCTCGGGCAAGCTGGGATTGGAATGGACCTTAGAATCTCCAGCTCCTTATCATACGTTTACAGTTCAACCGGAGGTTAAGTAGTACGGTGGATTCAAAAAAAACTATTAGAAATTTGCTGGGCATAGTTTTTGGCATGTTTGCCTTTGGATTTTTATTGGTTCCAATTTATGATGTTTTTTGTGAAATTACAGGACTAAATGGAAAAGTAACAGGGCCCAGTTATTTAAGTGAAAGCTCACGAGATATAACCGACCAGAGGGAGGTGCTTATTCAGTTCATGACTCACAACAATGAGTCAATGCCTTGGACATTTAAATCAAAGAAAGTCCAAATGAGAATTAAGACAGGCAGCCAACAAGAAGCAATTTTTGTTTTTGAGAATACAACAGACAAAGAAATGGTTGGTCAAGTTATACCAAGTGTTTCCCCGGGCAGAGGTGCAGAATTTTTCCATAAAACCGAATGTTTTTGTTTTGAAAGTCAAACCCTAGCAGCAGGTGAAAGGGTAGAGTTGCCAGTCAGGTTTATTGTTGATCCAGCTCTTCCTGAAGAAATAGGATCTCTAAGCTTAGGATATACTTTGTTTGATATAACAGATCAAATAAAAGAAAGCCAAGCATTAGCAAATTTATAAGAGGAAAAAATGTCAGAACAAGCTTATTACGTCCCAGAGTCTAGTAAATTACCCTTTGCGATGGCCCTGACTATGTTAACGTTTATTATAGGGGCTGCGAACACAGTTATAGATAAAGGCACTGAATCAAACTCTTACCTAATCCTTTTCCTGGCTTTTGCAATGATGTGGACAACAATGTTCTTTTGGTTTAGCACGGTTATAAGAGAAAATAATGCTGGTTTAAATAATCCAATGTTAAAAAATTCTTATATATACGGGATGGCTTGGTTTATTTTTTCTGAAGTTATGTTTTTCTTTGCCTTCTTTTTTGCACTAGCCTACGTTAGGAATTTTGCAGTCCCCTGGTTAGGAGGAGAAGGAGAAAAAGGAATAGCCAATATGTTGTGGCCAGGATTTGAAGCAACTTGGCCTGTGATGATAACTCCTGACCAAGCAATACAAGGATCAGATTTTCTTGGTCCTAAAGAAGACATGTCCATAGGGACTGTTTATGGGCATAAAGGAATAGCAGGAGTCTTAGGTTGGCTTCCTCTGTGGAATACCATATTTCTCCTGACTTCTAGTGTTACAGTTCATATAGCTCATTTAGGATTAAAAAATGGGAACAGAAGGCAGTTCCATATTTTCTTAGGTTTAACTTTGGTTCTCGGTTATTTATTTGTAGGTTTCCAGGCTGTAGAGTATTACGAAGCTTATGAGCACATGGGCCTAACTCTTGGCTCTGGAATTTATGGAACAACATTCTTCATGCTTACAGGTTTCCATGGTTTTCATGTTTGTCTTGGAGCTATTATCTTAACAATAATGTGGCTAAGAGGTCTGAATGGACATTTTACAGCTGATGACCATTTTGGTTTTGAAGCTGGCTCATGGTATTGGCACTTCGTAGATGTGGTTTGGGTATGCTTGGTAGCTTTTGTTTATGTAATGTAGATTTACTAAAGGGACGGGCCTATCTGTCCTGTAATAATTCCATAAATCAACGTGGCAAATAAAACAACAGCAATAGAGACTCTCACTCCTAAACTGTAAACTGTTCTTTTAGTAGAGCTGCCATCTTTTATAAGAAAGAAGGCGCCACTAAATAGGCTAATTAGCATGGCTACGATAAGAAAGAGAATAAAATATTTGATCATATTTGAGGTTGGCTAGTATAGCGGACAGATAGTTAAAGGTAATGAATTGATTTTAAAAAACTTAAAACCGGGGAGAGGGATTAGCATTTTTGTTATTATTTTTTTCCCTTTGCTATTGGTTCTAGGAACATGGCAAGTTATTAGAGGTTTAGAAAAGCAAGATATATTGGATCGCTATGATTTTAATAAGTCACTTATCCCTGTTGAAGCCAATAAATTATCAAATGAGGATATAGAAAGTAACTATTACAGAACTGTTTCTTTGGAAGGTCAATTTATGCAACAATCTTATTTCTTAGATAACAGGCTGTATAGGCAAAAGTCTGGGTATGAGATTTTTTCATTATTTCAATCAAATTCAAATACTTATTTTTTAATAAATAGAGGGTGGGTTGATAAGAAAGAAACAATAGAAACAGAAGTACCAAAGAGAGTTAGGATTCAAGGACTTTATACCCCGTTTAAAAGGTTTGGGTTGAGTCTTTCAAGCGAACCTTCTGTAAACGGCTGGCCTAAGATTGTTCAAGAACTAAGTTTTCAACAAGCTTTAAGAGATTTAAGCCCTGAATACAATCCACAGCCTGCAGTGATTCAGCTATCTGCAGGGTCTCCCGGGGCGTTTGAACCAATATGGAAACCCACAATTTTCAAAGCAGCCAGACATTATGGTTATGCTGTTCAATGGTTTGGGTTGGCACTAGTTTTATTAATTTCCTATATTTATTTTGGAATACAAAGAGACAATAATGACAATAACTAAGCAAAATTTTGGCCGAATCAAAGCTGCTTTAATTTTTTTAACACCAATAATAGTTCTAATAGCAAGTACCGTTCTTTTTTATAGCGGCTTCTCACCAGATGGGAAAACCAACAATGGCATCCTTTTTGACCCTCCCGTAGAACTTAATGATCTAAATTTTTCTGTATCTTCCGGACCTCTTACCAAGGAATTTCCTGGAAGATGGACAATTGTCCATCTTCTTAATGATACGTGCTCAGAAAATTGTTGGAAGACACTTTATTCAACCAGGCAAGTTAATGTAAGACTTGGCAAGAATAGTTCTAGAGTAGTTCGTTATTTGTTATTAACAGAAAATACAAAATTAACGGAGAAAGATCTTAAAAAGCTTACTTCTGAATATCCGATGCTAAATTTAGGAGAAGTTAAATTTAAAAATCTTCCTCATGAAGCCAAAGACGGATTACCTTATAACCCTTATATTCTTTTTGACCCTTTGGGGAACGGAGTGCTTATGTATGATGTCCGGCTTCCAGGAGGAGAATTGCTAGAAGATTTAAAAAAGTTATTGCAAAACTCCAAGGTTGGCTAAATTTATGAATTTAAAAAACCTAACTTTATTTTCTGGACTATTGGGGTTTGTAGTAGTTGCCTTGGGTGCATGGACCAGGCTAGCAGACGCCGGACTAGGGTGCCCTGATTGGCCAGGATGTTATGGTTTTGCAACCATTCCTGTAAACCCAGAAGACATAGAAATTGCTAATACTCGTTATCCTGAAACCCCTTATGAGGTTGCTAAAGCTATACCTGAAGTGGTGCACAGGTATTTTGCTGCTACTTTGGGTTTATTTATCGTAGGAATATTCTTGGCTGTAAATAAGAAGCAAGAAAACACAAAAAACTTGAGAACTTTGTCAGGTTTTTTAGTTTTTTGGGTTATTTTACAAGGGGTGTTTGGCTATCTCACAGTAAGTTTAAAGCTTTGGCCTCAAGTTGTAACAATACATCTATTATCAGGGTTTGTTACTACTCTCATCATCTGGATTATTTATTTTAAGGCAAAAGACTTAGGAAATTCAGACGTAGGGCATTGGGGCTTTAATATAAAAATAAAGAGACTAATAAGCATAGGGATAGTTTTAGTAGGGTTGCAGATATTTTTAGGTGCTTGGACCAGCACAAATTATGCTTCTCTGTCTTGTTTTGATTTTCCACTTTGCCAGGGCCAAATATTACCGCCAGCTAATTTCTCTGAGGGTTTTAATTTTTCCCAGAATGTAGGTCCCAATTATTTGGGCGGATTGCTAGACCATGAATCAAGAGTCGCTATACATCTTACACACCGATTAGGAGCTTTAGTTGTTACTGTTTTTTTAATCTACTTAATTTGGTCTCTATATCTGGAAGGGTTAAAAAGAGTACCGACTGTGCTAGCAGGCGTCCTTGTTTTTCAAATAGGTTTAGGAATATCGAATGTTATCTTTGGCCTACCTTTATTAATAGCCGTAGCGCATAATCTTGGTGGACTCTTATTAATAACTTGTTTGAGTGTTCTGAGATTTAGAGACTAATAATAAAATGAATAGCACAAGCGCTCTTATATGGAGAGATTATTTAGAATTAACCAAGCCAGGCGTTCAGGCTTTATTGTTTGTTTCCTGCATAAGCGGAATGTTAATTGGATCTAACTTCAGCCCACCCTTACCAATTTTTATTTTTGGTCTTTTAGGGATTAGTTTTTTAGCCGCCTCTGCTGGCGTAATAAATCATATTTTTGATTCTGAAATAGATGCAAAGATGAATAGGACTTCATCCAGGCCGCTGGTAAAGGGCTCCATAACAGAATTTTCGGCTTCTATGTTTGCCGCAGGGCTCTATATTTCTGGAAGCATAATGCTGCTGCTTTACGTTAATGCATTAACGTGGATTCTTACTTCGCTTACTTTTATTTTTTATGCTTTTATTTACACAAGGTATTTAAAATTTATGACGAGCCAGAATATCGTTATAGGGGGGTTGGCCGGTGCAATGCCACCTTTACTTGGTTGGACGGCTGTTTCTAACACGATAGAACCAAATGCTTGGTTGTTGGTCTTGATTGTTATGGTTTGGACACCACCACATTTTTGGGCTCTTGCTGTTTACCGTGTGGAAGATTATGCAGAAGCCGGTGTGCCAATGCTTCCCGTTCAAAAGGGCATCGCTTTTACCAAGCAACACATTGTTCTTTATACTTTATTGTTATTGGTTTCTACAATGCTTCCTTACGTAGTAGGAATGTTTCACGAATTGTACTTAGTGGTGGCGTTAATTTTAGGCTTAGGTTTTTTATATTTTTCTATCAAACTTTATAGAGATGAAACCAATGCCTCTGCTATGCAAACCTTCGCTTATTCAATTTCTTATTTAGCAGCGCTTTTTGGAGCTATGCTAGTTGATCAGTATTTATATTTATGAATAAAGGTATTTTTTGGACTGTTGGTAGCTGCATAGCTTTTATGTCAGTTGTTCTCGGCCTATTTTTTAACCAATGGACTACCCCAAGAGAGTTATCTGCAGAAGAGTACAAAGATTTAGGGGCTTATTTTATAGAACCAAGCAGAAACTTAACTAAATTAACCCTTGTTGATGACACAAATAGCTATTTTGAGTTTCAGAGTTTTAAGGGCAAATGGAACGTCCTATTTTTCGGTTTTACGTTTTGTCCAGATATTTGTCCTGTAACCATGAAGCAACTTCAGGAAATTAAAAAAGGGCTGGGCGATGAATCAGAAAAAGTCAGGTTCTTTTTAGTCTCGGTTGATCCAGTTAGAGATACCCCTGAGAAATTAAGAGTTTATCTAGATAATTTTGATGAAGAGTTTATAGGTTTGACTGGAGGGATAGATCGTATCTATAAATTTGCCACTCAAGTCAATGTGCCTTTCTCGCCCGTTGTTGAAAGCGATGACCCTTTTTACACTGTTGACCATACTGGCAGTTTGGTCTTGATTGATCCGCAAGGCAGATATGCTGGTTTTTTCAGGGCTCCTCATGACCCAGAAAAAATTATATTAGCGTTCGAGTCTTTGTTGAAAAGAAAGAATTAAAGCTGTTTTATTATTTTTGGTTTCCTTTTATTGCGAAGTAGATCCCAAGCAATAACAGAAATAACTGTTCGCTTGCAAAGAGAGTTCGTCCTTCTCCAAAAAATATACCCCAGTTTGAATGCGCGATAAGAATTGCACCTATCATGATTACCCCAATAGCCCCTCCAGATATTCGGGTTAATAGATTTCCAATTATCCCTGAAAGTAATCCACCTAGAATAATACCTAGTCCAGCTAAGACTTCTCCCCACGCAACCATAAGAGCGGTTGGATAGCCTATGTTGGATGCTAACCATCCAGATTCATCTAAGGGCAGTTTTCCAAACCCATGCAAAAAGAAAGATATTCCAAGGCCAAGCCTTATTAGCCAATCAGCCGTACCACTTAATGGCCGTGCCAGTTTTTCTAAAAAATTATTTAAAGTTTCCATAATTATCCCATTGCCTCAAGTAGTTCTAATAGTAAGTTTATAAC
>Ga0209501_10002565_pt1 | contig 18924 bp, 16 predicted proteins | sample ArcticOcean_MG_C_4_FD_187434 | JGI IMG/M metagenome (GOLD analysis project Ga0209501, IMG submission 187434) | Marine microbial communities from western Arctic Ocean - ArcticOcean_MG_CB4_134 (SPAdes) (version 2) | ecosystem: Environmental > Aquatic > Marine > Oceanic | place: Arctic Ocean...
TAACTGGCGTTGCGGTTGAGTACCGGCAGCGCAGATGTTTTTCGACGTTTAATAATTCGCGTGTTATGTGAGAAAGTTAGACTCTCCCGATTGAAAATCATGCGTCAGAAGGGCGCGATTGTCAACCTGGCGCGTCGACTGCTAGACCCGTCCAGGCACAAAACTGTCTGTATAGGTTTAGTTTAGGGCAGTTACTCCGTCCAACCCGTCGACTCCACCGGTCAACTCCGCAATGGTTTTACCCAAAACAGGGTGGACGGATTCGGGCGTCAGCTCGCCCAGAGGAACCAGCACGAACGCCCTGAGGTGCAGGCTGGCATGGGGCACTTGCAGGTCTGGCTCGTCCACTATTAAATCGCCCAGGTCGCCTAACAATAGGATATCCACGTCAATCAGCCGAGGGCCAAATCGAGGGCTGTCTTCCCTCCCCATGTCTTGTTCCAGCTTTTTAACCCGCTCCAGCAACTCCTGGGGGGAAAGAAAAGTGTTGATCTCGGCGACCATGTTAAGGAAGTTGGGCTGGTCGGTCATACCCCACGGTGCGGTCTCATAGATGCTAGAGGTCCGAACCACGGTAAAATCTGGCCGTTCATTCAGACTGTTTACCGCTTGGGCCAGGTTCTTTTTCCGGTCTCCCAGGTTGGTGCCAAACCCCAGATAACCCGCCATCGGGCTCAAGATGCGGTCCCTTTGCTGGAGTTCCAGCCGTCGGGTCGCCAGCCGCGCACCACGGCGTCGGTGACCCGGCAGACCCGGACCATCTCTCTAACGTCGTGCACCCGGACGATGTCTGCGCCACCGGCGATAGACAATGCAACCGTGGCTGCCGTCCCCTCAACCCGCTGGTCGGCAGGCAGGCCCAAAAGCAACCCCAAAGTGGATTTGCGGGAAGTGCCAGTCAAAATAGGACAGCCGATTTCTTGAAGTAGCTTCAGCCGATTAAGGACTTCGAGGTTTTGGTCCGGGTTCTTTCCAAAGCCGAACCCAGGATCCACGATTATACTTTCTTTGGGCACACCGGCTTGGAGCGCGATACCAACACTGGCCGTCAGACTTGAAACCAGGTCAGGCAGCAAATTCGCGTACTCAGTGCCCTTTTGGTTGTGCATCAGGACTAGTCCCGCCCCGGTGTCGGCGGCGACCTGGGCCAGCTCCAGTTCGGCTTTTAGCCCCCAAATGTCGTTGATAATCACGGCCCCGGCGTCAACGGCTTGTATGGCCACCGCTGCCTTGTAGGTGTCCACGCTAACCGGCAGCTTCACCCTGCTGGCAATGGCTTCAAGGGCCGGCATCAGTCGCTTGAGTTCTTCTTCCGCTGATACCTGCTCAAAGCCGGGCCTGGTGGACTCGGCGCCAATGTCTAGTATGTCTGCGCCGTCTTCCTGAAAACGAAGGGCTTGCTCCACAGCCGAGGCAACATCGCCGCCAAGTCCGTCTCCGGAGAACGAGTCTGGCGTCAGGTTGATTATGCCCATAACATAGGTACGTACGCCCCAAGTTAGGGTTTCGCCGTTGGCCACGGTCAGCCTGGTGAGGGGTGTTTGTACCTGGGGCATGAATCGGAAACTCCGGTGCGTGTGCAGGGGAATCAGTAGTCTAAGACAGCCCCATTTTATCACTCTGGCGCGTGCCCAGACTCCTTGCTCCTCGTTTGGGGCGTCTGCTACGATTGACCTGATTCTAGAAGACATAATATGTGGCTAAATCTCCCCAGATTGGCCGCCTGATAACGGATAACAAAAGGACCTATATCGGTCTATTTTGACACTTGGCGGGAGGGGCTGTGACCGCAGAAAAACGGCAGATCGACGAAAAGATAGAACTACTGGACGCCATGCGGCAAGAGTCGCAGTTGGGTGGCGGCCAGACTCGGATAGACCAGCAACACAGCAGGGGCAAGCTGACCGCCCGGGAGCGGTTGAACCTGCTGATGGACGAAGGGACTTTTGAAGAACTGGACCCGTTCGTCACCCACCGCGCCACCGACTTTGGTCTGGCAGACAATAAGGTGCTGGGCGATGCCGTGGTCACCGGGTACGGCAAGGTGGAGGGTCGGCAGGTCTTTGCCTTTGCCCAAGACTTCACAGTGATGGGCGGCTCATTGTCAGAAGCCGTCAGCCTCAAGATCTGCAAGATGTTGGATCTGGCAGTTAAGTCGGGTTGCCCCGTGGTCGGGCTGAACGACTCGGGCGGCGCGCGCATCCAAGAGGGTGTAACCAGCTTGGGCGCGTACGGAGACATATTCCTGCGCAACACCATGTATTCCGGGGTCATACCCCAGATATCCGTGATTGTTGGTCCCTCCGCTGGCGGAGCAGTTTACTCACCGGCGATCACCGACTTTGTATTTATGGTCAAGGGCACCGGGCAGATGTATATCACCGGACCCGACGTAATCAAGGCGGTTACCGGCGAAGAGGTGACCCACGAAGACCTGGGCGGTGCGGCAACCCACGCCACCCTTAGTGGAGTGGCCCAATTTGTTTATGAGACCGAAGAGGAATGCATCAATGAGGTGCGCCACCTGCTGAGCTTTTTGCCCAGTAACAACGTGGAGGACGCACCCCAGGAGCCGACCGACGACCCGGCCAGCCGACGCGAGCCAGACCTCCGTTACTTGGTCCCGGACGACGCCAACCGTCCCTACGACATGCGGGAGATCATCTACAAGGTCATTGATAATGAAGAGTTCATGGAGGTCCACCAGAACTTTGCCCGGAACGTGGTGGTGGGGTTTGCCCGGATGAACGGGCGGTCCGTCGGAATCGTCGGGAACCAGCCGGAGTTTCTTGCTGGTGTCTTGGACATTGACGCCTCGGCCAAGGCGGCGCGGTTTATCCGGTTCTGTGACTGTTTCAACATACCCATCGTGACGCTGGTGGATGTTCCAGGGTTCATGCCCGGAATCGAACAAGAATACGGCGGCATCATTCGCCACGGTGCCAAGCTGATCTTCGCCTATGCCGAGGCTACGGTGCCCAAGGTTGCGGTGGTTATACGCAAGTCCTATGGCGGTGCCTACATAGTGATGAGCAGCAAGCACCTGCGGTCAGACATTAACTTGGCCTGGCCATCGGCAGAGATTGCCGTGATGGGTGCAGAAGGTGCGGTGAATATAATCTACCGCCGCGAGATTTCTGAGGCTGAGGACCAGGACAAGCGGCGGCAGGAACTCATCAAGGAATATCAGGAACAGTTCACCACTCCGTACATCGCCGCCAGCCGTGGGTTCCTGGATGATGTAATCGACCCAGCAGACACTCGTGTTCGCATCATCAAAGCCTTGGAGATGCTGCAAAATAAGCGCGAAAGTCTACCCGCTAAGAAGCACGGAAACATTCCGCTTTAATCTCCCCTATCAATAAACCCCTTCTCGCTTGCCCTGTCATCCTGAGGAGGTACGACGAAGGATCTTCCAAGCCCAATTTTGGCAGATCCTTCGCTACGCTCAGGGTGACATTTGGTGAACGGCGTTAGCCAGACCAATCGTCTGAAAATTGCCCAACTGACTAACGCTCAACCCCAAACTGCGAAGTTTGTATTAGAATAGCCGGGCCGTTGCCCGTTGGGCTGCGGTGATTCAACCTCGTTTTACCTATAGGAGACTTTCATGGAGTTCGGCGTTTTCTACCAGCTCCCGTGCGCGGTAGACCAAACTCCCGCCGCCCGCATCCAGGACACCATTGCCCAATGCCGATTGGCCGATGAACTTGGTTATGACGCTGCCTGGCTGGCAGAACTGCACTTCAACCCACGTTTTTCGGTGATGTCCGCTCCGTTGATGATAGCGGCAGCCATCGCTCAGGCTACCAAGCGTATCCGCATCGGCAACGCCATTAATCTGCTGCCCCTACACCAACCAGTGCGGCTGGCGGAAGATGTGGCGACACTGGACGTGTTGTCCAACGGACGCGCCATCTTTGGTGTCGGCCGCGGCTCCATGCCCACCCATTACCAGGGCTATGGCATCAATCAGGAAGAGGGGCGGCAAAGATTTCTGGAAGGGCTCGAAGTCGTGCTGGGCTTGTGGGCAGACGAAGATTTCACCTACCAGGGCAAGTACTACCAGAGCCACGGACAAAGCATCACGCCACTGCCAATACAGCAGCCCCATCCACCGGTCTACTTGGCGGCCAACAGCGCTGATACTTTTGGCATCGTCGGTTCTTTGGGCCACAACATACTGGTGGCACCGACCATTGTCACCACCCAGGGCGCTCTGACCGGCTTGGAATCATACCGGAAAGAGTTGGCAGCCAACGGCCATGATTCTGCCAAGCTGAAGGTCAACATCAATGTGCCGATGCACGTGGCGGCCACCGAGGAAGAAGCGGTAAAGGGATTCGAGAAGACCATCGACAACTACCTGGCTACGTTGCGGGAGATTGGCCGTGCTCGGGGTGCCAGCCAGGGTGCCAGCCGCGCGGTCAGCCTGACCTCTCAAATTGTGATCGACGAGTTTGCCGCCGTTGGTACTCCGGATCAGGTTTCCGCCAAGCTTGAGAGGTTCAAAGAGATGTATGGGCCTGATGAATTCATGTGCTGGTTCAACATCGGCGGCATGTTGCCCCACGCAGAGGTCGAGAGTTCTATGCGCCTATTCGCTAAAGATGTCATGCCCAGATTCCAGTAATTCGTCGCCCGAAGTTAGATGAATTATTAAGTGGACTGTTAGGTGAACGCCCATGAGCTCAGAGTCATTGTTCGATTACGACCGCAAGGTACAAGCGGAGAGCGACGCCCCTCTCGCAGAGCGGATGCGTCCACTCATTTTTGCTGATTTTGTGGGTCAGGACCAGATCGTTGACCCGGATCGGGTGCTGCTGAAATCCATCGCTGCAGGGCGCTTGCCGTCCATCATCCTCTGGGGGCCACCAGGCACCGGCAAGACCACTCTGGCCCGGTTGGTGGCAACCTCCACACAGGCTGATTTCCAACCGGTCAGCGCCGTTACTTCCGGAGTGGCCGACCTGCGCCGTATCGTCGCCGAAGCCAAGGACCGAAAAGGCATGCACCGGCAGTCCACTATCTTGTTCGTGGATGAGATACATCGCTTCAACAAGGCCCAGCAGGACGTGATTCTTCCCCACGTCGAAGATGGGACCATCACGTTTATCGGCGCTACCACTGAGAACCCGTCATTTGAAGTCATCGCCCCTCTGCTGTCGCGGTGTCGAGTATTTACTCTGCAAAGCCTCGATGCCGACCAGATGAAGGCGATAGTAAACCGTGCCTTGGCCGACCAAACCATGGGGCTGGGGCCGATGCACGCAACCCTGGCAGAAGATGCGGCTGACCATCTGGTGAATATCGCCAATGGCGACGCCCGCATCGCGCTGAACGCCCTGGAAACGGCGGCCTACACCAGCACTCCAGATGTGGACGGCAACCGGGTCATTACGATTGAGACCATCGCCGACGCACTGCAAAGACGCTCTCCCATGTACGACAAAGCCGGGGAGAGCCACTATGACACCGTCTCGGCGTTCATAAAGTCGGTGCGCGGGTCGTCGCCGGATGGGGCGCTGTATTGGTTGGCCCGGATGATCGAGTCGGGAGAAGACCCAATGTTTATCGCCCGTCGCCTGGTGATTCTGGCATCAGAGGATATTGGGCTGGCAGACCCGCAGGCTCTGCCGTTGGCTGTAGCGGCCCAACAGGCAGTGCATTTCTTGGGGTTGCCAGAGGGGCGAATACCGCTGGCGGAAGCCACGGTCTATCTAGCCTGTGCTCCCAAGAGTAACTCAGCTTATGCCGCCCTGAACCAGGCGATGCAGGACGTGCGAGAACAAGCCAACGAGCCGGTGCCAATACACCTGCGCAACGCTGTTACGGGGATGATGAAGGACATGGGTTACGGCAAGGATTACAAGTACTCCCACAATTATGAAGGCCATTTTGAGGAACAAGAGTACCTGCCGCCATCTTTGAAAGGACGGCGGTATTATCATCCTAGTGAAGAAGGAGCCGAGCAAGAGATTAGCCAGCGGCTCAGCCGATGGTGGAGCGGTAAAGCCAGCGACAATCAGCCTACATCAGACGATCAAACGGCCGAGTAAAGCCGCTGGCAACAGACCTGACTAAACTGCGGCCAAACCGCTAGACAGAAGTGAAAATCTGAACTTCCCGCTCGAGATGGTAAGCCTCAGCGCCTTGGTCGGTTTCGACCACGGCTTTGAGTAACCACGAGACAGAGGTCTTCCCGATCTTCACCGTTGGCAAAGTCCGCTCCGGCACCGGCAGGCTGAACGCCCACACGTAAGGCCGATTCACGGTCAACTGCACATTGCTTTCCAGCGATAGGCGTTCGCGGACTGACTCAGTCTGCCGGTCCCCTGCCGTCTCGATGCTGATCAACTCCATGCGGATGTCTTTGGCCTGGTCGGTCACGTTCATACTGGCACGAAGCTCGCCTTCCAGATAACCACCAGCGCCCACCACGTCATTGACCAAAACCATGGCCAGGGTGCAGCCGCTGAAGGTTGCCTCTTCTGTCAGGTCTGCGGCGCTGCGACTGGGAACGGCGACCGGGGGGGTCAGGACCGTTACCTCCCGGGACTTGGTAACCGTTTTGCCGGTATCGAACTCGACGTTGGCCGTGACTTCCCATGAAACCTGAGCAATGGCACCGTGAACGGTTGGTGGAGCGTCTGTCGGCACTTGGAACCTGGCGTACCGGGCAAGGGGCTCGCCGCTCTTCACTTCGGAATCTGCGATGAAAGACTGGACCAGAGGCTTAGGCAGAACCTGGTTAGACTGCAGCCTTCCCTGTCCGCTGTCGGAGGCAGATTCTTTCTGCCACGATTGTTCCGTGCAAGCCAATTCCACCTGACCGGTCTTGATCTTTTCCCCTGAATTCGACCGTATCGTCACCTGGACATCTATTGTGCCGCCGGGTCTCGATGACCCTCCGGTTGTTTCGATTTCGATCTCCGCCGTGGGGCGGCGAAACCAAGAAAGAATACGTTCTAGAACCTGAGCACCTCCACGAGCGTCCTGGATGCGTTGGTCACTTGGCGTTGGTCGCTTGCCTGATTCCGTAATCAATTGCTAGCGGCGCATCTGAGAGCATGTTAATGGCGATTGCCAGAGTAGGCAACCTGATTGCTTGACGGGTTCAAGTGGTTTCCTGCCGTCTTGCTCATGGGACAGGCGTCTGGTCGCTACTTTCTTTGTGCTTGTTTAACCGAAAGGTTGACCACGGTTGCGCCAGTGACCCTGACCAACTCAGCCGGAAGAATCATAATTTCCTGACCCCAAGTGCCGGCACCCACTCCCAAAATGTCTTCGTCCATCAAACTGGCATCGATGAACGTCCGGAATCCGGACGGCTGCCAGTGGAAGGGTGGGATCGAGCCAATGGCGTATCCGGTTACCTCAATAACCTTTTCCGGGGCGGCGAGTTTGATGTCGCGGGATCCGATGGCCCGTTTGAGTTTGCCGGATACAGAGTTCTTGTCGCCCCCCAACATCACCAAGACCTGTTCTCCAGCGGCTGACTCAAATACCAGCGTTTTGACCATTTGAGACTCTCTGTAGCCCAGCGCTTGAGCAACGTTGGCCGCTCCCTTTTCAGTCTCCGGAGAAAAGGTCAATTTCTCATAGGAAATCTGGCGATCGTTCAGAAAGCCGTGGGCCGGCAGGTTTATTGGCTGATTCATGGGCTGGTCATTGTTGTTAGTCAAAGACGTGATCCCTCAGGAATGAGTAGACCACATGGCCCACGGAGATAGCCAGGGCTGCCTAGGCCACGTACAGCGTCCGCCTCTGCAGCTTACGGTCATGGTCGTCCGGCGGAAGGTTGGCCAACTAGAGCGTCCTAAGAGCCTGGATTACATCATCGGATTGGACGATATCCGCCTGGCGGGGAAGGATGCGGTCGACCAGAAAACCGTGTACCTCAACGTCCGGATCCGAACAACAATCCTCAACCACATATAGGTTGTAGTCCAAGTCAGCCGCATAGCGGACGGTGGAGAGGATCACGCCGCTGGTGGCATAGCCAAGAATCACCAGATCCCGGATGTCATTGGCCCTCAGGGCTAGGTCTAGCCCGGTGCCGTAGAGGGCGTTGACTCGGTGTTTGCCCACCACAACCTCGTCATCGTGGGGTCGCACACCGGAGTGTATAACGTCTATGGGATTGGGAATTGCGGTCTGGCCCGAGGCCTTCCTCTGGCTGAAGGTCTTGTTCCGTTGGCCAATCTCAGGGTACCCCGGCCTAAACACCGTGGCGCAGTAGCAGACCATGACCCCGGCATCCCTGGCGGCAGCTTGGATTGCAGACGCTTTTTGCACCACTCCCCGGCCAGTGGCATGGGGGAGGGTGTCCATCATCTCCGCATAGAAGTCTGCGATCAAGACCGCAGTATGGCCGCGCTCAAAAGTAACGTCAGGCATGGGCGTTCCTTATTTGGCTCAGAGTTGTTTGGCCAGTTTTATTCAGACTCGATTATTTAACCCGCAGTTCTCGGACCACGTGGGATGTTCGGGACAGGGTTTCTTCTACGTCTTCGCTGGAGATATGGCGGTGGGTGACCATGCGGATCGACTGCTCACCGGGGTAGCTGACTTGTACACCTGCGGCACCCATAGCCTTGATAAAGTCCGGGGCTGGGCTCACTTCTGCGTCCACGGAAAAGATAACGATGTTGGTCTGGATACTGTCGGCGTCCAATGTAAGTCCGTCGATGTTGGCCAGACCCTGGGCCAGGCGGCGGGCGTTTTGGTGGTCTTCAGCCAGCCGGTCAACCATGGTGTCCAGGGCGACTAGTCCGGCGGCGGCCAGGATCCCAGCTTGGCGCATGCCGCCTCCAACCATCTTTCTCCAACGAGCTGCCTCCGTGATGAATTCCTTAGTGCCAACCAGCACCGACCCCACTGGGCAACTTAAGGCCTTGGAGAGGCAGAAACTCATGGTGTCTACATCTCGCGTCAGTTCAATAACGGGGACTTCCAGGGAAACAGATGCGTTGAAGATACGTGCGCCGTCCAGATGCACCGGAACGCCGGCATCGTGAGCAACGTCGCACACGGCCTTGGTCTCTTGCGGCGTCATCACCGCGCCGCTGCAGCGGTTTTGGGTGTTTTCCAAGCAGAGCATGGCTGTTGCGGCCACGTGGGGGTTGCCGGTTGGTCGTATGTTTCGGGCCACATCTTCGGCGTTGATACCGCCGCTGGCACTCTGGGGAACCAGTCTGGTTTGGACGCCGCCCAGCGCCGCCTGTCCCCCACCTTCATTCCAGAACATGTGGGCCTGGTCGCCCATGAGAATCTCGTCGCCGTGGTGGCAGAAGCTCAACGTGGCCAGGAGATTACTCATGGTGCCACTGGTGGTTAAAAGGCCTGCTTCCTTGCCCATCAAGGCGGCGGCCCGCTCCTGAAGTTCATTGATGGACGGGTCTTCTCCGTATACGTCATCACCAACTTCAGCCTCGGCCATGGCTCGACGCATCTCGTCGGTGGGTTTGGTTACCGTGTCGCTGCGCAGGTCAATCATTGCCATGTTGTTGCCCCTCAAATGTAAATCTATAAGTTAAGTCGGCACGTATAATTTACTGGAAATATCCAACCGTAAAACTAGGCGATATTCTAGCAGGATTACATCTGCAAAACGAACAACCAAACCACCTGGGATTTCACTGCCTCCTCCGCTGCCATTCTGAGGTCGGACCCGAATAATCTCGTAGCTGGCAGAAGAACGTATACCAAGAGCAACGAGACCCTTTGTACCTCAGGGTGACAAAACCTCAGAGTGGTTTGGCTATTTTACTGATGCGTTTTGAACTGCAATTGTTGCTAATGGGCGTGTGTTTACCTAAGATGGAAGGAGCCATTCTGCAGACCCATTCAGGACAAACTCAGGAGCAATAACTGTGCGTCAAAGTGCTGTTTCATTTGAGACCGAGGGACTTACATTTGAGGGCGTGGTAACCCAACCGGACGACGGCTCCGGACCCTGGCCTGGTGTGGTCATCTGCCATCCCCACCCGCTGCACGGCGGCAACATGGACAACAATGTGGTCCTGGCGCTGGCCTTGGGTCTTGCTCAAGAAGGCTTTGTCACCATGCGGTTCAATTTCCGCGGCGTGGGCGGCAGTCAGGGTGAGCACACCAAGGGCGAGAACGAGTATGAAGAAGTCCTGGCAGCGTTGGCTCTAATCAGGGACTGGCCTGACACCAATGCCAACATCGGCCTGGCTGGTTATTCCTTCGGAACATCGGTGATCCTGGGCCACAGCGAACTCTACAGTGAGACCCGCGCAATAGCCCTGGTGTCACCGCCTTTTAGGGCAGTAGAAGGCACACCGCTCAAGGAATCGGATCTCCCGGTATTGATTACCACCGGAGACCGGGACCGATTGGTGGACCCGGAGCAGCTTGATGCGGAGCTGGCCAGTTTCAAAAATGCACCCGAGTTTCAACTATTCGACGGCGTGGACCATTTCTGGTATGGCCAAGAGGCCCGCTTGGTGCCTGAAGTAAGCCGGTTCTTCGCTGAGAAATTAAAGTAGTACCGCTGATTAGCCCTTTGTTTGGACAGCCCAACGTACATTCGGAGACCCTGACGTGAGCGCCGACACCCCTCGCATGCCCTTCTACAAGGATTTTGTACTGATCCAACTGGCCGTGATTATTTTTCTGTTGGACCAGTTCAGCAAATTCTTGGTCCGGGATCTGTTGCTGTACCGAGAGTCGTTTCCCACCACCGGGTTCGTCCGTTTCACCCACACCTTCAACACCGGTAGCGCTTTTGGCATCTTCCGTGACCAGAACACGCCATTAATCCTGGTTTCTTTCTTGGGCATTGCCATTCTGATCATGATCTACCGGAGCCAGCGAAAGCCGAGCGCCCTGCTACGGCTGAGTTTGGGATTGCAGATTGGCGGCGCTTTTGGCAATTTGGTAGACCGACTGCGCCTGGGACACGTTACCGACTTTATGGATGTGGGTGCCTGGCCGATTTTCAACTTGGCCGACGCAGCGATCATCACTGGCCTGGTGATTCTGGCTTGGGTCTTCCTGGTTGTTGAGTCTGGCGAGGTAGATGACCCGGCTGCTCAGGGGGGCTACGGTTGGTGTCCGGTCTGTGACGGCGAGATGCTTACGGTGACCGGGGGCTGGCGGTGCTCCGTCTGCGGCGCCAAGGAACAACTGGCATCAGAGAAATCAGGGCAGGAATGGTTTGGAGACCGGGCGATTTGACGCAGGAAACTGCGGCCCCGGACTTTCATGAATTTACTGTCGAGGTGGCCGAGTCCCGCCTAGACCAATACCTAGCCGGACTCGACACGGGCATGACCCGCAGTCGGCTGTCACAGCTGATTGTCGAGGGGCAAGCATTGGTCAATGGACGAACGGCCAAACCTTCTAGCAAAGTGAGGGTTGGCGATCTAGTCTCCCTGTCAGTGCCACCGCCGAGACCGTCCGGAGTGGTCGCCCAAGACATCCCTGTCACCGTGGTCTACCAGGACGAAAACGTGGTGGTAATCGACAAACCAGCTGGTCTGGCCGTGCACCCCGGCCCCGGCCACCCTGACATGACCCTGGTTAACGCCCTGCTGGCCATGTGCCCGGACATCCAAGGAATCGGCGGTGAGATTCGCCCCGGCATAGTCCACCGCTTAGACAAAGACACCTCCGGCCTGATGATGGTTGCCAAGACCCACCAAGCCCACAATGACCTGTCAGCCCAGATTAAAGCCCGCGAGGTTACTAAGGGTTATCTGGCTTTGGTTGAAGGTACTATTAAATCGACCGAGGGCAAGATTGATGCTCCGGTGGGACGGCACCCGCGCCGCCGCACGCGCATGGCAGTGGTGGTCGGCGGTAAAGAGGCCCGGACCAACTACAAGGTGCTCCAGAAACTGCGAGGCCACAATTTGGTGGAGCTATATCTGGAGACCGGACGCACACATCAGATTAGGGTGCACATGGCCTACCTTGGCCATCCGCTGGTGGGCGATACCACCTATGGGCACGCCAGCCACCTGGTTGACCGACACTTTCTGCACGCGTTTCACCTGGGCTTCAAGCACCCGTTAACCGGGGAGCCGCTAGACTTCAAGATTGGCCTGCCGTCTGATCTGACACCGGCAATAGACGCGCTCCGCTAGACCCTAGTTCTCGCTCTAAGCACCGACGCCTTAGGCACGATTGTGCGCCGACCTCATGCTACAATACTGTTTGCCCTTATTTATTCCTTTATCGAATTACCAAAGCATCCACCAGAGCTTTAATGGAGATATAACGTGCCCGGAGAAGTCCGCGTTCGATTCGCGCCCAGCCCCACCGGATTGCCCCACATTGGCAATATCCGGACAGCCCTCTTCAATTGGCTTTTTGCCCGCCATCATGGCGGTAAATTCATCGTCAGAGTTGAAGATACTGATCAGGCGCGTCTGGTCCCGGGGTCGATCGAAGCCATGTTGGACGGTCTCCGTTGGTTGGACATCGATTGGGACGAGGGCCCCGAGGTTGGCGGCCCCTATGGGCCGTACTACCAATCTGAGCGATTGCAGATATACCACGACCTGGCTGAGAAATTGGTTTCCCAGGGCAATGCCTACCACTGTTATTGCAGCCAGAAACCGCCGTCCCAAGACAGTCAGGAACAACGCGACCGGCGTGTTTCGGCCAGCGCAGATTGCAATTGCCGGGACCTTACACCGGAAGAGATCAGCAAACTAAGCGAAGGACAAGAGTCCAACGTTGTCCGGTTTGCCATGCCAAAAGAGGGCATCACCAGGGTCAATGACCTGATTCGCGGCGTGGTCGAATGGCGAAACGAAACGCTGAACGATTTCATAATCATGAAGTCGGACGGTTTCCCCACCTACCACCTGGCCGTGGTTGCTGACGACCACCTGATGGAGATTAGCCACGTGATGCGGGCGGAAGAATGGCTGCCAAGCACGCCCAGGCACCTTCAATTATTTGAGGCGCTGGGCTACGAGCCGCCCGAGTTTGCCCACCTGCCCATGATCATGGGCGCAGACCGGGCCAAACTATCCAAGCGGCACGGGGCTACCGCCATTGGCGAGTACAAGGAGAACGGTTTCCTGCCCGAAGCATTGACCAACTTCATGGTGCTGCTGGGCTGGGCATTGGACGATAAAACGGATGTGGTGTCGACTCAAATGGTCATCGAGAATTTTACTCTGGACCGAGTTACCAAATCGTCAGCCATCTTTGACCAAGAAAAGCTCCTCTGGATCAACGGCATGTACATCCGAGAGTTGACGGCGGAGCAACTGGCCGGGCGTATGACGCCGTTTTTGGAGCGCGACCTGCCCAAAGATATGCTGCCCGTTGACCAAGATTATCTCCAGCAGATTGCTCCGTTATTACAGGAGCGCATCAAGAGCCTGGAGGAGTCAGCAAACATCACCTCGTACTTCTTCAAGGCTGATGAAGAGTTTGACACTGGAACCTTGGTGCAGAAGGGCATGGACCGAGACACCACATTGTCAGCATTGAAGGCTGCGCTGGATGACCTGAGCGCCACCGATGATTTCCGGCATGAGAAATTGGAAGAGATGCTGAACTCCACCGGGGAGCGATTGGAGCTGTCTCGCCGTCAGTTCTTCGGCGTTTTGCGTACGGCTGCCACCGGACGGTCCGTATCGCCGCCACTCTTTGAGATGCTAGAGGTCTTGGGCAAAGACCGCACCGTTAGCCGGATGAAGAATGCAGTTGAGCGGTTCAGCGCCGCCAGTTAGCTGTTCCTTAGGCACAAATACAGGATGAAAATAGAATGACACAGGCAGAAACCTCGGTTGACTTCGTACGCGGAATAATCGCCGACGACAATAGGTCGGGCAAATTTGGTGGTCGGGTCGTCACCCGCTTTCCGCCGGAGCCCAACGGCTATCTACACATAGGCCACGCCAAGTCCATTTGTTTGAACTTTGGGCTGGCCGCAGATTTTGACGGCGTGTGCCACTTGCGGTTCGACGACACCAACCCCTCTCGCGAGGAGATGGAATTCGTCGAATCGATCCAGGAAGACGTGCGCTGGTTGGGCTATGACTGGGGCGATAACCTTTTCTTCGCATCCGATTACTTTGGGCAACTCTATCAATATGCCACCAAGCTGATTGAGATGGGCAAAGCCTACGTCTGCGACCTGACCGGGGATGAAATCCGGGAGTACCGAGGAAACCTGACCGAGCCCGGCAAAGAGAGCCCCTACCGCAACCGGACCGTTGAAGAAAACCTCAACTTATTTAAGAGCATGAGGGCTGGCTTTTTTGACGAAGGCAGCCATACATTGCGGGCCAAAATCGATATGGCCGCGCCGAACTTGAACCTGCGCGACCCGGTGCTCTACCGGATTCTCAAACAGACTCATCACCGCACCGGCGACGAATGGCCGATCTACCCGATGTACGACTTCGCCCACGGGCAGTCTGATTCCATTGAGAATGTCACTCATTCCGTATGTACGCTGGAGTTTGAAGACCACCGTCCACTGTACGACTGGTTCTTAAACGAGCTGGATATCTACCACTCGCAACAGATCGAGTTTGCTCGGTTGAATATCACCCATACCGTGCTAAGCAAGCGCCGACTGGTTGAGTTGCTTAATGGCGGCTACGTGAACGCCTGGGACGATCCTAGGATGCCGACGATCTCCGGACTGCGACGTCGTGGTTACACTCCGGAGGCGCTGCGCAATTTCTGCGACCGTATCAGTGTCGCCCGGCGCGACAACACGGTGGAAATCGCCCTGCTAGAGCACACGCTGCGGGACGACCTGAACAAAAGATCACCTAGGGTAATGGGTGTTTTGGACCCGCTCAAGGTGGTGATCGAGAACTACCCCGAGGGCAAGGTCGAAGATATTATCTCGACCAACAACCCCGAAGACCTTACCATGGGCGAAAGAAACGTCCCGTTCACCCGGGTGGTCTACATCGAGAAAGACGACTTCCGCGAAGTGCCACCGCCCAAGTTCTACCGTCTATCTCCAGGCCGAGAAGTTCGCTTGAAAGACGCCTACTACATCACCTGCAACAGCGTGGTGAAGGATGAAACCACCGGCGAGATAATCGAGCTGCGCTGTACCTACGACCCGAACACCTTTGGCGGCACATCTTCGGATGGCCGCAAGGTCAGGGGAACTGCACACTGGGTCTCAGCCGAATATGCAGTGGACGCTGAAGTGCGTGTTTACGATCACCTATTCGCCACTGAGAACCCGGACGATGTACCCGAAGGCGGCGACTGGAAGGACAACATCAACCCCGATTCTTTGGTGGTCATGCAATCGGCCAAGTTGGAGCCGGGCCTAGACCAGGCCAAGCCAGGCGAGCGGTTCCAATTCTTGCGGCTGGGCTACTTCTGCGTCGACAAGGACTCCACACCGGAAGCACCGATCTTCAACCGGACAGTCGCGTTGCGGGACACGTGGGGCAGGATGGACCAAGCCCGCAAAAAGAACTAGGGCGCCCCAGGACATCCGATACTGGCTGCCTAGTTGGTCTTGTAGACCTGCAGGCGGTGGCGGAGGCTGTCGGCCACGTATAGGTTGCCCTGACCGTCGAGCTTCACGGCTGTTGGACCCCAGAGGAAGCCTTCCACCCCAGCTGATATCTCACGGTCTCGCCTTGCTGGTGGATCCAGCTCCGGGAACAGGTCCGCCGCGTAACGCAACCGGCCCTCTTCAGGGTTAACCCCAAAGTAGTCTGCTGCCCATTTGGAGTCCACCGACTCCCCGCGAAGCGACGCCAGGAGGCTGCCGTCGGGCGCCAATACCTTTACCCGTTCGTTGCCCCAGTCAGCCACGTATATGTTGCCTTCTGCGTCCACGGTCAGTCCGGCTGGACGGTGGATGGCTAGACCGCCGAACTCCTCAATTAACGCGCCGTCGGTGCTGTAGCGCTGTATGCGGTCATTGCCCCAGTCGGAGATATAGACGTCTCCGTTGTTAGTTAGAGCAAGTCCCCACGGCCCCTCAAACTGGCCTGAACCAGAACCGCGTTGGCCCCAGCCGGAAATGAACTGGCCGTCCTTGGTGAACTTCTGCACCCGGTGGTTACCGCTGTCGGTCAGCCAAAGATTGTCGTCGGAGTCAAAGGCCAGGTTGGACGGGTATTCAAGCTGCCCTTGTTCTGAACCCTTGGTGCCCCATTTGCTGAGGAACTTGCCGTCTTTATCAAAGATGGAAATACGCTGCAGGGCTTCGTCGGCAACATAGACCTGGTCTTGGCTGTCGATGGCGATGGCGCTGGGCCACCAGAACTGGCCGTCTCCCCTGCCACCGGTGCCAAAGTCCCCAAACCAGTCCTCGTCCAAGTTGCACATTGTCACTCGCTTGGAAGGAAGACGAATGGACGTTTCAGGTCCGGCCCGGTTCAGAACGTAGATCACGCCCTGAGAGTTTATCGCTAGGTCCACGGGGTTAGTGAGACCGCGTCCGGTGGCGGCCAGAAAGCCAATGGTATGGCTGTAAGTGAATGCCTTAGTGGTGGTCATTAAAGACTCGCTAACGTAATCGTAAGTGCTTTTTATATTGTTCGATGGACTGTTGCTTAAGCCCTGTCATTCTGAGGCCGGAGCCGAAGAATCGGTTACACGCTGCATCAATGTTTAACCTAAGCAACGAGACCCTTCGCTTCTCTCAAGGTGACAAATACTAGCCGGCGGTTGGTGTTTGTTACTCTGCCGACCTTTCGAATAAGCCAACCCCGAGATACGAACGCCGCCAATACTAACTTTGCCGTCCGCAGGGCCAGGGCCTAGGCCATTTGGTATTCTCGGGTGGCTAGGATCAATTGGAGTAGTTCTACCACCTGCTGCTCAGAGCAGGCAACCGCGTCTTCCGGCGTGAACTTCACCTCGCCGAAATTGGCGGCGAACTCAACCAACCGTTCTCGGGTGCTGTCAGTCACATGCAGACTGCCGATTAACAGCAAACACTCATCCACCAATTCGTCTGGTTGGTAGCTACTTTGACGGCCTTTGAGATGCTGGAGCATGGCCTGGACGCCAGGCTGCAGGGTGTTTCCGATAACCAGGGCAGACGAGTTAACCCGTTCTACCAGAGTGCCGGTGTCGACCCATTCCACGCCGGTGTGCCAACCTTCTACGGTGGGCGGGTTCAAAATCTCCTGGCCCATGAAATTGGCATCGCTGGCCAGGTTTGTGATGTCAGATTGGGGAGTCTTGTAACTGCCGGCCAGCCGCGCGGTGCCAACCACCAACTCGGCGGGACTTTTGATCTTGTCGTACCAAACCGATTCCGACTTGAAGTAATCAGATAGGAACAGGGCCCGCAGCATGGAGCGAATGTCCCCGCTGGACTTGCGGTACTCCTCCGCCAAGAAGGAAGTTGCTTCCTCGTTGGGGGTGTCGGACACGAAGTAATTGTAGAGTTTGCCGGCGATGAACCAACTGGTGGCCGGACGCATGGCGATGATGTCGATGATATCGTCGCCGTTGAAATTGCCGGTGCGTCCCAAGAAATCCTTGTCGGTCTCGTCGTGGTCCTCGGGGCAGTACTCAAACTGCCAGTCGATGCGTCCTGCTGGCCAGATGGAGTCTCTGGACGCGCGCTCGGCCATGTAGTCGGCGTTGGCGATGGTCCAGCCGGTAAAGGCGCGGGCGCAGTTCTTAACGTCGTCCTCGGAGTAGTTACCAATGCCCATGGAGAACAGTTCCAGCAATTCCCGGCCGTAGTTCTCGTTTGGGGCGTCTTTATGGTTGTCTTTGTTGTCCAGCCAGAAAATCATGGCCGGATCGCGGGACAGTTCCATCAATATATTATGGAATGATCCCAGGCCGTGACGTCTAAAGGTGTCGGTTTGGTTCAACACCCCCTTGGCGTGGTTCAGCTTGCCGTAGGCGGTGGCAAAGAGCCCGTGCCAGAACAGGGAGATCTTCTCCTCCAGAAGTCGCTTGGAGTTAATCATCTTGTACATGCAGTACGACTGAGCGCTCTCAAAGTACATCACGCTATTCTGGTCTGGCTGGTATCTCCGGACCAAGTCGTCGTTCCATTCAGGGATGTCTTCGGGGTGGAGCAACTCTTCAACAGTGGCCTCGTACCCCTTGGCTTGGTACTCTTTCAACTCTTGAAGTGTGGCACCAAATCCGGCCCGTCTTAATAAGTGGGCAATGAGTCCCAGTTCGTTTTCTGGCATCAGTTAGGTCTCCTGAAAACAATCACAAACCGCGTCTTTGACCGTATTTTCGCCGTCGTGCGACCTGCTATTTTGTGACTTGTAGTATCGGATTTGGGGTAGTATAGCATTTCAAAATCGCCAAATATAAGAGCCACCTCCAAGAGGGAGTGTCTACATATTTTCATCAGTTTAGGTGTAGATTTGACCTGGGTTTAAAATAAGTATAGTATTCCACCAAATATTGGCGATGAAGTCGCTAATATCCCCTTGACAGAGTGCAGCGTCTTAACAACAACGTGCTAGTGGGTCAGCGGGTGAGAGTGTGGTTGTGGGTGTTTACGTGTCGCAACGTGTTCTCTTTACCGGTGGCCGAGGTTCTCGGACCACCGTTTTTTTTGTGTCTTGAGCCCGCGATAAACCTGTCAAACCAAGAAAAACACGGGATTAACAAAGGAAGTGACAAGAACTAAAAACAAATCACCGGCCAACGGTCGGCATCAGTGCAAGCAATATTTAGAACGTGCCTGCCAGAAAATACCAGTGCCATTTGATTAAGCCGCAGGGCCAAGTGCAATATTTTCTCTTCTTAATAAGTCTCTGGCGAGACCCTCGGGTATTCCCCGGCACACTAAGACGGGTCGTCAGGTGGTGACGAAACTGGGTTGGGCGGAACGTTCAATTAAAATTGAATGAGGGGTTGGGGTGTAACGATGATGTCTACAGCAGTGAAGATCATCAGTGATGGGGTTATCAAGATGGACGGAGGGTCCATGTTCGGTCAGGTGCCAAAGGTTGC
>Ga0209501_10002567_pt1 | contig 18911 bp, 16 predicted proteins | sample ArcticOcean_MG_C_4_FD_187434 | JGI IMG/M metagenome (GOLD analysis project Ga0209501, IMG submission 187434) | Marine microbial communities from western Arctic Ocean - ArcticOcean_MG_CB4_134 (SPAdes) (version 2) | ecosystem: Environmental > Aquatic > Marine > Oceanic | place: Arctic Ocean...
GAGGCTGTTTTTAAAGACAACGAGTTTCACATTCAACGAGCCGTTGCAGACCGTAGCGTGGCAGCGGGGGGCCATGCATCCGCCCACCGAGAATATGCAAACGCCGAAGGATTATCTAAAGCCCTCCAGTCGCTTCTGAGCCCTTTTTCCGCGAGCGAAGAGTTGCACTGCAAGCTAAAAACGTTCCGTGTTGAACCCGCCGAAAATAACATTGCGACATGGCAGTATTTTTCCTGTTCCGGAAAGAGCAAAGACGGAATGATAGAACAACACGCGACTTGGAAGATCCGTTGGACCAAGCCCGCACCGGGAACCGTGCCGCGCATGGAGTCCATCGAACTCGAAGACTTTGAAATGTCTGAATCTCATCACGGGCCGGAACCGATGTTTGTCGACAAGACAGAAGCTGTTTTAGGAAACAACCAATCTTACTCTGCACAATTAAGCTGGGGGTTGAATCGATGGCTGCAGCGAACTCAGGAACGTCGCCATTTGCTCGGTTCGCCCGGTATCGCCATCGGTGATGTCAACGGCGATGGCCTGGAAGATCTCTACCTCTGCCAAGAACTTGGCATCCCAAATCTGCTTTTTATTCAAAACCAGGACGGCACGCTTGATGACGTGTCGGCGGAATGGGGTGTGGACTGGCTGCAACACGCGCGGAGCGTGTTGCTCGTCGACCTCGATAACGACGCCGATCAGGATCTTGTCGTTGGTCTTTTTGGTGGTGTCTTGATAGCGTCGAATGAAAACGGAAAGCGTTTTAAGGTGCGTACGATCCTGGAGACAAGTGAAGACGTAATGTCGCTCTCTGCTGCCGATTTTGATAATGACGGCGATTTAGACCTCTATGCCTCTGCCTATAATCACTCACCGAATGAAGTGGCGAGTGACAACAGGTCTGGAAATATGCCGGGAGCAATGAGCAACCTCGTATTCCACGACGCGAACACGGGTGCCAGTAATTCCCTGCTACGCAATGAAATATCAGGAGACGATTGGTCCTTTGTGGATGCCACATTAGAAACCGGACTCGTCGAGAATAATTCGCGATACAGTTATGCAGCAGCTTGGGAAGATTATGACAATGATGGCGACCAAGATCTTTACGTTGCCAACGACTTTGGTCGCGATAACCTTTTTCAAAACAACGGCGGGCAGTTTGTCGATGTCGGAGATCAGGTAGGTGCCGAGGACGCGGCGGCAGGGATGGGAATCACCTGGGGCGATTATAACCACGACGGATGGATGGATGCATACATCAGTAACATGTGGTCGTCCGCAGGAAATCGAATTGCGTTCCAACCCCAATTTAAAACAAATGCCCCGCCACAACTGAAAAAAAGGCTCCAGCGACTCGCGCGGGGAAATACACTTCTGGAAAATCAGCAAGGCCAATCGTTTCGCGATGTCAGTGCCGCAGCTAATGTAGAAGTTGGCCGGTGGGCATGGAGTTCGAAATTTGTAGACTTGAACAACGACAGTTGGGAGGACTTGGTTGTTGCGAATGGTTACGTCACAAATTCTGACACGAGTGATTTGTGAAGTTTCTTCTGGCGACAGGTCGTGTCGCAGTCCCCACTTGATTCCAAAGACAGATTGAATAGCAGTATCGCCAACCAACAGCTCGTCAACATGTTGAACCAAGGTGGCCGCTCCTTCAGCGGAAAAGAACGGCATTGCATTTTTCTGAATACTGGCAATGATCCGCGAGGCAATGGTCAATTCGCAAATGTGTCTGCGATCACCGGATTGGATTTGCCTGACGACGGGCGTGCGATCGGGGTTGTTGACTGGGATCAGGATGGTGATCAAGACTTATGGCTGTCCAATCGCAATGCACCACGCTTGCGATTTATGCGTAATGAGAGTCCCGCGGACAACAATTACCTTGCTCTTCGGTTGGTAGGCAACGGAAAGACGACCAATCGCGATGCGATTGGAGCACGGGTTGAAGTTGTGCTGGATGATTCCCATTCCAAAGCGACTACAGAATTGCCCGCTGTTGCTGAAACATTGATTCAGTCACTGAGAGCCGGCGAGGGGTTTCTAGCCCAATCGAGTAAGTGGGTTCACTTTGGCCTGGGCGATGCCAATGCCATCAAAAAAGTTGTCGTTCACTGGCCAAATGGTAAAGTCGAAGACTTCAATAATCTTAAAGTGAACCACCGATATCAACTGGTTCAAGGTTCAGCAAAGGCGACGGAAATCACGCCGCCGGATCGAAAAATGCAACTGGCCACCTCTTCTGCGAAGGAAACGTCTGCTGCCCCGAGCATGCGAATTCCGCTTGTCGCTCTGCTGCGTGTGCCCGACCTGAATTATCTTGATTTCCGAGGCAACCGGCAATCACTGACAACTGCTTCCGGTGGTCCGCTGCTGATTAATTTGTGGTCGACCAGTTGCAAGCCATGCCTGGAAGAGCTGAACGATTTTACCAAGCGATCGGAAGAAATTCGCTCCGCAGGAATACGGATCGTTGCATTGTCCATCGACGGCCTTGAAAAGGGCCCCGATGCAGCCGACGCGAGCCAGGAGGTCTTAACAAAAATAGGCTTTCCGTTCGATGCGGGGGAAGCGACCAAAGAGCTAATCCAGATCCTCTACTCGCTTAAGAAATCGCTCTTATTTTCCGCACAAGAACTCCCTTTGCCAACCAGTTTCCTTCTCGATGCATCGGGGCGACTGGCTGTCATTTATCTGGGCCCGGTCTCCGTGGACAATCTTCTCGAAGATAGACACCATGCGTCACTCACAACTGATGAGCGTTACGAACGATCCGCCGCACGCGTCGGCAGCATGCTGAAAAATGATATGACCGACAAAATCGTGGAGAAAAACGAAGCTTTGGCTTTTTATAATTTTGCGGAGTCCTTACGGGAACAGGGGCTCCGACGCGAAGCAGATCTTCAATTCGCCGAAGCAGCCAAGCTTCAGCACTCGGCGCCCAATGCCCAGAAATTGGTTGCGGAGATGTTGTTCAAATGGAGTAATCTTCTTGCCGCAGATAAAAATTGGAGCGATGCGGCAGTCGCTGCCCGGAAGGCTATTGCTAAGTCGCCTGGAAATGCAAAGTATCATTACAATTTGGGCGTCATCAGCAAGCGACTCGGTGATCTGCAAACCGCTCAAGAGCATTATGAGAATGCCATTGATATCGATCCTGGCCTGATCTCCGCCCACGTCAACCTCGCAATGATTTTGGCAAAGAAAAAAGAATGGGAAAAGGCAGAGAAACATTTTCGCAGGGTCAGTCGCGCAAGGCCCCGTGACGCTGAGATCTTCTACAACCTGGGAGTCGCACTCGCCGAGCAAGACAAATGGCAAGAGGCCTCCAATCAATTTCGACAAGCCCTGAAGATCCGGCCCTCTTTTTCACAAGCAAGCAATTACCTGGACCGCGCCACACAAAATTTGAAAGAAGAGTAGAAATAGAAGCATGTGGGGCGAGACGTGGCAGTTATTTTCACTCGGCAATAATGACATCGCGATCATCTCGCCACCGTAAAAGCCGCTGCATTTCCGCCTCTTTTAACTGGCCTGCCTCGTCAAGCAGCAGCGGATCGCTTGCCCCCCACTTCTCTGCTTGTCGCTGATGTTGCCAAATCTGAAGTACCCACTCTACAGCCGCCTCACGCTGCTCTTGGGACCCAAGGAAATCGTAGTCGAGGTCCTCGTAACCCTCAATCGTTTTGAGGGTAAGATACGCATTATTTCGAACTACCTCATAAGGGTCCAGGAGCAGATTGGCCAGGACAGGAACCGTCCAGTAGGTGCCGGCCGTTTCGCGCGCCGGTTGCCAACCCATTCCCCACGACACTAACGCCCGCATGGCCGCATCACCTTTGAGGGCCCATAACATGCCCGCTGCTATCTCCCGCTGATCGTCTGACATTCTCTGGAGCGTGTCGGAATGACCATATTGACGGTTGATCGCCTCGGCCGTCCACGAAAGTGGCTTATCCAAGTGGCAAAGATTGCATGCATTCGGACGTCTAACAGGATCTAAACTCTCCTGAACATTCGGACTGCTGATCGTATGGCTGCGCGATGCTTTCATGAGGCCCCATGCCGTGTGCGGCATATGGCAGTTGTAACAAATACTGCCGGACGACGAAATTTCATGGTGGGTATGGTTCGTTAGAAATGTTTCATCTGCATATTCTTCATGGCATTGCGTGCAAGCCTGATTGTTCTGCAAGCCGGGCCGGTTCGAATCCATATTTAATTTCAGCAGGTCGTTGGCCCACTCTTTCACCGGCCGTGGATCATCTTCCGGCGGGTGGATTACATGACAAGACATGCAGGTCATCTGCCGCGCAGAATCGCCATGATTGAAACAGGGGGTCGAGAGGAGACCGTTGTATTCTCTGCCAGAGAGGCGAACCATGCCGTCGCTCCAAAACGTATGGATGTCCGAATCCTTGACGTGCAGGTGCTCTGCAAGTTCATCACCGGGATGGTATGAAAAACCCTCACGCAACCACTTTGCATGGTCCTCATCATTATTGAACTCGACTGCAGCATGGCATTGTCCGCACACCTCCGAACCGCGTGATGGAGATAGTTTTTCCGGTTGGACAATTGCCAGGTCGTCCGATTCAAGTTCGACATTCTCAATGTGCTGTTCCCCAGGTCCGTGGCACGCTTCACACGAGATGCCAAGGTCGGCTACATGTGTGTCAAAACTACCATCGTCTTCCTCGCGCGGTCGAGGCCTCGTGGTATGACAACGGTTACACATCTGGTTCCAAACACCAGTAATATTCGGAGGATTGGGGTCGGTACCTGGCGGACGCAGAAAAGTTGCTCCATGTGTTATCCAGCGTCCCTGTTCAATGCGGTAGGTGAACGGTGCTCGTCTCAATGCACTGTCCTGCCCCGACGCATACCAATAACCTTGAGCATGGTGTGAGCCAGTCATGAGAACGATAGGGTGCCGGACAATTTCAGTCTTCCCGGCTGCATTTTTCACTTCCATTTCAAACCAGAGGCCATCGTCATCATCTCTCAGAGTCACTTTTTTCGTCGCTGGATCCGCGAACTCAATCTCAACATCGTCAAAGGATGCTGCACTGGTCTGCCTGCTTGCTACCTGCGTCATCGTGCGGTGATAAGAGTTGTACCAAGTGTCGTAATGGTGTTCATGACACTCTCGACACGAGTCAGCGCCTGCGTAACCATCTTCCAACTCGACGCGAGGAACGGCCATTGTACGGACCTGCTGCAAAACGACAGCCGGTTCCTTGGGACTAAGCGAGACAGAAGGCTGTTGAGGGATTGCAAAAGCGATGATCAACGCAATCGCGGCGAGCAGGCACAATCCAATGAGAACACGTCGAGTACGATCAACGGGTTTGTCGCCATCGTTCATGAAACAATCGGGGCCCCAAAGCGCGGGTAAAAGACCGTAACGACGGAACTAGCGCGATCCTACCATAACTGCCTGCTCAAAGCAATTGATGCGCACCTCTCGCCTAACGGTGCTGGTCATTCAGGGTGCTGGTTATCCAGATTGGTTTACTCAATATCATTGGCAGTGTATACTCGCGATATCTGTGTTTAGTGAACGCCCTTCGTCATTTTTTATGTTTTCTTGGAGTCCCCACGCGGCATGGCAAGACACTTAATGAGACCGTTTTCTTGGCGGGCAGCTTTCTTTCTTCTTTGCTCCTGCATCTGGCTTTCGGCATGTCGCGATGAAGCGCCCATTTCCAAAACACCGCAAACGCAGATGACAGGGATACCGGTAAAGTTGCCCTATCCATCACAAGAGATTCTGGATCCGCCCTGGATGGAAGATCGCAGGGAAGCACAACTGGCAACCTTGCCAAAATTCAAGGTCTTTCACGATTTTCAGTTTACGGATCAGTTGCCAGAGAGTGGTATTACGTTTGTCCACAAGATTGTCGACGATACCGGCAAAGAAAAGAAAGCGGTCCACTACGACCACGGTAACGGGATGGCAGTTGCCGATGTCGATCAGGATGGTTTGCTGGATATTTATTTCACAACTCAGTTGGGTGAGAACCAACTTTGGCGGAACCTAGGAAATGGTCAATTCGAAAACTGGACCGAAAAATCTGGTGTTGCCACGGGAGACCGGATCGGTGTGTCGGCGTCGTTTGCAGATGCCGATAACGATGGCGATCCCGATCTCTACGTCACGAGTGTCCGTGGTGGCAACCTCTTCTTTGAAAACGACGGGACTGGAAGATTTCGTGACATCACCGAGCAGTCTGGACTCGGCTATACAGGACATTCGTCGGGAGCCACATTCTTTGATTTTAACCGAGACGGATTGATCGATCTCTTCTTGACCAATGTCGGAGATTACACAACCGACATGATCGGGCAGGGAGGCTACTTCGTCGGAGACAAGGCATCGTTCGGCAATCACCTTTTTGACAGCAAATCCGAGCAGAGCATCCTCTTTGAAAACCAGGGTAACAACCGCTTTGTCGATGTCTCAAAAGATGTCGGACTGACCGACAATGGCTGGACCGGAGATGCCCATGCATTGGACTTGAACGACGATGGCTGGCCTGACTTGTATGTTCCAAATATGCAGGGCCACGACGAATACTATGAAAACCAAAACGGTAAACGCTTTGTTCGCAGGGGTCGCGAGATTTTCCCAGCAACTCCCTGGGGGGCCATGGGTATCGGCGTGTTTGATTACAACCACGACGGAAAAATGGATATCATGATCACCGACATGCACGTCGACATGTGGGATAAGGCGTCGTTCGAAAAAATGGTGCCTGATTACGAAAAAAAGAAACTGCGAGATCCCCATAAATATCAATCTGCCGGATATCTCGATAGCGACGGAAAACATATCTGGGGCAATGCGCTCTTTCGAAACAATGGCGAGGGTACGTTTACTGAGGTTTCCGATGCCATGAATGCTGAAAACTACTGGCCCTGGGGACTGAGCATTGGCGACTTGAATGCAGATGGATACGAAGATGTCTTCATTACCTCAAGCATGAATTACCCATTCCGATATGCGGTAAACTCGGTGCTTTTGAATAATCTTGGCGAAAACTTTCTGGACAGTGAATTCATCGTTGGTGTGGAACCACGGCGAGATGGTCGTACTGCGATCCCCTGGTTCGAGCTTGACTGTGATGGCGAAGATCAATCACACCCACATTGCAAATCCCGAAAAGGAAAGTTTGAAGTCTGGGGTGCCCTGGGGTCCCGGTCATCGGCAATCTTTGACCTTGAAGGGGACGGTGACTTGGATATTGTCACCAACGACTTCAATTCCGAACCGATGGTCTTAGTAAGCAACCTGTCCGATCAGAAGCCATTAAATTATTTGAAGATCAAGCTCATTGGCAGCAAATCGAACCGTGACGGATTGGGATCCAAGGTTACAGTAACCACCGACTCGCAGACACTTACCAAGTACTACGACGGCAAATCGGGCTTTCTTTCTCAAAGCCAATATCCACTCTATTTCGGTCTGGGAGATGCAAAGAACGTCAAGCGTGTTGAAATACAATGGCCGTCGGGGAAGACACAAATCGTTGCAGGCCCTCTCAAGTCCAATCAGCAACTGCAAATTACAGAGGAGTGATTCACAAATCATTTCCAGGCTTCGGAAGGCATCTATTCCATTGTCGGGAATTCCAATCGCGATAGAGAGCGATTAGCACAACCGAGTTGTGAGGGTATGGTGATGCGGCTTTTCGTCGTTGCCACTGTTATGGTCGTTCTCGCATGTGGTTGTAGCCGTAGGCCACCCTGCCACTGGGATTTGTTGGGCGGCGCTACGCGTCGATCTCAGTATAATCCGCGTGTGGAGCCCAGTCCCCATCACCCAGAAATTGCGCAACGCGATCGCCAAGCGAGACGCCACACGCATCATGCAACGCACTGTTGCCCGCGTCCACGAAGTTTGCGGTATTCAGAAAATCTGAAACTCGTTTCGGGTAATCAGACATCAAATTACGAAAGAGGATTTGGGACAAGTGATAGCTCAATTCTTGTCCGTCATCGGGAGAAAAGAACGAATCGCCCGACCAGAACCAATGAATAGATTCTGAATTCCAGTATTCGCGATGCCGACGCACCGTGTCGTGGTCAACAATGAAATGCGAACCATCAACCACGATGTCCTCGATGACCTGTGTTACGCCTTCGTTCAACCACAACGGTAAGGGTAGATGGCGAAGAAATACGTGGTTCAGTTCATGGGCAATCGTTCGATCATGCTCGCCAGAATACGCCATACAAATCGCAAAGTGACCATACCCGTGGTCAATGAACATCCCGCCGGACAGTGCGAATTCGCCAGCGTCTGGGTAAATGTCAGCGATGTAGTCGTAATAGGTATCCGTGTCGTGGAAGGCAAACACGACGTGCTTGCCATATCCGGCGTCGCGTGCGACGTCGGATAATGTCTCCAGAATGACCTGACGCGAATCCTCGCTCCATCTCAGAATGCGATTAGCGGTCGTTGCGTCAGAATTAGAGAGAAGCACGAATTCCGATGATTCGTGGCGCGAATAGCCAGTGGGCAAGGCTTCGATTAGTTGGTCAACCCACTGAGTAGCCAACTTTGTCCAAGCGTCGTTCAAACCATCATCTGCGACATTGGCGGTGACCCAATCGCAAATCGCGGCCCAATCGGGTCGCCATAAGAAACGTCGGTGCCGACGAGTTCGAAGGAGTCATTCGAGTAGATCAGTTCCATGCCTTTGCCTTGAATACTTCCGCCGACGATCAGAATCTTGGCGTTCTCGGGGAACCTCGCGACGAGCTTTTGATAGTTGTCTTTGGCCTTGAAGTTGAAGCCGATGCCCGGCATGCATTTCCAAAAGAGTTCTTTGAACTTGTTTTGATCGAGATCGAACGTCGTGTCTCGCTGTTGAACGAAGTCGTCAATCGACAAGATACTTTTTTCTTTATTAATCAGAATTGGAATGCCATCGATGATCGGATAGCGAACGGTCGGATCGGCGTGATTCTTTAGGGAATTATCCTGTTGCCGCAGAGCGCTGTTAGTCTGAGGGCAAAGCAACTGCCGGCAGGTTTCTTGAGAGATATTCATTAGGGCTCGTGGAGGCCTAGTATTTTGATCGGTAGCCGACGCGTTCTATCGCATGAGAGACGGATCGTCTATGTCCCCGATCTCGACACCACACAACGCAGCGACAATGACCATGCCTACCGACGTGGCCATCACTAATGCGTTAACCATACGCCGTTCTGGCCAGCGAAACGAAGAGGTGACCTGGCCTGGTGACGCAAATGCATTTGCATTCGAATTACCAATGATATTTTGGGGTCGTTCCGCCAATGGTAAGTGTAGTGGTCGCGGCTGTTTACCGAAGCCCCCGACCATAGCCAACAATTAATTGTACCAAATACACCGAGTGCGCAGGTTCTGAAATAGTTTCGGACAGGGATTCAAGCCAGCCCGCTTTATTATCTGGATTAGTTGTGTGCGAAGGTTCTGCCTGGGATCACGATATCGCGTGATAACGTGTTCTGTCCCATCCCCCGCAGCATCGAACACTGCTTCTAACAGAGGCCGCAGTTTGGGAAACATGGGAATTGCCCTCGACTTACCACCTTCGTGGTGCTCTGTTTTGGGACTGCCGATCGTTACCCTGTTTCGTTCCCAATCCACATCCACCGATCGCAGGGCCAGGCGCTCGGAGGGACACCGCAGTCCGCCGTAGCGACTCAAGGCAAAGATGAGCCGCCATTGGGGAGTTCTTCGGTGACAACATCGTAAAGCAACGGCGTCGTGGAACGGCTGACATAAGGAATTCGTCCGGCGCGGAAGCGAAAACTCACTGCAAGCGTCAATACGTGGATGACATATTTAATACGCTCCCACCCAGCGAATTCTGCATAGCCTTTGTACCGTTTGTAAATGGGCACCTCTTTGACCTTTTCGCCAACCACGCTCGCGGCGAATAACATTTGGCCGTCGATGTGACGCGTGTCGGTCAATTCGGAAATATTGATCTTGCTCAAGAAACGTCGCGAATGCATAACGAAACCAGAATGCCATTCCCTGCGAAAGCACATCGTAAGCAGACTCTCTAGTACGCTTAGGAACGTAATGACGAGAAAAGCAAACAATGGTGTTTCCTCTTTTTCGCCGCACCTCCGTTTTGAACGGTAGCCGCAAACAATGCCATAGTCGCTGGAAAAAAACGGAGTGAGTCGCTCCAGCAATTCTGGGGCATATTGACCATCGCCGTGTAACATAATGACCCATTGTGCTGCAGAGAATTGTAGCGCCAGTTGGTATGCAAACTTTTGAGATCCCGCGTAGCCGATGTTTCGAACTGGTCGAACAACATTTGCCTGGCGGTCGGGGGAATTTCGTAAGTTAAAAGCTAAAACTTGTGCTACCGTTTTATCTTCACTATGGTTATCCACGACGAGTACATCCGCAACATTCCAGAATGAATCAGGGATTTTGCGGAGAACACTATCAATGTGGTCTTCGCAATTATACGACGGGATGTAAATAATTATTTCTTTTTCTAGCTTCAGTTGATCAGTCATGTGTTTATCTCGCTACCGGGCGTATTCCGTCTGAGAATCGAAAAGGGCTATCGAATTCGCTCAGTAGTATGTGACTGGAGTCGCGCTGGGAGACGATTGAACTCGTGATTGGCCATTCAATTCCTGCCGAATCCCAACGAATCCCGGCGTCATGTTCTGGTGAATGAACCTTTGTGACGTGATAAATTACAATGGCCTCGTCCGACAATACTTGAAATCCATGGGCGAAACCGGCTGGCAAATAGATTTCATTCGCCTTGTTTGAGGAGACCAAATACGACTCGTGCTGGGCATACGTTGGCGACCCCCGTCGCAGGTCAAGGACGACATCGAAGATTTCGCCGTGCACACAATAAACCAGTTTGTCATGATCGTTGGGGGGCAGCTGAAAATGCATTCCCCGAACAACCCCTTTCACGCTATTTGAATAGAAAACCTCCGCAAAATCGGTCGCCAATCCGTTGGCCCGAAATTGCCCTTCATGAAAAGATTTGGAGAAGATGCCGCGGTGGTCTCGCCGAATGAGTGGTTGAATTTCGAAACAGCCGAAAAGTCGGGATGGAGTGAATTCAAGCATGTCTTGACTCCAATAATGATTTCAGCCCGTCAGAGAGTGGAATTGTCGGCGACCATCCGGGCAGCCAGGATCCCTCAGTCCAGGGTGACATCACTTCGCGGTTTCGATAGGGACGTTTACCCCAAAGGATGCGCAGTTCGCATTTTTGGGCGTCTTCGAGTGTGGCAACAAGTCTGCGCAGAGATAGCGTGTCACCCGAGGTAACTGCAAACGACTCATTCTGAGGTGCGCTCGCACGAGTGAGCCGCGTGCGTGCCACTAAGAACGCACGTACAACATCGTCAACGTGTACAAGGTCGATCAACTGGTCGCCTGGCGACATATCTAATGACTCGCCTGATTCCGAAATGTTTGCGAGCAGCGCAAGTAATTTTCCACGCTTGTCATTAGGACCATACGTATCAGCCAATTTGAGTGTTATTGCCTGTATCGCATGCGCGTCAACGTAGTAATCCAGAATCGACTCGAACGCCTGTTTCGTCGCCGCATAGAGATTTACCGACCTGTGGTCCCCACCCTCAAAGTGTTGCCAGGTTGTACCGGTGTTCACTACCGACAAACAGCCCTCCGCAGACATAGCCTCTAGCAACTGTGACGCAAACAGAAGATTGCTTCGAACAAGCGGTTCAACGTCTGTCGGGACGTGCGATGCGACGAATACGGATGCGAGATGAAATACGCAGCGAGGGCGGGCCGCGCGCACGATGTGAATCAAGCTTTCAGTGGTCCCTTGGTGTTCGTGCAGGACGATTTTGTCAGCGATGTCTTGCAGGTTAGATGTATCTGCGTGCGGGCGAATCACGAGGTGCGGCCGCTCACCGTCACGGACCAATCGGTGTACAAGATGACTGCCAACAAATCCGGTGCCCCCGGTAACGAGCGCGGTTGTCATTTCCACACCTTCCAAGGGGGACTGCCGCTTGACCAAAGTTCCTCGAGAATCCGTTTTTCGCGAAGCGTGTCCATCGGTTGCCAGAAACCTTCGTGCCTGTAGGCCATTAACTCCCCGTCCTTGGCGAGTGTTTCCAGTGGTTTCCGCTCCCAGAGTGAATTGTCGTCGTCGATGTAATCTATGACGGAGGGTTCGAGAACAAAAAACCCGCCGTTTAACGGTGACTTGGCGGAATCCATTTTTTCCGCGAATCCCGTAATTTGGTCACCCTCCAAGGTCAACACTCCGTATCGTCCCGGCGGTGTGATAGCGGTCACCGTCGCCTTCTTTCCATGCGAGCGATGATAGGCAATGGCCGCGGTAATGTCGATGTCGCTGACTCCGTCACCATATGTAAAGCAAAAAGTATCATCCTCCAATTGGTCACGGACTCTACGCAAACGACCGCCCGTTTGTGTATCCTGGCCGGTATCGATCAGCGTTACATTCCACGGTTCGACTGAGTGTTGATGTATTTGCAATGTATCGTTGCTGAGGTCCAGCGTGAAGTCTGACATGTGTAAGCGGTAATTGAAAAAGTACTCTTTGATCAAATAACCTTTATACCCAAGACAGATTACAAACTGGTTAATGCCATGCGCACTATACATTTTCATGATGTGCCAGAGTATCGGCCGCCCACCTATGTTGATCATCGGCTTGGGAATGCGGTCCGTTTCCTCCGACAGTCGAGTTCCCAGGCCACCTGCCAGGATGACTGCTTTCATTACAGCATCTCCTTTAACATCAGGCAAAACATTTCGTGAATATAGCTGCGGCGCGAGCCATCAATTCCTGGCCACACACCGATCCAAAAGCTGTTCTCCATCAGTTTGTCAGTAACCGCTAAATCGCCAGCGATGCGGTATTCTGTTTTTTGAAACGCAGGTTGGCGTGTGAGATTTCCGCCGAACAACAACCGTGATCCAATTTTGTGATCCTCCAACCACTGTGTGACGTCTCGCCGAATCAGTGGGCTTTCATCTCGAATTGTTAGCAGAAAACCGAACCAACTTGGATTGGAATTCGGCGTCATCACGGGAAGTACGAAATGTTCATCCCAACATTCGGTTTTGAACATTTCTGTTAGAGCCAAAAAATTCTCTCTGCGACATTGCACGAAACGGTCAAGTTTATTCAATTGAGAAAGGCCAACCGCCGCTTGCATGTCTGTTAGCTTCAGATTGTATCCAATGTGTGCGTAAATATATTTATGGTCGTAACCGCTCGGCAGATCTCCCAATTGCCAATCGAATCTTTTTTTGCAGGTGTTGACAGCTCCGGGTGGACACCAGCAGTCGCGGCCCCAATCGCGAAATGACTCAACAAGCGACGCAAGCTTTTTGCTGTCGGTCATGACTGCCCCTCCTTCGCCCATTGTGATCTGGTGAGCCGGATAAAAACTTAAGGTTGCAAGGTCTCCGAATGTACCGACCTCTTTGTCGTTGTAAGTAGCGCCAAATGCATCGCAACAATCTTCAATGAGCAACAGATCGTGCTCGCGTGCAATGGTACATACTGCTTCCAGGTTGAAGGGATTGCCCAGCGTGTGAGCAAGCATGATCGCCCTCGTGCGGTCGGTCACGGCCGCCTCAAGGCGTTCTACGTTAACGTTTGCCGTTCGCAGGTCGACGTCAACGAACACGGGCACACAGTTGTTTTGAATAATGGGGGCAACTGTCGTGGGGAAACCTGCTGCAACGGTCAACACTTCACTGCCAGGTTCGATCCGTCGGTCGCTCAAACGTGGTGATGTCAGTGAACTGAACGCGAGCAGATTTGCTGCGGAACCGGAGGTTGTTAATCGCGCAAACTTCGTGCCGAACTTCGATGCCAATCGCTCCTCCATCTCGTTCGCAAATCGGCCCGCTGTCAACCAGAGGTCGAGTGAAGCGTCGAGTAAGTGCCGAAGGTCATCACCGTCGAGAATCTTTCCGGAACATGGAATGTACGTCTCACCTGGGATGAAGGATGATGTGGGCGTGGCATCAACATAGCGGTCACCAAGATCCAAAATCTTGGCTCGAACGTTTTCGGCATCCAGGCTCATTCAAGGGCTCTCCGAGCAAGCAGTTGCAGGGGTATGATGGTATCCTGCATGAAACGTTGACGCGATATGTTAAGCAAGAGAATCGATCGTTGAGTCTAGTTGCGCGCGCCTGGAAGTCAAGTCTATTCGATGCGGTGTGAAGTGTTTTACCCAACCTGTTACAACCCTTGCTGCGAGTATCGTTCGATGTCTAATTGCATTTCATCGCGCAGGCGTGAAGTCGTCGACTGCTCGGCGTGCGCTTGATACCACCGGGCGACGCTGTCTAAAGTTGTGTGAATGTTCCATCGCGGGCGCCAACCTAAGCGGTGAAGGGCCTTCGAATTATCCAAGGACAACACGTGAGCTTCATGTGGGTGCGCATTGTGGTCCTGTTTCCATCCGGCGCCGGCTCCCAAACGCCCAACGAGCTGGTCGGCGATCCAAGCAACGGTACATCTATTCTGTTCATGAGGCCCAAAATTCCACGCTTCAGAAAACGAGTGCTTGTCTTCGTAGAGTTTTTGAGCAAGGAGTAAGTATCCGGACAGTGGTTCCAGGACATGCTGCCATGGGCGGATTGCGGTCGGGTTTCGAATGACCACCGGTTGCTGGGCGTCGAAGCCGCGAATCAGGTCGGGAACCAACCGATCGACGCTCCAATCACCACCGCCGATGACGTTTCCGGCACGAGCGGTGGCCAAAGGGATTCCGGAGGGGGTGTTGTAGAACGATCGTCGAAACGCAGAAACCAACAGCTCAACACAGGCTTTGCTACTGGAATACGGGTCATGTCCTCCCATCTCGTCTGTCTCTCGGTACGGCCATGACCACTCTTGGTTTTCATAGCACTTGTCGCTGGTAATGACGACCACGGCACCGACATGAGGCAACTCTCGCAAAACGTTAAGCAACCGGACCGTGCCCATAACGTTGGTATCGAAAGTTGCCACCGGGTCTTCGTAAGAGCGTCTAACGAGCGCTTGCGCTGCCAGATGCAATACGATGTCGGGTTTCACCTGCTTAAGTTCCGCGTGCAATTTATCTTCATCGCGAATGTCGCCAATGCGACTGTCCATGTCATCTGCAAGGCCTGCTGCGTGAAACAGATTCGGTTCGGTTTCCGGATTCAATGCGTAACCGTAAACATTGGCTCCAAGTAGCCGCAACCAGTAGGATAACCAGCTGCCTTTGAATCCGGTGTGGCCTGTGATGAACACAGTTTTTGAATTCCAGAATGACTTGTCAGGCATGATGTTTAAGTCTCCCTGCATGTTGACCTATCCCGCTAAACCGAGTTCAGGCGGATCCACGTTATCGGATTCTAATAGACCCAGATTTAGGAGGAAAGGATATGGGCAGAAACCCAATAACTAGGCCCGCAGTCAAGAAGCGTAAGGATATGCGAAGAAATTCCCACGCGCTAGACACGGGAAGTGGGCGTGCTGTTACAATAGGCGACATTCTGAGCCTGGAGTGGTTCCAGGCACATCCGAATGGCACAACCTGGTTAATAATTAGCTGGAGCGCATTTCAAAACCGAGTGAATAATTAAAGTGAGCCGAAGGTGCTAGTTGCAAATCTGACGTGGCGGGTCTCGCGCGTTTCAGGTGCAGGCGATAAATTGCAAATGCACGACTTTAGCGCCGTTGGCTCAGGTTTTAAAATGCGATCAGGGAAATCATGAAAAAGACAAGAAACTCACATGTAAACGTCGAGGATTGCATTAACTGGGAGGGTGTAGGGAAGGCATTTAAATGTTTTCGCGGTGCGGAACCCTTTGACCATTGTGTTATCGACAATTTTTTTACTGACGAATTTGCAAAACATTTAGAAAGCGAAATTCCTGAATTCGAAAGTGATGTTTGGCAGAAATATAATAATCCCATTGAAATAAAAAAAATAACTAATTATTGGAATCATTTTCCCGAGCATACCTACAATACTTTCTCTTATTTGTGCTCTCAAAACTTTGTCGATAAACTGAAGAAACTTTCGGGAGTTGACCCGCTCTACGCTGACTATGGTTTAAATGGTGGAGGTTGGCATATTCATCGGAGTGGTGGAAAGCTAAACACTCATTTGGATTACTCCATTCATCCAAAAATGGGACTCCTAAGAAAAATTAACTTAATAGTGTATTTAAATTCAGATTGGGAAGAGAGCTGGGGTGGACACTTAGGTCTATGGGGGGAAGATGAAAAAGAGCAAGCTCCCGGAGAGTTGATGCAAGAAGTCTTGCCACTCTTTAATAGAGCTGTGTTCCTCGATACAACTCAAAATAGTTGGCACGGATTACCGCGACCAATCGAAAGTCCCAAAGATCAATGTAGACAAAGTATGGCTTTGTATTTTCTTTCAACTCCAGAAGAAGATTCTAGCGATAGAGGGAAAGCTCTTTTCGCTCCATATGGTGACCAAAAAGACGATCCAGGAATATTAGAGCTGATTAAAAAACGCTCTGGTACAAATACTGCGGCTGACGTTTATGGCGACAAATAGAGTAATCCTGATTGTGCACGGACCACCCTTTAGCCGCCTTGGTCCGCAAATGCTTTTTGTAATTTAACAATCGGTATATTGACTGCTCTAGAAACCTGTGCGGTCCGTCGAGACTTACAGGGTCTGCGCCGGAGGTGGCTCGGGCTTCGCAGGCCCGAACAGGAAAACGGAAAGTATGAACAAGACAATGGCAAATTGCCGAGTGATGGTTTTCTTTCCTACAATGAGTGGCGGCTAGCTTCCTCTGTATTTCTTGCTTCTTTCGAGTTGGAGTAATAATGCTGAAGCGCACCTTTTTTTTACTGACTTTGGCGATTTTGATAATGGCTGCGCTCGGTGCTGGATCGCCAATAGCAGCAAGCGAGAAATCGTCTTCCTACACGGGTCTCGCAGATTTGATTCCGCTAGCCCTGTTTTTGCTACTGGCACTAGGAGTCTCTTTCCTGTGCTCCATCCTCGAAGCGGTCTTGCTCTCGGTCGGGCCGGGCCAAGTGCAGATGATGGTGGAGGACGGGAAAAAATCGGGGCGGATACTAAAAAACCTTCGAAGTAATTTAGATCGATCGCTGTCAGCGATCCTCACTCTTAATACCGTGGCACACACGGCCGGAGCAGCCGGTGTGGGGGCGGAAGTGGCACGCGTGTTTGGAAATAATTATCTAGGAATAGCCTCCGTCATTCTCACATTGCTAGTGCTTGTGCTCTCGGAGATTATTCCAAAAACACTTGGTGCAAGGCATGCCAGCGCACTTGCGAGCAAGAGCGCCATCCTGATCCACTGGCTCTCCCTCTTGCTCTTACCAGTAGTCATCCTTCTGCAGGGCATCTCAACATTACTGTTTGGAAAAGCGAATGAGAGCACCTACTCTCGCGTCGAACTGATTGCAATGGCCGGGCTGGCTGGCCAGGAAGGCGACATCGGAAAAGCCGAAGCGGGCATGGTGCAAAATATGCTGCGCCTTAAAGTGCTGACAGTCCGCGACATCATGACGCCGATGACAGTTGCTTTCTGTCTAGACGAAAGCCTCACCGTCCGACAGGCAATTAAAGACCATATGCCGATAAAATTTTCTCGCGTTCCGCTGCGCAACCAAGAAGGACATTTAAAACGATATTTTAAATATACCGATCTTTTGAGATCGCACTATGAATCGGCAGATGAAAAGACACTTTCAGAACTAGCATTTCCACTAAAAAGCCTTGCGGACTCCTCAAGCGTCTTTGGTTCACTGCAAATGCTCACAGACGGTCGCGATGAAATGGTGCTCGTGTTAAATGAATTCGGGCAAGAGATCGGCCTTGTCACCCGCGAGGATGTTTTGGAAGCTATCGCCGGAAAAGCAATTGCAGATGAAGACGATGAACACGCCAGCCCACGTGACTATGCACTAGAGCAAAGCAAAACGCGAGAAAGCACCGAATCCTAGCCATAATTAAACAAAAGATTGCACGTGACCACATTGCTGTGATGCGGTTCGATTCCTCATCTTTTACGATGCAATAGTCGACCGCAGCTAACATGTAGTCAGGATTTAGCGACGGTTCGCGATCGTAATCATGTGTCGCCTCGTCAAGTTTCTCCCAGTCCACTGGGTCAGGGTGCCACACTTCTGGAATTTGGCAAAATCATCCAGTTGTTGCATCGTCACTCTGACGATGATTGTCTTTGATCTTGGAGGCGGCAAGGAAAAGACTGTTGGATAGACTTTTAGAACAGAACGGATCGACACAAAATATTTTAGAGTTGAATCTTAACTGGCCTGTCCAACTTAGCCCTCCCGGTCTTTGTTGGGCGTCAGCGCCGAATGACCGCACCGACAAACCATGTCAGTCCACCAACGACAATTAGAAGCCAACTCCCAAAGTACATTCCGAAATACATGACGGCGCCGGCCAGGCCATCAATGAAAAATACAAAGCCAGCATTTTCGAAGCCCAAGAGAATCCAAAAGGCTGCGAGGGACGCCACGAACCAAATGGCACCGGTAAAGCAGATCCACCGTCCGCAATTACGAACTGGCTGTTCACGTTTTTTTGAAGTCCAAGTGCGAATAACCGGTCGCTCGACTTTTTCCTCTGCGAATCGTTCGTTGTGCATCGGATATTACTTGATCGCCCAATGGTGGGTGTGGCCGTCACCGCCCACACCGGGGATTAAAGGTTAAGTAACACACTCATTGTATGCTGGCGCAAGAATTGTGCAAAAACAGCGAAGGTGACCCGGCAAAGCCGGGCTCTGCGGCCACGACTTGTTGGCGGCCAGTGGACTGTACGCGTGTGAATTGGCCTCAAGCTTCAAACTTTGGTTCGGGCAGACCTCGAACGCCGAGTCC
>Ga0209501_10002568_pt1 | contig 18908 bp, 19 predicted proteins | sample ArcticOcean_MG_C_4_FD_187434 | JGI IMG/M metagenome (GOLD analysis project Ga0209501, IMG submission 187434) | Marine microbial communities from western Arctic Ocean - ArcticOcean_MG_CB4_134 (SPAdes) (version 2) | ecosystem: Environmental > Aquatic > Marine > Oceanic | place: Arctic Ocean...
GACTCAGATTTAAGGCACCACCAGCCGACCAGGTTACCCGACGCATTCACTTTGCATTCCGCAAATTCGCGGCGCCGGCGATTAGCCGCGTTGCGAATTCTGCCAGATAACGTAAAGGTCACCGAGGCGGACGCGCTAGCGCGTTCCGCATTCGTGTGTACCGGGTTGGTTGGCGACGTGTCGCTAATGTTAATTCGGTTCGTGAGTGAAATCCGCATCGTTCTGAGCGCAGCAAAGTCCCGAGTTTAGGGTGCACGGCGTCGCGGCGAGTTTCTGTAGTCTAAGCGAGTGATTGCGATATTTTCAACGTACTCGCCATCGTCCTCGGACGTGCGTCGGCAACCGAATTCATTTGACTGCTTTAAGGCGTACTTCGCCTTTCACCACCATCCATGTATATGGAACTGCCGAACATATATGAGCAAGCCTCTGATGCCAGAAAGGCCACCACATTGGCAATCTCCTCTGGCTCGGCAATACGCCCGGCCGGCAACTTACCGCCAATTTCCTTGAGCAGGTTTTCCACGTCCCGGCCTTCCTGGTCGGCCTGCGCCTGTTGAATGCTGCGCGCCCGCTCGGTGTTGGTCAGGCCCGGGCAGATGGCGTTGACGAGAATACCATCCCCCGAAACCGTGTCAGACAGCGCGCGGGTCATGTTCAGAATGGCAACGTTGGCGAGACTTGTGGGGATGTTCTGCCGATTGGGACTACTACCCGCACTCCCCGCAATATTGACGATCCGGCCCCATTGATTCTCCTGCATGTGCGGAATCACCAGCTGCGCCAACCGCAGATAGCTGTAGGTCTTCAGCTCCAGCGCTTCGTCGATCTGCCGCGTTGGAAGTTCGAGGATGTCGCCGCCTCGCGCCGCGCCGACGTTGTTGACCAGGATATCAACACCATTGAAACGGGATACTGTCTCCTTCACGACCTGCGCACAACCGTCAGCCGTACTCAGGTCGGTCGCCACGGCACAGCCTTCCCCACCTGCAGCATGGATCTCCTCCACCGTCCGGTCCAGCAACGCCCGGGTCCGGGCTGCGACACAGACCCGAACTCCTTCCCGCGCCAGCGCGAGCGCGCAACAGCGGCCGATTCCGCGGTTGCTGCCGGTGACGATCGCACGCTTGCCTTCCAACCCTAGTTCCATGCCACACCCGAGCGCTTCAAGTATTCCCGTATCAACGCCGAATAGTCCTCTTGTCCCCGGTCGTTCTCGTCACGGAACCGGATGAATATATCACGGACCAGCGCAGCAACTTCGACGGGTACGCCGAGCTCTTCTGCAAGTTCAACCCCCATTTGCGTATCCTTGACCGCGAGGTCGGTTGTCCCCCCAATTGCCTCGCCATCCAGGAACGCCGCGAGTGCATGCTCGAAGATTCGGCTTTGCCCCATACTCGGCACAATCACATCGAGCAGGAGTTGCGGTTCGATACCGGCCCGGATTCCCATGGCCACGCCCTCACAAGCGCCGAGATAATTCACAAACAACATCAGATTGTTGATCAGCTTGATCGTGTTCCCCGAGCCGGCGGGGCCAATATAAACGATCTTCCTGCCGATCGTCTCCAACAGTGGCCGAACGCGCTCCAGGTCTTCCTCGAGGCCGCCGATGAAAATTGTCAGCGTCGCGTCCCGAGCACCGACAACACCGCCACTGATAGGTGCATCCAGCACGCGAATGTCCCGCGCCTGCCCGATCCCCGAGATTCGACGCATGAAGGCTGGTGGGTGGGTACCCGTATCGACATAAACGGCGCCCCGGCCCAGTCCCGCAAACACGCCGTCGTCGCCCAGCGCCACCTCTTCAGCCGCGGAAGCGCTGGGCAAACACGTCAGCAGCACATCGGTACGCACCGCGGTCTCACGCGGCGTGTCACCCCATCGGGCCCCGGCGGTTTCGAGATCGTGCCCGATCTCACGCCGCAGATCATGGATGGTCAATTCATACCCGGCCTTCAAGATGTTGGCCGCCATCGGATGGCCCATCCTCCCCAGACCGATGAATCCGACTTTCATGCTGAACCTTCAGTCAGGGGACCGCCCCGTAAATGATGCGGATGGTCGTATCGCCTTATGCCGTGTGGCTGTCGAGCCGCGGTGAGATATCCACGGCAGCGCCTCACCGCTCTTCCTCGCGCGTCTCAAACTCGGCCGGCATGGTGATCTCGAGGACTTCCCAATCGTCCGAGTACTTGAGCACTTCGTGCTTGACGCCGGGCGCCTGGTACCAGGCGTCGCCCGCCTCGACGCGGACCTCGCCGATGTCCTCAAAGTAAAGCTGCGCCCAGCCCTTGATCAGATAGACCATCTGGAATTCAAGCGCGTGAGAATGGTAGCCCATTGACTCTGCGCAGGGCTGCTCAGCGCGAATGATTTGCGCCAGCACCTTACCCTCAGTGGCGTCCCTGATCCCCAGATCGCGGTACGCGAAGTCCGGCCGCAGGTCCTTGCCCCACTGGGCATCCCCGGCGTGCGCCACGAATGACTTGGTCGTCTTCTCGGTCATGACACGACTCCTGTGTTTGTCTTAAATTGTTGTGCTGAGATGCTGTCCTAAACTTTCGCCCCAAAGCCTGTGTGCCATTTGCTATCTCGCCTGGTAAATGTGTACCCTATTAAGTTGTTGTCCACTTTTCGGACCACTGCGGAATATAACTTCGCGCCGGGTATGTCCAGGACCAGTGGTTTGTCCTTCCTGCCAAGTGCGTGCCAGCAGTTGAACCATGTACTGACTTCGAGGTCGGAATATTGTCTGTTTCTTGTTTCATCAGCTAACGCTTGCATCTGCGACGGCGGTAGCCGCTCGTAGCGTGCGGTGGTTGAAAATTAGGCCTCACCGATAAAGAGACGATATCGCTTGCAGAAACCCATAGAGTCTCAGGCCGGCAGCGGTTGCGTCAGATCGATGCGCCGGCCCTGCTGGTCGCGGCTGCGCAAGCCGCCGATGACCATGCGCATCAGCTCTACGGTCTGGCTGAACGGGAAAGGCGGCGTGCCGGTCTGCAGAAAGGTGATGAACCCGGTCAACTGCGCCTTGAACGCCTGGAAGGAATCGTCGAACTGGGCGCTGATGTGGCCTTCGGTGCCATACAGCGTCATGCAGCCAAAGCCCCCGTCCATGCCGTCTACCACTGCCACCATAACATCGACGCCGCTCCCGTGGCGCAAGTGCACCGCGTCGCGACCGGCTGTGCCGGTGTTGACGATGTCCAGCCAGCCGCCGGGGGGCAGGAACGGATAGACCGACTCCAGGGCGTGAATCGCATACTGCTCCCAAGTCATCCCCATGGTCATGACGATCAACTGCAACGTCCCGACTTCGCTTCGCCGCTCCTGCAACTCGGCGAAGCGAGCGCTGTAGCGCAGGCCGCTGCTCGACATCAACTTGTGGCCGGCCGCATGCCAGGCGATGAACTGCTGCAGGTCCGGCAGATTGTCGACCAGTGGCTTATCGATGAACACCGGCACCCCGGCTTCGATAAACGGCCGCGCCCGCTCGACATGCTCGCCGCCGATATCGACGGGAATAAGCACCGCATCAACAGCCCCGATCAACTCAGTTTCGGACGCCGCAATGTTGGCGATATGGCAGCAGGCAGCCACTCGTTCTGCGTCGTCGCGGTCGTCGCACCAGATGTGCGTCACGCGGGCGCCCGACACCCCGAAATCGGCCGGCGGCCGGCGGCCGAGATAATCGATGATCGGCGGGCAGGGACAGTGCGCCGCCAGCGCTTCACGGTCGTAGCCGTTGAGAATGGCGGACCAGCTGTAGGGATGATAATTCGGCGCCCGAAAACCGGCGAAGCCAAGGCGGATGTTCGCCGGATCATCGACCAGCGGGGCGCTATTAGCCGCCCGGGTCACCAGGCGGTCCAGCCGCCGTCGACGACGATCTGCGTGCCGGTGGTATAGCTCGATGCATCCGACGCCAGGTAAACCGCGGCACCGGCAATCTCGGTACGCCGGCCGATCCGCCCCATCGGCGACTGCTCGGTGAGCCGCTTGATGAAGCCGGGATCCTCCTGCTCAAGCGACGGAAACGGGAAGGGGCCGGGGACGATAGCGTTGACGCGGATATTATCCGGCGCCCAGCGCACAGCGGTGTAGCGTACCATCTGTAGCACCCCGGCCTTGGCCACCCCGTAATGCATCGGGATCTCCAACTGCGTCGGCGGGTAAATCGGCGGGTGCGGGCTGACGACGCCGTACATGCTGCTGAACTGGATGATCGAGCCGCCGCCTGCTTTCATCACCCGGCCGGCTTCGCGGCTGACCAGAAAGGCGCCGTCGAGGTCGACCTTCAGCCCATCATGCCACTGCTCCAGGGTCATCTCCTCGAGCGGGACGTTTTCATAGGCAAAGGTGGCATTGACGACCACCTGGAGACCGCCATGCTGTCGGCAGACGTCGTCCATCACGGCGCCGACAGCGACGGGATCTGTGACATCCAACTCGCAGGCGTGTGCTGTGTTGCCGTCATCGCGGATCTCTTCGAGGACACGCGCGGCCCGCTCGTTGTTTATCTCTGCCACTACCACGTTGGCACCGTGGGCGGCGAATTCGCGACTGATCGGCCCGGCCAGATAGCCGCCGCCGCCAATCACCAATGCCGTCTTGCCGGTCAGATCAAAAAGCGTACTCATAAGTCGTCCAGTTCCCAAGATGTTGTGCGAAGCTTAGGGATGCGGTGGTTGAAAATTCGGCCTCACGGATGAACAGGCCGCCGAACGTCCCGGTCACCGACGCGGCGGCGCTTAGCGCCGTTCCGCGCTCGCGTGCACCGGTTTGGTGGTTGATGGATTGGTTTAGTATAGTACGCTTCATCCACATTGCTCCAAATGGCACCGCAGAACGTTCGCAGCCGTGCCAACAAACCGAAAAGCCTGTAAACAGTGGCTGACTGGACAAAGAAAACGAGAATCGCCGCGTGGGCAGGAACGTCATACCTCGATGCCATGCGCCGCGCATAGCCCGGAAACGTATTCGAGCTTCTGCTGCCCGGTCACGTCGCCGTAGTACAGCGCCTGGCCGATGTCTTCGTGAAACTTGTTGCTCTTCAGGTAAACCAGTTCTATGGCCTGCGTGTCGGTGAGTACGTCCACGCGGCCCGCGACCACGCCGTCGATCGCCTGCTTCAAGTACAAGTAAGGGAACTTTGCAAAGTGCCGTTCCTTAGATTTGTTTCTGTGGGGATACAGCTTGCTGGGTCGAATTGCCCGAACGGGAGAATACTATCAGCGTCTCCACGAGCCACGCTAAGCACAATGCGGCAACAAAATTGTGGTAGACCGAATACCAGCACATGCCACCATCGGAGAAGATCGCCACTGCCGGGATCGAAGTGGCCAGCCCGAAACAGACGAAGCGGCCCAGCAGCCAATGCCGACAACGACAAAGCAGCACCAGGACCGGCAGGAACAGCCAGCCGGAAAATGGAATCGGTATCGTCCAGGCACCGATGCCGATCCGGACCGGTGTCGTCTCGGTCAACACCCGGCCGAGGCGCTTGGCGACAATCGTCAGGTACCACAGTGGATCGGAGAAAATACGGCTCAGCACGTGAGCACGGATGACTTCGGAATAGTGGGGTAACTGCTGCGGTTCGACCCGGTACTTCCTGCCTGGATCCAGGTAGAAATCCACAAACCCCCATCCATCTGTGTCGTATTCGGGAATCTCGATTCCGTAACGCTCCTGTAGAATCTGGAAGGCGTACATCGCCGGATGTCGATCGTCCCAGCGATAGCCGTATTTCGTATCGAAGTCGTGTAAACCCATGAACAACGGATGCCAGTGCCGATGATTGAAATCCCGTGGCCCCGGGTACGGATGACCGCCGGCATTTTCGACGACGGTCCTGGCGGCGACAAACTTGGCGTTGAAGTACGCTTCGCATGTTCGCTTGGTTACGACGAAACAAACGCCCAACAACAGCAGCATGCCGATTCGGCGGCACCATGATTCGCGCGCCTGTGTCAGGTAGACGACGGCAACGGACGCCAGCACCAGGGCGGGCTCGCTGCGCAGCTGCAGAATGCTGCCGAGTAAAACGCCGGAGATCGCCGGGATACTCCAGCGCCAGACTGCCCGCCGGCAGCCACCCGCCAGCATCGGGGCGTTGACCGCGAGCAGCAGCAGCAGCGTAGTGATCGGCCAGGCGAATACGTTATCTACCTGATAGACTTCGTGCAGCTGGAACGGATTCGAGCCGACGATCAACACAAGAAATGTCCCGAGGAGTGGCAGGCGCAGCCACCACAGCGCTGCGAACGCAGCCATCAATGCGATGATGAAGGCGACGCCGTTCGCCGGCACCGCACTGAGGTCGCGGCAATCACCTTTCAGCCACGCGTGCGGCAGGAAGAGAAACATCTGACCGAGATCGCCGTAGCGCAAGGCGATTTCGTACTCCATCAGCAGGCTGTCTCCGTGCGCTGTGATGAACGCTTCGCATCCAGCCGTGCTGTGGTCCTCCAATGTCAGTTCACTGGTGACCGGATAGAGCCCGAGATGGCGGTAAAAGCAGACGAATCGGTAATCTTTGAATACGCCCAGTGTTGTCGTGTTATGGTACGCATCGGTCATACGCCCCGCATGCTGCCAAACCACGGCCTGCCATATGGGAATAGCGATCAACCCGAGTAGGAGCAGTAACCGGCGATGCCGACGCAGCAACCAGCGCTGGCGGGACATGGCGACAATGCTCTGAAAGGTCGTCATTCACCGCACCGCCGAGATCGTTCTTGCTGCAGAAAGAACGGAGTTGAGTAGAGCGGCAACCAATCGCTGGGTGAAGCCTTCACAGCAGTTGATGTCTTGGACGATAATTGTCGGCACTCCATTTACCGTTAGACTAACCTGTGCCGGTAGTCGGGAATATGACATTCCCGGACGGCAAAGTCCATAACCATCCAGATGGCGGAGCGGAAACGGCCGCCATTACCGCCGCGATTTTCACCGTAACCGCCGGTAAGCCAGCCAACGGCGAAGGCGGCGGCAACGGCGAAAATCATAGCGGTAATGGAAATAGCTTTCATGGGTACAGGACACACCTGTGGCCGGGGGAAATGCTTTCTGCGGAGAATCTACCGTATCAGAGCGCAATGAACAGCAGATGGGCTGTCACGTCGCACCGCCCCGATCAATGCTATGGACGCACCTCCGGCTTTGCGGCCAGAAGAGTCCTGAATCGAGTTTACCGTTGTCATCGGATTGGCTGTGAATCGGCTCTTGCCATGGCGGCGTAGCAACAGTTGATGAAGGAAGCACCGCGTGCCCTGTGACCGCAGCTACATGTTGGCCTTGTCGGCCTCGATCCACCACCAGGGGCACTGCTGGTTCCAGTTGTTGCCGTACGAGGCTTCGCTGTAAGACGAGCCCCCGAACCAGTTCCAGATCGGCAGCGTCCCGGGCGGCAGTCGCCAGCCGACGGCATGTCCGTCAGTGAACAGCAGGTTTGCCATGGTGCCCTCATGCGGGATCGTCGCCTCGTCCGGTACCGTCATGCTGCCGTTCCACCCCCGCCAGAAATCCGTCAGCATGACGTGGCCGGCTACCCTTGGGTTCGAAATGCGCTTTGGCGTGCTCCTCGGATACCCCGGCGAGATGCTGGTGCCCGGATTCTCCTCCTCGGCATACATACTATTGCGATAGATGTACGTGGTGTAGGCGGCTTTGCCCTGCAGGCCGAAGCCGTAATTCCCGCTACCGTCGGCATTCCAGATGTCATTCAACCATGAGGGACTCGTGGGGTTGGCCGGGCAGAAGAAAATCCCGGCGTCATTCATGTACTCAACGACATACCCGATCCCGCTGTACCAGGACGTCGTGCCGCCATTACCCAGGTAATTCGGCCAGGGATCGCAGACCATCCACGTCTGGATTCCAGAGTAGAAGTATGGCTGGCCCGAGGGTCCGGACCAATACGTGCCTTCCATGTAGTTCTGCGGGAAGTATCCGTCGTTGTCGATCGTGTACATGATCCAACCGGTGCCGATCTGCTTCTGGTTCGATATGCAGGCGGCCTGCCTGGCCGCGGACCGGGCTATATTCAAGGCCGGCATCAGCATGCTAATCAGGATGGCGATGATCGCCACCACGACCAGTAACTCGATTAAAGTAAAGCCAGTGTACCGCTGATCCGCCTTGATCTGTCCTGACTTGCCGCCAGATTCCGGGGTCAACTTGATATACTTGCTGTTCAGTGAGATCGCGGCGGTAATGGCGGTGAATTTCATGGGCAATGGCATCAGCGTGGCGGAAAATTATCAAGGCTGTCGGTAAATGAAACTGTAACTGTAAGTAAATGGGGGTAAGGACTGTCAGTGCTACAAAGGCTAAAATAATAGGACCCTATGTATGTAGCCATTTTACGGCATTTTTACTGGAGCCAATGAGCGGACTCGAACCGCTGACCTGTTCATTACGAGTGAACTGCTCTACCAGCTGAGCTACATTGGCACAAATGAAAGCGACCTGCTACTATAGTGAACGCCGTTTAACGTGTCAATAGGCTTAACTATTGCCTGAAAAAAAAGCCCTGCGTTCGCCTTTCGACGCACAGGGGGATCGTTCAGGCGCTGAACTATGCATATTGTTCTCGCTCCAGATTCGTTCAAGGAATGTCTTTCCGCCCAGGGTGTCTGCGACAGCCTCACGCGAGGCATTCGCCGCGCCGTGCCCGATGCCATAGTCACCGCCGCGCCGATGGCGGATGGTGGTGACGGCACGCTGGATGCCTTCCTGACACTCGGCAGCACAGAGGAACGCACGGTCGCGGTTACCGATCCGCTGGGGCGCAGTATCCGTGCCCGCTACGCCTGGCAGCCGACGGCGCGTGAGGCTTTTATCGAAACGGCGACAGCCTGCGGGCTCGAACTGCTGAGCGTCGACGAACGCAACCCGCTGCGCACCACGACGTTCGGTGCCGGGCAGATGTTTGCCCAGACCATTGCCGACGGGGCACAGTCGGTTTTCCTGACGATCGGGGGCAGTGCAACCAACGATGGCGGCACCGGGTTTGCCCGGGCCATGGGTTACCGATTTCTCGATGCCGACGGCAAAGATTTGCCGGACGGCGGTGGCGCCTTGCAGCAACTTGCCAAAATTGTCTCGCCCGCCGAGCAGCCGTGGAAGGGATGCCACATCGTGATCGCCTGCGACGTCGACAATCCGCTGCTCGGAGCCAATGGCGCCGCGGCAATTTTCGGGCCGCAGAAGGGCGCTTCACCCGAAGAGGTGACGCAGCTCGACGCCGGCCTTGAAAACTTCGCAGATTGCCTGGCCCGCGACCTCGACTGGGACGGCCGCGACACGCCGGGCGCCGGCGCTGCCGGAGGCCTGGGCAGCGGGCTGATGGCATTCTTCGGCGGCAGGCTGCTGCCGGGTGTCGAGGTAATGATCGATGCGATCCAACTCGAGGAAAAAATCGGCGATGCGGATCTGGTGATCACCGGGGAAGGGCGCACCGACGGGCAGACACTGCGCGGTAAAGTGTGCGCCGGCGTTGCGAAGAGCGCCGCAGCCCATGATGTCCCGTGCGTCATCCTTTCCGGAGCAGTCGACGGTGACTTCAGCCAGTTATACAGTCAGGGCGTTACAGCAGTATTCAGCATCAGCCCCGGGCCGCGGACGCTGACGGAAGCCTATGCCGCAGTCGAAGACGATTTGGCGGCGGCGGCGGAGAACGTTGTGCGATTGATTGAATAGAGATTGCGCATGCCATTTTCAAGAACCGCGAATCACCAGCACAGGGGTTCGTGATTTGGCTTAGCTAGCACCATGGGTGCACCGGTGGACTGCCTGACACCTGAGCGCTGCCCCCTCCCTACCAGTCGCCTCGCTTTACCCCGCCGCTGCCGAACTGCTGACGGATGGCATCCACTGCAGCGTCGAGCTCGTCATTACGCTCGTCTTCTGCCTGTTGTACGTCAGCTTCACCGAACAGGTCCGGCTGGATCAGGACGGTATCGTCGGCCTCACTCGAAAGGCCGGAAACACCGAAGCCGACCAGACGAACGGGCTGACCGGATTTCTCGCGCGTAAGCAGCTCAAAACCGGCGTCGATCAGGCGTCGGTCCTGATGGGTCGGCGGGTCGAGACGCTGCTGTCGGGTGATCGTCTTAAAATCGGACCAGCGCAGCTTGAGATGGACAGTGCACGCGGTGCGTTGTGAAGGGCGTAGGCGGCCACCAACTTTTTCTATCAGTCCCAGCAGCGTGCGCTCGACGGTTTCCCAATCGGTGCAATCGGTACTGAACGTGTGTTCATTTGAGATGCTCTTGTCCGTTGACTCGGTCACAATAGCGCGATGGTCGATGCCGAAGGCGCGTTGATACAGGTGTTCCGCTGTCTTTTCGCCGAATATCTGCGTCAATTGATCCTGGGACATGGCCTGGATCTGGCCGATATGTGAGATGCCCTTCGCCGCCAATCGGGCTGCTGACTTTTCGCCGATTCCCCAGATTCGGCGAATCGGCAAGGGGGCCAGGAAGCTGGCAATTTCCCCGGGATCCCGGGGCACGACAGTGAGTCCGTTGGGCTTATTCATGTCACTGGCGAGCTTGGCCAGATATTTATTGCCGGCCACGCCGATTGATGCTGTCAACTGCAGTTCATCGCGAATCTGCGCCTGGATCGCCTCGGCAGTGGCGATGTCGCCACCGCGCAGATGCATCGAGCCGGTAATGTCGAGAAAGGCCTCGTCGATGGATAGCGGTTCGACAAACGGCGTGTATTGTTCGAATATCGCCAAGACCTGTTTCGAGACTTCGCCGTAACGCTTGGTGCGGCAGGACACATAAATTCCATGCGGACACAGCTTGTAAGCCTGACGCGATGGCATGGCCGAATGAACCCCGAACTTGCGAGCTTCGTAAGAGCAGGTGGAAACAACACCGCGAGCATCGGGCGGGGCCCCGACGATGACGGGTTTGCCACGCAATTCCGGGTTGTCACGCTGTTCGACAGCCGCAAAGAAGGCGTCCATGTCGACGTGCAAAAAAGTTGTCATCGGCGGATTCATTCGAAAGTGCATTCGGGTTGATGAACCGTAATCGTGATTGTCGCAGATTGCTAATGAAATTCCAGACCACCGGGGTGTGTTGATGCGATTCCTTGTGCTGAGTTGTTTCCTGCTGATGCTTCATCCGCTGGGTGCGACGGACACCGAGCCGTTGCCAGCGTCGGCTCCAACAATCGAAGCAGGCGGCGGGACCGAATCTGCGACGGGCGATGTTGAACAGCCCCAGATGGAGACCCCTGACGGCGGGATAGCCGCCGTGTCGGCCGATCTTTCCCACCGAATCCTGAAGAACTTCGGACATATCGCCAGCAGCAGTACGAAGGAAATCCTGGCTGAGATAGCCGTTTTTTTCGGGATTGTGATTGCCGGTATTATCGGCGGTGCCATCTTTGGGTTCATAACCGGGATGCTGCTGTATCTGCTGCTGCGCAAGCACGGATTCTTTAAGTTTCCCTGGCGCTGGATGTTTCTTTTCAACTGGCTGTGGCCGTTGGCTTTCGTCGTTGGCTTCACGTTATCCGGTCTGATCGCGCTTCCTTCGATCCTCGGCAGTGTCGATGCCATTTCGACTTTGCGATCCAAGCGCCCGATCGAGCGCATGGTTTCCAGCATCTACGTTGCCATAGCCCTCGACGATGCCGGACATCAGCTTGACGGCAGTGAATCGAGCGCGGACCTGGCGGCGCTGCTGACGAAATACGAGGGGGTTCGCGAAGTCAGCGATCAAAAAATAACCGATGCCATGAACAGGGTGATTGGTGGGATGATCCGCAAAGGCGAAGCCGATGGCTGGCTGGATCGGGCGAAGCGCTGGATGTTGCGTGAAGGGGTTGAGCGGCTGATCGATTTTACTATCGACAACGAATCAAAACTCACGTGGATCGCGGACGTCGGCTTATTGGCTCTGGACGATATGAGCCCGGAGGCGTTTGAGGCATTCGCTGCCGATAACGGGGACGCGGAGGCGCGCCTGGCCGATGTACGTGAACATTTCGAGGTCATCCGCAACGCGATCAGGCTACAGGTAATAATTTTGATGGTGCAGAATATCCTGGTAGCTTTGGCGGTCGGGCCGGTGCCGATATTTCTGGTACTGGGGATATTCAGGATCTGTGTAAGAAAGAGTGAGACGGTTGAAGAGTTGTAGAGCTTGAAGAGTTGTGATGTGCGCAATCAGAGATTGTGGCGTGCGATCGCCGCTCGCATGGCGCATGCGAGCTCAAATCACAGGAGATCACTTTCGACGGCCAGTGCTTCGGCCAACTCGGGAATCGCTTCCCCGACGTTGCCAAGTAACTCTTTGAGACGCCCGACCTTATCCGCTTCGAACCGCAGTGTGATCACTGGCTCCGTGACACTGCCACGACAGAGTCCCCAGCCATCGGGCCAGTCGAGCCGAACGCCGTCCACGGTAGTAGCCGGCAGGTCCGGAAAGGCGGCACGAAACTGCTCGACCATGCCGGCACGGATGTCCTCCGGCAGGGGAACACGAATGTCACGGGTGATTATCGGCACCGGAATGTCGTCGATAAGCTGGGAAAGCGGACGCCCGGCGTGGCTGCAAATGCGCGCAATGAGCAGGGCGGTGTAGAGGCCGTCATCCCCGTAGTCGAGTTCGCGGAAAAAAATATGTCCACTGATTTCGACGCCGAAGTGGGCCTGCTCGGCCATCATCCGGCTGCGAATGAAGCTGTGGCCGGAGCGTTCCATGCAGGCCTGACCGCCGAGAACATCGACCTCGCGTCGCAGGATGTCGGAGCATTTCAGGTCGTAGACGACCTTGACGCTGTCGAGATGGTGCAGCACGTGGTGGACGAAGAACACCCCGAGACGGTCGGCTTCGACCGGGCGGCCGAGTTCGTCGATCAGCACGACGCGATCGCCGTCCCCATCGAAAGCTACGGCCAGGTCGACACCGACATCACGCACGACGTCGCAGGTGCGTTCGAGATTTGCCAACACTGCGGGGTTCGGATCACGATCAGGGAACCTGCCGTCCGGGGTGCAGTGCAGTGGTACGACATCGTGTCCCAGTCGTTCGATAATCGGCGGCGCCCAGTCGGCATAGCAGCCATTGCCGGCGTCTACGAGAACGCGCAGTGGCCGCCCGAAAGCATCGTCGAATTCTTCCGACAGCCAGGCATGATATGCATCTCGCACAGACATGGCCTCGATGCTGCCATTGCCCTCGCGATAGTCCCGGCGATCGATGCGGTCGACCAGACGCCCGATACCGGCCGGTATCGTCGGCTGATTATTCAGCATCAGTTTGATGCCGTTGTACGCGGGTGGGTTGTGGGAGGCCGTGACGATCACGACGTGGTCGGTTTGCAGGAAGCGCTTGGCGAAATACGCGACCGGCGTGGGCACGATGCCGATGTCCAGCACCTTGCAACCAGCGGCGGCCAGTCCCTCCGCGACAGCTTTCTTGAGGGCAGGCGTACTGGTTCGCACATCGCCACCGAGCACGACTGTGCCGCCGTCGATCTCCGAGCCGGCAGCGCAGCCTGCGGCATAGGCAGTCGGCTCATCAAGTTGCGAACCGTAGAGTCCGCGGATATCGCAGGCTTTGAAGATTGAAGGGGGCATGATAGAATCAGAGTGGGTGAACAGTACAATAACGAACTCCGAACACAAATTCTTATCTTCGTGGTAACTCACCATACCGTGATAGAGCTTTCACCACGAAAGGCACGTCGACGAGAAGAAATACAGTCAGGAGTACAAAAATCAGCTTTTGACAGGTCGCGACAGCGGCAGGAACCGGCCGCGCCAACGGCACTTGAAAATAGGCTAACTTTCAATAGTTTATACCGTGTGTATGGTTTACCACAACGTTGACAAACTGGGATCTAACTGGACGAACTCCGTGAATACCATCGCCAAACCTCATTGTCCGCGTCGGTGCGCTGTCCCAATTCTCGCACTTCTCCTGATCGCTTGTGGCCCCGCAACGGCCATGCGATTCGGAGAAATCGACCGATTTCGGCTGGTTGACCAAGCTGTCCCGGTGCTGGAGTGGGATACGATCGATTTCGAGGCGCGCCCCTCTCTCGGAGCGGGTGAAAAATTCGCCATTCTCTCAGTCAGGCTCGCCCCCGGCCGCAGTATCGGCAAGTATGACTACGACCTTGCGGGCACCACGTGCCTGGCAATGGCCATCGACGACGGCCCCTTCCGACCGGAGACCTGGGAACAGAGCCAGGCGGCAGATGTGGAAATCGTGCACCTGCTTTACAAAGTCAAACAAGTCGACGCCCCTTTTTCGTTGAACATCGCGCTGCTCGACACGAATGAGACAGCCACCCTGAACAGCGACGGTACTGTAGAAGATGGTCATGCCGGAGCTGCCCACACACCGGAAACATCACCCGACACGCAACCGGCGCCCGAAGAAGCGCCCGCTGCCGTTGTAGAGGAAAAACCGGAAGCCCCCAAACCGGAACATCTCCAGACCGTCCTGCCGGTTGTGGAGAAACCCAAACCCAAGCCAATCTTTATCGAGGAAGAAGTCGAAGACGATTGGTAAGATAGCTGCCCATGGCATTGTTTATTCGGTGTTTCAGTTGGCTGGTCGGCTCTCTGCCCGCGAGTTTGCAGATTGGTCTGGGGTGTCTGCTCGGCTGGGGACTGCGGCGGGTGGTGAGATTTCGCCGCAACGTGGTCCGGCAGCAAATGAAAACGGCGCTGGGACCCGAAACGGCGGCGGCGATCGAACCGGCAGTTTACCGGCACATCGGGCTGACGGCGATAGAATTACTACGGCAGCCTGCGCTTGCGGACGAGAAACTGGAGGAATTGATAAAGTTTGACGGGCTAGAACACCTCGAAAAGGCGCTCGAGCAGGGTCGGGGAGTCTTGGCATTGTCAGGTCACATGGGGAATTGGGAGTTGCCTCTGCCGATGGTTAACCGACACGGCCCGGAAATGTACGTTGTCTACAAAGAGCTTAAGCATCCCGCAGGGGAAACATTTCGCCGAATGATCCGTGATGCTCGAGGTGTGCATGGAATTTTACGACATGGTGCAGCTCGTGGTGTCCTCAAGGCGCTCAAAAAGAATGCGATGGTCGGATTCGTTCTCGATCAGAACATGACTGCAGACGAGGGTGTGTTCGTCGATTTCTTCGGGATGCCTGCCTGTACTATGCCGGGGTTGGCGGTGCTGGCAGAAAGATCAGGTGCCGTCGTCCTGCCAGTATGTTGTCACCGGGCCGCGAACGACTGGAACCATCATATGCGGTTCGGCGCACCGATTGAACTGGAGCGTGGGGGGGATGACCCCAACGCGAACGCCCGCGCCAACACCGCACGCTTTACCCTGGAACTCGAGCGGATGATCCAGGAACGGCCGGCCCAGTGGATCTGGATGCACAAGCGTTGGAAAACTAGACCGCCTGACGAAGCGAAAGCGCCAATCAATTTTTAAACGTAAAAAGCCATTCGGCAGACAAAAAAGGTGAGGTCAGTGACAATGGATGATATTACTTGCCCACAGTGCAAGGCCTTGAATCAACCAGATGCCGACAGCTGCAACGACTGCGATCGCAGCTTGCTGGTCGGCAAACTTACCAGCCTCGGCATGGGCGTTCTGCCGAAGGGGTTCGTCTGGGAAATGCGCCCCGGCGACCTCAGCCTGGGGCGTAATATTGCCAATGATTTTGTCATCCCAAGCAATCTCATTGCTGGCGAACAGTTGCGTTTCGTCTATCAGGGCAAGGGCTTTTCACTGCTCGACGTCGAGCAGAAGAGCCGCTGCACCGTCGGTGGTCGACCGATCAATGACGCGACCAAACTTCGTGACGGTATCACGATCAAAGTTGGTGTGGAGGAATTTCTCTTCAACTGGTCCGGTGAGGATTCGCGAGAGGTACCCCGCGTGGATCCGCTCGCCAACCATCTGCAGTTGATGCTCGGAGTTATCTCGGAGTTCCACACGTCACTGAACCTTCAGGAAGTGTTCAATAACGCTGTCGACGCAGTTGTGCGCCTAACCCATACGAAACGCGGTTACGCTTTCCTCGTTGATCTAAAAGCCGATGGCGAGATGGAGTTGTCCGAGGTTGCAGCCCGCCGAATCGGCGGTAAAGCGCTGACCGACGAGGACCCCTCCGGCTATACGATCAGCCAGTCGATCATCAGCCAGGTCGTATCGGGTGACGAACCCATTGTCATCGAGGACGCCGGTGCCCAGCAGGTCAGGACCGACACCATGCGCAAGTTCAAACTGATCTCTGTCGTCTGCCTGCCTTTGGTCACTTTCAATCATCGCACCGGCAAAAAGCGTGTCATGGGCGTCATCTATTGCGACAGTCCCATGCCGACCGGAGAACTGCCGAAACATTGTCGACCGACGCTGCAGATGCTGACCCAGATTCTCACAGCCACGATCGTCAAGTGGCAAAACTACGAAAAGATGGAAACCTTGTTCAACACCTTTGAACACTCCGTTGCGGCACTCGAGCAGGATCTCTCCTTTGTCCAGAAAGATATCGAGATGCTGCAGGCTCGGGTTAGCGAACCGGATGGTATCAACAAAATCAGCACGGACGAGATTCAGTCGGAACTGCAGACGCTCAACGCACGTGTCAGCACCGCAGTCACCTCATTGGGCCGTCTCCAGGCGAACCAGTGATCGGCCACTGTTTCGAGCTTTCGTGGCTTATTTCAGCCGGGCACACCCCCAGTGAAACCTGGAGTCCGTGAATCCGAATGTTCGTTGCTACCCTGCTCCAGAACATTGCCTTCGCACGATCCGACACCTGACCCGGCGCGCGCCATGCGGACTGCCGAGGTAGCGAGTTGTCACAACCTTATTTCACAGTTTCCGAAAGGGTTTGACTCGGTGATCGGGGCGGGTGGCTATGTCCTGGCGAGCGGCCAGAAACAGTGTATTGCCATTGCCCGTATTGTCTGCCAGGAGCCGTCCGTATTCATCTCCGATGAAGCCACCGGGGCCATGGATACCGAATCGGAACGACTCATTCACAACAACCTCGAGCGCCTCCTCAATGGTCGCACAGCCTTCATCAGCACTGCCGGCTCGCAACCGTGAGTGATGTCGATCTGATCATGGTGCTAGATCAGGGACTTATCATCGAGAGCGGCACGCACACCGAAACTGATGGAAAGGCGCGGGCTGTATTACGACCTGACGAAGATGCAGGGACGATAGCGGGATTGCCCCACTACTATGGCGGTTGTGCACGATACGCAGCCGCCAGGGCCAGCATGACGAAGATTTCAACATCGCGTGCGATATAAAAAAACACCTACGCCTGACAGCTGGATCCCGACACAGTACTTTACGCTTCGTATTCACGGTATAGAAAGACCGTGCCAGAGAATCCCGTTACTGCAACACTACGGCTGTCACCTGTGAAACCAGAAGAACCCGGAATAACCCTGAGCCAGGACGGGCACGCGGCTATCCTGCTGTGTATCGGTCCGGATCAGTCGTTCGACGATGTTGCGACAGAGTTGTTCGAACTACTACTGCGAGCGCAGTCCCAGTTTCCTGATGTGCCGCGGCATCTTTACGTCGAAATCGACGGGCACAGGGGTGACCGGACCGGATTCGATGCCGATTTTTTCGAGTTTCAGCAGGAGTTTTTGCTTGGCAGCATGGGGCAGTTCTTTACGATGATCGACACACCACTGACCGGATCCCTGGGCAATCCGGAGGCGCAGAACAATGACGTCGCCGACCGTCTCAAAATCGACGGGACGCCGTAACGGCGGCAGAACGTATAGCCCAGCGCCAGATGTCAGCCCGTGACCTATTCGTACCGGTTCCCTGTGGGATTGTGGTGGATTTTGCGTAAAGTAGGCTATCAACGCTTTGCGGCAGGCTCCCGAACTTCGGCAAGCACGGCATGTCAAAAGCGGAGATCACCCGCAGGCACGCTGGCCCATTCCATGCGATAACAGACAATTCAACCGCGCCGCAACAAACGACCATGCCCATACACAACAGAGATTGGTACCAGGAAAGCAGCAGTTCCGGCAGCTCCTATGGCGGGAGAGCGGCCAACGCCACCCCCACGTGCACCCGCATCCTGATCGTTACGATCGCGGTGTACGTCGCACAAATCGTCATCTCCGACGGCCGCGTCTCCGTTGTCACACAGTGGCTCGCGGTGACGCCGGACACGATCAACCACGGCCAGGTCTGGCGACTGCTGACCTATGCCTTCTGTCACGATCCCAATAGCCTGTTCCACATCGTTTTCAATATGTGGATCCTGTGGATGTTCGGGCGGCGAATCGAACTGAAATATGGCAGCCGAGAGTTCCTGTTGTTCTATCTGGTGGCGGCCCTGTGTGCGAGCGTACTGTACTGCCTACTGCACTCCACCTTTGGCCAGGTGCATCCGATGTTCGGTGCTTCCGGCTCGGTGATGGCGGTCGTCATACTGTTCGCCATGCTCTACCCGCGTGAGCAGATCCTCTTGTTCTTCCTGATCCCCATAGAGGTGCGGTGGATTGCTCTGCTCTTTGTCATACAAGATTTGTATCCGGTGCTTAGGATGCTCGGCAACGCGGGAATGAACGACGGCGTGGCACACGCCGCGCATGTTGGCGGGCTGGCTTTCGGGTTCTGCTACTGGCTATACAAATGGCGACTGGAGTATCGTTGGCAGTGGCTGACCGGTTGGTTCCGTATGAAGCGGCACGGACGCAAAGTGCAGCCGCGGCGGCGGGTCGGGCATGATCCTGAGGCACCCGCTTCGAAACCAACGCTGGCCGGGGTGGCGCAGAAGAAACTGACAGGTGCCTTCGATGAGGAGATCGACCGGATACTCGAGAAAGTCGCGACCAAAGGCGTCGAAAGCCTCAACGAGCGCGAGCGCGCGCTGCTGGAATCCGCCAGCGAACGA
>Ga0209501_10002572_pt1 | contig 18900 bp, 17 predicted proteins | sample ArcticOcean_MG_C_4_FD_187434 | JGI IMG/M metagenome (GOLD analysis project Ga0209501, IMG submission 187434) | Marine microbial communities from western Arctic Ocean - ArcticOcean_MG_CB4_134 (SPAdes) (version 2) | ecosystem: Environmental > Aquatic > Marine > Oceanic | place: Arctic Ocean...
GCTCTCTCAACATAATTTCGGAACCAAAAAGCGAAATAAAGCTGGGGCTCGACGCTATCGACGAAGAGGTCGATCACATGACCGAGCTTGTCTCCAACATTCTTGACATGTCTCGCATCGAGTCTGTAACTCGCTGCGTTGAACGAGAAATATGCCACATGGCAGACATTGTCCAGGACGCTCTCAGACGTACACTGGGTTCTCGGCACGGCTCTGGTCGTTCGATAACCGCAGACATTCCGTCGGACCTTCCTGAGATGTACGCAGACCCGGGTCAACTGGGTCGGGTACTGGACAATCTACTCAGTAATGCGATGAAATCCACGGCGGGTAAAGTCAAGGTCGTAAACTCTTACAATAAAGACACGGACATGATTCGCACCGAAGTGATAGACCACGGTGAGGGCATACCTGTTTCTCAGCACGTGGAAATATTTGACAAGTTTTACCGTCTACGTGAAGGAAACGCCCGTGGACGAGAGGGTTCTGGTCTGGGGCTCGCAATCTGTAAATCCGTAATCGGAGCGCATGGCGGCACAATCGGCGTAACAAACAGGTCACAGGGCGGCGCCACGTTCTGGTTCGAGATCCCGAAAGACCCTGATCAAGCATGATGCACAATTACGAGCAGCGAGGGCTGAAAATATGACGAACCACAGGCAGGAAAAATCTGGCGTACTGGTAGTCGATGACGACCCCAAGATTCGACGACTCGTCGCAACACATCTCGGGCAATCCGGGTTCGAGGTGTTCCTGGCCGCCAACGGCGAAGAGGCGATCTACCAGGCATCACTACACCAACCAGATGTAGTTGTACTCAATCTTGCAATGCCCGGAATCGACGGCTTCGAGACGCTTTCTCGTTTGCGAGAGTGGTACACGGACCCCGTGATCATTCTTTCGACTACCGACCAGGAGCAGGAAAAGGTTCGTGCGCTAGATATTGGAGCCGACGACTACATCACGAAGCCGTTTGGCACTGAAGAGCTGGCAGCAAGAATTAGAGCTGCGATCAGACGTGCAGAGCGCCTTGCTGGAACGGCCGACACTGCAGACCATATCGTTCAAGCAGGGTCATTCTAGATCGATCTTTCAGCCCGACTCGTTTACCGTGAAGGTGAAGAGGTTCGGCTCACACGCACCGAGTATGACCTGCTGAGGTCACTCGCGGTGAACGCTGGCAAGGTGATGACCCACCGACAGCTGTTGCAGTCCGTCTGGGGTCCTGAATACGGCGAAGAAACCGAGTACCTCAGGACCTTCGTCAAGCAGCTTCGTCGAAAACTCGAAGATGACCCTTAACGCCCAAAGCAGATCCTCACCGAACCGGGTGTGGGCTACCGGCTATTTATTAGCTAGCCAGAGAACGAGCTGGTGGCTGCAGATTTCTTCTCAAATGCCAGCAAGTCTCGTTTGATTTCAATGCCGCCTGCGAAGCCTGTCAGGCTGCCGTTGGCACCGACTACTCGATGACAGGGCAGGATGATCGAGATCGGATTGCGGCCGTTTGCGGCACCGATCGCACGAACTGCGCGAGGTCGGCCAATTCGCGCTGCCTGAACCCCGTAGCTAGTCGTTTCACCGTACGGGATCGATGCTAACGCCCGCCACGCCAGCTGCTGAAACTCCGTTCCTCGCAAATCCAGCGGTAGATCAAAACTGGTACGGCGTTTGGCGAAATACTCTTCGAGCTGAAGAACGGCCTGCTGCAACACCGGATGATCATCGGTTGAGATCATTTCAAGTGGCATCGACAGGCGTCCTTCCCGTTCTTTGGGCCACATGACCGCCCTCAGACCCAGATCGGTAGCGACCAGAGTCAACACACCAACTCGGCTATTAACAGTCGTTGTGTAGTGCTGATCGTTACTCATGATTAGTCAGTTTCCTCCCTCGAAAGCCCGCGTGACCACGCCCCAGATCCCTCGGATTCGATGACTTCGCTCGGGACGCGAGATATCCATCTCTACCGACCCAGTGCCTTCTTGCCGGCTTCGATCGTCTCGACGATAGCGTCGACATCGAACACGCAACCGCCCCACGTTCCGCCCGACGCCGATTGCAAAGCAGCCCACAATCGAGAATCGTCTGGCAGTTGAGGGTGCGGAGCAAGATCATCAGGTTCAGCACGCCTCTCGAGTTCGGCCGTGCCCCACTCTGCGCCCTTATTCTCACCATTTATGCCAACGACGTTTAGCGAACCTGAAAGATTTTTGCGATCGACGATAATCTCGATCAAGTCACCGTCTTCAACACGGCCGATCGGACCACCTGCCAACGCCTCCGGGCCGACGTGCCCGATACACGCACCGGTAGAAACACCCGAGAAGCGAGCATCGGTGATCAACGCCACCTGCTTGCCGTACGAAAGATGCTTCAGCGCAGCCGTTAGTTGGTAAACCTCTTCCATACCTGTTCCGAGCGGGCCACCACAGGAGACAACCATGATGTCGCCAGTCTTTATCTTGTGATCGTCATCTCGTGACTTGATCGCACCCATCGCCGCGCGTTCGGAACGAAACACACGAGCAGGTCCAAGCTTGCGGTAAACGTTGTCATCATCAACAACCGTGGGATCGATCGCCGTGCTCTTGATCACCGAGCCTTCAGGGGCGATGTTGCCCATCGGGAACGTGACCGTGCTGGTCAGGTTCTTCTTGCTTGCGTGCTCCGGGGACATGATCACGTTGTCGGGATCGACTCCATCGACATCTCTCAGATACTTACGCACATCATGTCGTCGTTCGGAATCTGCCCACCAGTTAAGGTTTTCATCGAGTGTCTGGCCCGTGGCCGTCATGACACTCGTGTCGATGAGTCCAAGCTTGCGAAGGTGAAGCATCACTTCGGGAACACCCCCAGCAGCGTAAAGCTGGGTGGTTGGGTGGCCGACGGGTCCGTTCGGAAGCACATCGACCAGACGGGGAACGTCCAGGTTGATGCGGTTCCAGTCATCGACCATCATGCGTCGTCGACCGGCAGCATGTGCGATTGCGGGCATATGCAGCAGCAGGTTGGTCGATCCGCCACAGGCAGCGTGAACCGCCATGGCGTTCTCGAATGCCTCATCAGTGAGAATGTCTCGAGAAACAACACCACGTCGTTCCATCATCACGAGAGCACGAGCGGAGCGCCGTGCGATGTCGTGCCATGCGGGAGTACCGCTGGGTGAGAGTGCCGAGTGAGTGATTGCCATGCCGAGTGCTTCAGAAACCACCTGAGACGTTCCTGCCGTCCCGAGGAACTGGCAACCGCCACCCGGAGAAGCACATGACCTGCAGCCGACGTCCTGTGCGTACTCAAGCGTTACTTCGCCCTGTGCAAATCTTGCACCGATCGACTGAATCTGACCGGTGTCTTCACCAACGTGCGGCTTGAGAGTAGTTCCACCCGGAACGATCACACCGGGTTGATTATGAAGACCGGCAAGAGCCATCATCATCGCTGGCAGGCCCTTGTCGCACGAAGCAACGCCCAACACCCCTCGAACGGTTGGGAGCGAGCGTGCGATGCGCCTGAACACCTGTGCCGCATCGTTGCGATATGGGAGAGAGTCGAGCATTCCCGTAGTGCCCTGGGTTCGGCCGTCACATGGGTCAGAACAGAAGGCGGCAAACGGAACGGACTTCAGTTCTTTCAGTTCGGCTGCAGCAGCCGAGACCATATCGATGAGTTCGAAGTGCCCGGTGTGGAGTCCGAGTGCGACCGGTGATCCATCTTCATTTTTCACGCCGCCCACTGTGGAGAGAATGATGAACTGCTTGCGCAAGAGTTCAGCGGGATTCCAGCCCATTCCGGCGTTCTGGCTCATGCCGAAGTGATTGCCGCTTGGTTCTTCGATCAGGAACTCAGCAGTGAACGGAACGGTGCCTTTAGGTCCGTCGGCGTGAGTCATGATCTCGCGTAACGCTGGATCAGAGCCGGTTCCAAGCACATCGTCGATAGAAATGTCGGAGGTGTCGTGGTCAGGGTAGACACGAGAGGTCATTTACTTGTTCCTGTCAAGGATTTTTACGTTGGTACGATCGCAGCTGGCAGGGCTCGATTTCTGATTCGGCGGTAGTCGGGCCAGCGCAGCAATGATACCGCTAGCGTTGCAGCCGACACGCCGGACTTACCGATCGCAGCGTAGCGGAGTAGAGGGATCTCGATGGATTCAACATGATTTCCAGCCAACACTCGCGCGTCCCCACACCAGATCCCTCGGCCACGGATGCCTTCGCTCGGGACGCGGCGGTTATCCTGTCGTTTCGCGCTCAAGAGCGCGGTCAAGTATGAATGCTGAATTGATCAGGGCAAGGTGCGTGAACGCCTGTGGGAAGTTGCCGAGCATGTCGCCTGTTGGCCCAGTTTCCTCGGCAAACAAACCCAGCGGGCTTGCGTAGCCCAGCATTCGCTCGAACAGGAAACGTGCGTCTTCGAGTCGACCCGATCTTGTGTACGACTCGGCAAGCCAGAAAGTGCACATCGTGAACGTGCCTTCTCTGCCGGATAGACCGTCGGGCGACTCTTCGGGATCGTAACGGTAGACAAGCGAATCTCTCGTCAGGGTTTCTTCGATTCGTTTGATGGTCGAAATCATTCGGGGGTCACGGGGCGAAAGCGCACCTATGTTGAGCAGTTGCAGCAGTGCTGCATCGACCACCGGCGATCCGTACGACTGGGTGAAGCTTTGAAGATCTTCGTTCCAGCCTTTATCCATTATTTCGTGGAATATCTCATCTATCACCGAAATCCACAGCTCTCGATTCGCAGGGAACGAACGTTCGTCAGCGAGTTTGAGTCCTTTTGCGAGAGCGTTCCACGCCATCAGCTTCGAGTGAACGAAGTGTTTTCGATCGCCACGAACTTCCCAGATGCCTTCGTCGGGTTTCTGCCAGTTTTTCGAAACCCAGTCGAGTATTCCCGAAAGCGACATCCACATGTCATACGAAATCGGCCAGCCGTGTCGGTTGTAGATGTAGACCGATTCCATCAACTCGCCGTAGATATCGAGTTGGAACTGCGAATGGGCGTCGTTGCCGATTCGCACAGGACTCGAATTTCGATATCCGCTCAAATGGTCGAGAGTTGTCTCTTCCAAATGGTGTTCACCGCGAATCCCGTACATGATCTGAAGTGGCGATTCTGAATTGCCGCTCGATTCACGAGTGCGCTTGCCCAGCCAACGCATAAAACCTCGCGCCTCGTCGACGTAGCCCATCCGCATGAAGGCATCGATAGTCAGCGCCGCGTCTCGGATCCAGCAGTAGCGGTAGTCCCAGTTCCGTTCACCACCGATTTCCTCGGGGAGAGACGCGGTTGGGGCGGCGATAATGGCTCCCGTTGGCGAAAATGTAAGTAGCTTGAGGGCGAGCAGAGAGCGAATGACTTCTTCCCGCCATCGACAATGAAGAGCGTTCCACAGATCGGATAGTTTTCGTTCAGATCAACCAAAAAGGGGTCGACTTCAGTCAGCCGATTTTTTATTATCCGGTTCTCTCAAGAAGCCAACTTGAACATTGTCATGCTGAACTCAACACCCACTGTCATGCTGAACTTGGCCTGCCCTGAGCAAAGTCGAATGGGATTCAGTATCTATGTCGATTGGGTACAACGATTCGATCTAACTTTGGTCGACCACAGGATTGACCCTGTAATGGAGGCTGTCGGCAGTTGGCACAGATACTGAATCAAATTCAGCATAACAACGACGAACACCCCATGCGCGATTCAAGCGTTCGCCGTTGTGCCTACGCTGTTACAGTGGCGGGCTGCCGAACATGTCGTAGTTCTTCTGGAGACCAAAGCAATTGTCGTACACCCACATCTTTGCAGGAAACCCGTTCGATCGTGGTGACGCCGAACGTCGGGACGAAGAGCTGCTGAAGAAGATGATCCGGCAGGAAAACACTCGGATACTGCCGTTCCACAGGCTCAAGCCGCTTGTGCAACGGAACCCGGACGCCGAGCTGGCATGGATCGGCCACGAGTTTCTTGATGGACTTCCCGAAGAAGCAGGCGGTCCGAAATTTCTGGGCTTCGATGAAGATCGAAGCCCTCACTTCGCTGTCGATATTTCAGCTGTAGAGGATCCTTCAGGTATCGCCGCTCTGGCAACCGAAGCCGAGTTTGAAGACGGGCGTGCAGCAGCAACGTATATTCCGCAGGAACAGTCGGGAGTACTCGCGCAGGCACGGTCAAACCTGAACTGGCATGCCCAGCACCGATTCTGCTCATCGTGTGGCACCGAATCGCAAAGTTTTCGGGGCGGCCTGATGCGCCAGTGCCCGAAGTGCAAGTCGCAGCACTTCCCACGAACCGACCCCGTCGCAATCATGCTCGTCTACAAGGGCGACCGGTGTGTGATGGGCCAGACGCTCGCACGCCAGAACTCGACTTTTTACTCGTGTCTTGCAGGGTTTATGGACCAGGGCGAGGCGATAGAAGAGGGCGTACGTCGTGAAGTAATGGAAGAGGCGGGGCTCAAGGTCGGCAAGGTCACATATCACTCGTCACAGCCGTGGCCGTTCCCGGCTTCGCTGATGATCGGCTGCCATGCAGAAGCCATTTCCGAAGAAATCGTTGCCGATCCGGGTGAGATGTCGGACGTTCGCTGGTTCACACGAGACGAGGTAAAACTCGCGCTCGAAGACAAGCTCGAAGGCGTAAACATCCCCGGTCCGATCGCAATCGCCCACCACCTGATCAAGTCGTGGGCGTACGGGACGGCTGGGATTTAGTCGAACTATTCGATAAATTCGAGCCAGTTGCCTTCGGGGTCACGGGCGTAGACGATCCCGTGGCGGCCGTTTTCTGTTGTCTTGATGATCGGATCAGTCACGAACTCGACGCCCTTAGCCGTAAGTTCGGCGTGGGTGTCTTCAATGTTCTCGACGTTGAAGCAAACGTGATTCGTGCCGATTCTGGTCATATCGTCGTCTCGGGCCGCCGAACCGGGCTCGTGGTACTTGACCAGCTCTATCTTGTGACCCTCGCCAAAACCCACGATGATCAGCGTTCGTTTCGATCCCGGAATGCCAGTATGGTTGCCTTCTGGTGGGGCGTTCGACTCAACACATTTTAGCTCGGTGAGTCCCAGATCATCACAGTAGAACTTGACCATGAGATCAACATCGTCGATCACGATTCCCGTGTGGTTGAATCCTGTAAGCAAACGAACCTCCAAATGAAAGATGATCACCTCAGCGTTGCAGACAACAAACTGCTGAGAAGAAAATACCGCGAATCACTGAGGAGTGTACGCAATACACTAAATGAATTTAGCTGATAACGAGCAGCCTCTCGACGTCTTTGGCGTTCCAACCTGTATCAAACATTGGAATTCATAATGCCCCACGAGCAACCAGTAGCCTTCAAAAGCAATTCACAATTGAATTGCACACGATCAACTACGGGGCAGATCAATTGTTTATTAGCAAGCGGGCGCCACTTATCGCTCTCACACTTCTATCCGCACTATTTGTAAGCGCGGCTTGTATAGGGTCCGAGACCGCACCTCCAACCGATTCCAATTTCACACCCTCTAAGGTCAGCACGAGCACGCCTACGCCCCAAACGAGTACACCCGCACCGACATCGACCACCGCACCGGCAGCAACAATTGCGCCTGTAGCAACGTCGATAACATCGCCGGTGGCAACCACGGCCCCTGCACCGACATCTGCTCCACCACCAACAGCTACACCGGCGCCAGCACCAACAGCTGCACCAGCACCGACAGTTGCGCCCACCGAAGTTGCGATAATCGACAATAGACCGTGGGTGACAGGTCTCGAAACGATTCAGATCGCCTCAGCAAGTCAGACGGGTGTTATTGCCTATATCGATGGTCACGCCGCAACCTCCGCTGGCGAAGCAGACTCTAGCGACAACCCAAGCGATATTACGAGTCCGGGGGCTGGATACGGAACTAACTGGACTGTGGCGTTCTTGACCGATTCAGGTTCAGCAAATTTCTGCTTGGTAATAGGGCAGGAACTCGACTGTTTCGGATCTGAATACACGCCAGCCCCGGGTGATATTCGTGACGTCACGATCGACAGCACTGCAGCATTCGAGGCGTTTGCGAGAACCAACGGTTGGGACGAAATTATTGCTACTGGAAATGCAAACCTTCTGCTGGTGCTTGAGCCGGGTTCAGGTGAACTCGACCCAACGCATAAGTACTGGTCAGCAAATGTGACTGTTCAGGGCGCGACCAGTGGAATTGGCGGCGGTAATTTTCACTGGGATCTCGACACCGATTTTGTGACCCACACAACGTGGTCGTACTAAGTTCGAATATCGATCAAATACTTCACCAAAGAAGTTAGTCCTGGGAATTAATAGACACATGCCACCCAAATTGGTGTAGAGAGCGCTTTAAGTTCACCAGGTGATGGCGCAAATATCTGGCGTCGAGAGTAAATCACGTTGAGTGCAGTTGGAAGATGGAGGCTACGTCAACGACCCAGATCCATCCGCTTACGGCCGGGAAGAGGGGTTTGCTGCTGCCGAGTTCGCGAGTGCTGCGCGCCTTTTAAGAAGGCAGCACATCCTTGAAAAGCCGAAGCATGTTTCCTCCGGCTATCTTTTCGATCTCGGCTGCGGTGAATCCGCCTCCAACGAGCGGGTCCCACAGATTTGGCAGCTCGGTCGAGTCTTCGGGGCCTTTTATCCACGTAATGTCGGTCTGGTTGGTGTTGCGCAAATACGGAACGTCGCGATCCGGATCGCCAAGTATCCAGTCGGGACCAAGCCCTACGACGTCGATTCCGCCAACATCGGCAACGTATCGAATCTGCTTCACAACATCATCGATCTCGGCCCGAACACCGTTCACGCCTAGTACCAGTCGAGAGCAGAAGTGCATTCCGATAACACCGCCGTTATCGCCCATCGCCTTGATCTGTTCATCCCACAGGTTTTGCGGCTTGTTGGCAATCGCACGACCGCCCGGGTGCGAGTTCAATATCGGCTTAGTCGTAGTTTCCAACGCATCGAGGATCGTATGTGGAGCCGAGTGTGAGACATCAACGATCATCCCGCGCTCGTTCATGCCTTCGATCGTTTGGCGACCAAAGTCGGTAAGCCCTGGCTGAGCGGGGTCGTCTTCCTGATCCTGTGAAGCCCCGAGCTTGTTGGGCATGGCCCAGTTGAACTGAACGTGGCGAAGGCCCATCGGAAACCATGCGTCGAGCAAGCTGGGATCGGAACCCAGTATTTTTCCACCCTCGTTACCGGCGATAACGGCCAGGCTGCCTTCTTTGCGAGCCGCCTCCAGATCACCGAATTCACGAACGACCCGAATGTTGCTATCAGGATCACCAGCCACTGCGTGCAGGTTGGTCAGTGCCCCGAGGCCACGATCTCGATAGCCATCGTAGCTGTCGTAGGAGTTGTCGTAGTCTTCCTGAGTAGGGGCGTCGATCCACGAGTCGAGAGTAAGGTGAACGATCTTTCCGCTCACGTCGCCATCGAGGTCGCGTTGATAGTCCTCGACGCGTTGCATGTGGTCGTGTGCGAGATAAACGGGGAAGTCGGGCAACGTAATTAGTCCTCTAAATCGAGCAGGCTGACAAGGCCGTTGTGCCAGTTGTAATCACGGGGAGTTCGGTCGGCATTAATTGCCGGATTTGACCAGTAGTACAGCACGATGGCTCGAGACGGCGACTCGAATTCCTCCAGCGTATTTCCGAAATAATCCGTGAGTTTCCCCAAGTACTGGCCCTTTTCGACTATGTCGCCCTCTTTGACGGCCGGGTGCCAGACGCCTGACTTGTCGGAATTGATCTGCGAGCGAGTGCCTTTCAAGAGTTTCTGTCGAGGTTGAGCAGGATCACCTCTGAGCATTTTCATCGTCTGCAGCGCTGCGATATAACCATCAAAGTGAGTTGCCGTGTCCGCTTCGGTTGGCACGCCGTTCTTGCCGCACTCGACCCAGATATTTGCGATTCCCGCGTTGAGCAGCGCTACACAAAAAGCCGGAATGGATTCCAGGTCGTATCTCGGCTCGACGTACTCAACGTCGAAACCACGTGCCAACTCCAGAGACGGGCTACTCAGTTCGTTTGCGCCTCGCATTGGCACTGGAACCCACGACATCAGCGATTGCGCCATCTCGCCGGCGAGCGAATCGATCAGGAAATCGGATTATTTCACCACATCGAACAACGTGTCGATCAGCATGTCGCTGTACGTGCCTTCGGGGTTTCCGGGTCTGATGAAGTGGACTTCTTTTTGATCGACCGTATTCAGTTGCATGTTGCGTTCCATGAAGGCGCGAGTTGAGATCACCGGGATCACCAGCAACGTGCCTGACAATTCCTCGGGATTCACTTCCGAAATCAATTTCTGTGCGGCGAGAATTCCCGAGTACTCGCCCGCGTGCATGCCGGACATCACAGTCATCATCGGCCCGGGACGAGTGCCATTAATTCGGGCGACCGGAATTTCGATTTCCTCGCCAGATGAGTGCGTTCGAGTGACCAGTAACTCTTCGAGTCCCGGCTCGACTGACCACGACCATGCGAGTTGCTCTATGTCGACTGCTCTCGGTTCCATGTATCTCAACTCCCGAATTTTTTGCAGTGTTGCTAAACTTGCGCCGCTGCGAATCATAATTCGTCCCACGTCCGGCGGATAGGTATAGCCCCGTACAACTGGCATGAGGAGTTCACGTGAAAATCAAGTCCATCAGGGCCGTTCGAGTAAAAACGCCCACACCGAAAAACCCAACTGAGGGTCGCCGACCAACGTGGAACAAGACCGCAAAACGGGCGATGCCAGTGAACATGTATCCGGAGTTTTCGAGTCTGCCGGGTGAAATGCCCGGTGGTGGACTTGGGCCTGTCTGGGTGAAGGTGACTGCCGAAGACGGCTCCTGGGGGCTGGGCCAGTGCGCTTTCGGAGAGCCGGTAGCGGCGTTCGTAAACACGGTGATCGCGCCGATTCTTGAGGGTCGAGACTGCCTGGCAATCGAACACCTGAACGACCTAATCTTGCGCGTTTCTCAGCGATACGGCACTTCAGGGACTGCCTCGACGGCTATGGGCGGTGTTGATCTGGCGCTGTGGGATCTCAAAGGAAAAATCTACAATATTCCGGTCTACTCGCTACTCGGTGGACCCGTTCGTGACTCGATCACCTGCTACGCAACGGGCGACGACCTCGATTGGGCGCAGGAACTGGGATTCACCAAGTTCAAGATCACAAATCCCTCGCACTACTCGGAAGGTGACGCCGGAATCAGGGCCGTAGTCGAGCATGTAGCGCAGGCACGTGAGAGGGTCGGTGCCGATCGCGATTTGATGATTAATCCCGTTATGTCGTACAACGTCGAATTCGCTCTCCGGCTCCTCGAACAGCTGAGACCATACAACTTGCGCTGGTTCGAAGAACCGCTGGTGCCTACCGATACCGAGGGGCTTGCGCACCTGCGCAGGTCGGCTCCATGGGTGGCCATCGCTACTGGTGAGGATCATCACGGTCGCCATGCGTTTCTCGATCTGGTCGAAAAGCGAGCGGTCGACATTCTCCAGCCCGATTTCAGCTGGGGCGGTGGCATGACCGAAGCATGGAAGACTCACATCATCGGTGAGGCAGCCGGTATCGCCACGATCCCGCATGGCGGTGCCATGACGCCGTTCGGACAGCACTTCGCAATGGCGGCAACTGAGTCTCCGATGGCCGAGTACTGGCTTGGGACCGATCCGGGTGTGCCTCTCGAAGAGGGCGTGCGAATTCCCGGTACGCCTGTTCCCGTGAACGGCCAGGTGGTGGCTTCTTCGGCTCACGGATTCGGTATGGAGTTCGAACCGGGCGATATCAGTGACTGGGAGACGAACTAGGATGAAGATCAAAAGCGTTCGCTGCGTGCAGATCAATGCTCCGGTTGTTCAGCCCGGTCCAAACACCCGCCCCGGATGGAACACCCACGCAATCCGTTCGAGGCCGATATCCAGATTCACGGAATACTCGCGTGTCGATGGCAATCAGCCCGCCACTCTCCCGAAGGCATGGGTTCAAATCACCGCTGAAGACGGGACTTATGGCCTGGGTTCGTGCGCGCTCGGCACTGCGGCCGCCTCGCTAATCGACTATTACATATCGCCGATGATCGAAGGCCGAGATCCCCTTGCCATCGAATTGCTGAACGACCTCATGTGGCGTTCACATGAAGGCTTTCAGGGCGGTATAGCCAGCGCTGCTCAAAGTGCTGTTGACCTCGCCCTGTGGGATCTCAAGGGCAAGCTGCTCGAACGACCCGTTTACGAGATGATCGGCGGTCCAAGTCACGAGACAATCGAGCTGTACGCAACGGGCGACGATCTTGAGTGGATGCGTGAGATTGGTTTCACACGGTTCAAAATCAGCAACCCATTCTTCTACGAAGAGGGCTCTGAGGGCCTCGCAAAGCTCGAAGAACACGTCGCTCGTTCACGAGAGATAGTGGGAGACGATGCTGAACTCATGCTCAACCCTGTCATGTCGTTCAACGCTGATATGGCTCTCAGGGTCGCCGAACGTCTGAGGCCGTACAATCTCCGCTGGTTCGAAGAACCACTTCCAGCGTGGGATCTAGAGGGTCATAAAGAGCTAAAACGGGCGATGACCTGGACCGCTCTCGCAACCGGTGAACACCACTTCGGTCGCAAGGCGTTCCTGCAGCTTGTTGCCGCTCGAGCTGTCGACATCATCCAGCCAGATATCGAGTGGACGGGCGGTTTTACCGAAACACTGAAAATCTACACCTATGCCGAGGCAGCAGGAGTCGAAACGATCACCCACATTGGCGGCAACACGGCATGGGGTCAGCACTTTGCGTATGCAATGCCGGAGACCTCGCTGGCCGAATGGTTTATGGATACCGATATCGGTCAACCGGTCGGCGACAAGCAGATGCCGGGTGTTCCGACCATGAAAGACGGCAGAGTTGTGCCGTCAGACGCACCGGGTTTCGGGCTGGAAATACCCGAAGAGTGGATCGTTCCGTGGGACCATGCGAACCAGAAGCGAGCGGTGTACACAGCACCGGGAGAATAAATGAGCATTCCAAATAAAGCAGTAGTTATCGGCGGTGGAATCGTTGGCGCTTCGCTCGCGTTTCATCTCGCACGACGCAATGTTGAAGTGACGGTCATCGAGGCAGCACAGCCGGGGCAGGGAGCTTCGCGTGTTTCGTATGCCTGGATCAACGGACGAGATAAGAAACCGTTTGGATACCACGATTTGAATCGACGTTCGCAGGACATGTGGCGAAAGTTCGAGGACGATCTTCAGGCCGACATTGGGCTTATCTGGGGCGGCGAGATGCGATGGACGATCACCGACCAAGGTGCTTCCGATCTGCGAACGCGTGTCGCTGAACTGCAGTCGTGGGGTTACTCGATCCGTGAAATGCCGATTGCAGAGGCCGAGGAACGAGAACCGGGAGTCGAGTTCGGCTCTGCTACGTCCGTTTCGTTCACGGCATCAGATGGTCACGTCGACCCGATAAGAGTTGCCGAGGTGTGTCTAAAAGGGATTGTGGAGCTTGGAGGGACGGTGCGGATCGGTGAACGCGTGACCGATCTGGTTATTTCGGGGAACATGGTCACGGCGGTTCAGACTGATCATGCCGAATACAGTTGTGACTCAGTTGTAATCGCGGCCGGAACCAAGACTCCCGATATCGCCGGGATGGCTGGTTTTCAACTTGAAAACGCACACTCGCCCGGTGCGACGGTAGTTACGAGTCGACTGGATCAACCGTTGTTCACCTCGATAGCTGCCATGCACACGCCACGAGACGATGGCGGGGTGCTGCTCAACATGCGACAGTTCACTGATGGGCGGGTGATGATCCACGGCGGCACGCACGATGGCTCACTCGCTGACGATTCACATGACGATGCCGAGATGCTTCTGGCAGAGACGAAAAAGTATCTGCCGGTCGTGAACGAACTGACTGTTGAAGAGGTCAGGCGAGCGCTTCGACCTATGCCTTCGGACGGTTTTCCGGTGGTTGGACGATTGCCGTCGGCACCGAACGCCTACGTTGCTTACACGCACTCGGGCGTGACTCTGGCACCGATGATCGGCGAGATGGGCGCGCTTGAAGTCGCCACAGGGGCAGAAGTTGAGCTATTCGCACCGTACCGACCGAGCCGATTCGCACAGTAACCAGTGGTTAATCAGCCACTTCGACCGGTTCAGCTTCGGGCCAGATCCTGAATCTAGTTCAGGATGATAGCTAGAGGGACCTTCGGTGGGGCTGTGAAGATGGGTACAGCGTACCCGACGTGCGGCAACACACTAAATCCCTCGGCTCCACTTTGTTGCGCTCGGGAAGTCGTGTGATGGCGGATAGCATAGAAGACGAAGCATCATTACCCCGCCTAAATAACACGGTGTGATAACGTCAGCCAGTCTTCCTCGATCCCTCGAATCAATCACGTGCACGGGCTGGCATGACGAACGATTCCGCACCAACAACTGAAGACAAACGCTCCCCGCTGCGCCGACTGTTCACGTCGCGCAGCTTCGTGGCGTTATTCGTTTCGAACGCTCTCGGCTTCGGTGGTGAGCAAATGCGGCTTGCTGCCCAATCTTGGTGGATTCTTTACTAAGGCGGCTCGAAAACTGAGATGGGTCTCGCTGCCGGACTACGGATATTTCCGGTGGTAATCATCTCTCTGTACGCAGGCGTGATGATCGACCGAATCGGTGGAAAACGCGTCCTGATCTTCGAGCGCATGATCCTGATCGTACTGGCCATTGTTACGGGAGCGATCCTGCTGTTTGATCATGTGGAAATCTGGCACATCATCGTCCTCGCCACACTCGCTGGTTTGACGATTGCTATGAGTGAACCAGCAACCGAAACCCTTGTTCCCGAGGTTGCTCCTGAAGAACTTCTGCAGCCGGCCAATTCTATGAACCAACTCGGGCATGCACTGGGCCGCACTCTCGGCCCTCTGGCAGCTGGAATTCTCATCGCGATCAAAAGTGCGGCGCTCGCATTGTTCGGTCTCGCGGTTGTCTACGCAGTCGCCATGATCGCGACGTTTGGCATCAAAACTAAGCCCAAACCCCTCGTCGAAACCGAGTCCGAGTCCACCACTCGTCAGATCGTCGATGGCTTGCAGTACGTGTTGAGAGCGCCGATTCTGCGCTGGACGATCTTGATGGCGCTTTGTGTCATATTCTTCGCAATGTTATTACCAATCATCCCTGTTTACGCCCGTGAGGTCCTTGAAGTAGGCGAGGTGAAGTTTGGTTGGATGTGGGGCTCCGTGGCGATTGGCCAGGCAACCGGCGCTCTGATCATTGCGTCACGAGGCGGCTTCAAGAAACTCTCACGAGGAGTGGCAGCCGGAGCGTTCGTTTTCGGCTTGGGAATGATCGGGTTTGGACTTTCAGGGACCTACTGGATAAGCCTTACTTTCTTAGCAATTGCCGGTCTCGGGTTTCCATTGTGGATAACGTCGGTCGTAACACTGTTGCAGAGCCACTCGGCAATCGAATATCGCGGTCGAGTGATGGCTGTATTCACCATCGCTATGCAAGGAACGTCGATCGCATGGATGCTGGGCGGAGTGTCGCTCGACGTATTAGGTAACTTTCCGACAGTCCTCATCTGCGTCGGCGGAGGCTGGGTGATAGTCATCGCAGCGTTCATCATGTCTAAAGAATTCAGGAACGCGTGATATGACATCGAACGATTCCTCACCCGCAACCACCGACACACGCTCCCCACTACGTCGACTTTTCTCGTCGCGCAGCTTCATGGCTCTCGTCATATCGAACGCCCTCGGCTTCACTGGTGAGCAGATGCGCCTCGCCGCCCAATCGTGGTGGATTCTCGAACAGGGCGGTTCCAAGACGGAGATGGGTGTCGCTGCAGGGCTCCGGGTGATCCCAATATTGATAATTACCCTGTACGCCGGCGTACTAATCGATCGAGTTGGTGGCAGGCGAATTCTGATCATAGAACGCATGTTTTTGATACTTCTTGCCGCACTAACCGGACTGACCCTGCTGTTCGATCAGGTGGAGATTTGGCATGTGATAGTCCTGTCGACTCTCGCAGGATCGACCATCGCTCTCGGCACTCCGGCGACACAGACACTTGCTGCCGATGTCGTGTCGGCAGATCTTCGACAATCGGCTAACTCGATGAACCAACTCGGCAACTCCATGGGGCGAACCTTAGGTCCATTGCTCGCAGGCGTGCTGATCTCTGTACGCAGCGCGGCTTTAGCACTGTTTGGCCTAGCGATTGTCTACTTTGTCGCGTTGATCGCGACATTCGGAATTAGAAGTAAACACATACCTCAAGACTCTTCAGAATCAGCACTCCGTCAGATCATCGACGGATTTGTGCACATCAAACAGGCCTCGGTTCTCCTGTGGACTAACTTGCTCGGTTTGTCGTTCATCCCTCTCGCCATGTTGTATCCGATGATCCCGGTGTACGCGCAGGATGTTTTGGAAGTTGGAGAGGTCGGTTTTGGAGGGCTTTGGGGAGCGGTCGCTATCGGACAGGGGACGGGTGCGATCCTCATTGGTTCCAGAGGTGGTTTCAAAAGAAAATCGTTAGGTGCAATTGCCGGAGCCGGCATCTTTGGGATCGGGTTGATTGGATTTGGCCTCTCAGAAACCTACTGGTTGAGTTTCACATTTCTGTTGCTAAACGGACTCGGGCTTCCACTGGTCGTTACATCGGCAATTACGTTGTTGCAAGATCACTCGAAGCCCGAATACCGCGGGCGCGTGATGGCTGTGTGGGCAATCATGCTCCAAGGTGTTGCACTCGCCTGGATGCTAGGCGGATTCCTGCTAGACGTGATCGGTCCCGTGCCGACCATGTTCGTGGCAGTAGGAGTCGGCTGGGCCCTCGTTCTGATCCCATTCTTCGCTTCCAAAGATTTCAGGCGGGCGTGACAAGATTCGGTGATAAATTGCCCCTGAGGACATCGCCATGAACATCATCGACGCACATCCGCATATTTACTCTGACGACCGCACGAAGTACCCGGCCATCGACGACCCGTGGAATCCGGGTGAGCCAGCAACGGCTGTAGACCTGAAGTCGAAGATGGACGACGCGGGTGTCGACAGGGCTGTTTTCATTCAGATGGGCACGTTTTACGGCTGGGACAACCCGTATGTGATGGATTCGACCCGGCAATACTCGGAATGGGCGACCGGAGTCGTAACGCTTAGCCCCGACGATCCACAGCATCTTGAAGTGCTCGAAGACGCCGTTACCAACTACTCAGTCCGCGGACTCCGGGGGACGTCTGACATGGGCGGCAAGATCGGTTCACAAAACGTCAGGCGGCTCTGGTCGAAGGCTCGTGATCTTGGAATTGTCGTGAACTGCATGGTTATGGACGATCTAGAGCTCATATATGAAATTAAACTCATGGCGCGCCAGCTTGACGATCTGAACATCGTTATCGACCACTGCTTCATGTTGAACACGTTCCGCAAATCGGAAGAATCGCTGGTTGCCCTCGAACGACTCGCCAGGCTTCCGAACGTGCATGCCAAGCTCACCAGCGGTGCGCACGGTTCGGCCAGCGTCTACCCGCACGAGGACATGCACACTCCCCTCAAGCGGGTTATCGAGGCGTTCACGCCAGATCGGTGCGTCTGGGGGTCGAACTTCCCGAACGCACTCTGGTCGAAGGGCGCCAGCTACGCCCAGAATCTGTCGCTGTTTACAGATGAGATGGGGCTTTCGAGCTCAGATCAGGATGCGATTCTCAGTAAAACCGCCGAGCGACTCTGGTTCTCATAATCGAAAACACAACTTCCAGAAACAATTAAACGGGTTGACTGAGCAGCGAGCTGCGCGCCATTCGCACCAAACGTCTTATTTGGGCTCAAATTCAGCAACATCTAGTGCTATCCTGAGACGCCAACGCTGGCGAACCAAAATGACAGCACACCCATGACCCGCCGCCCATGACAACTACATCCCCAAAACGTACGACCATGAAGCGACCGCTCGCCGTGCACGTAATGGCCAAGCCGAGTGGTGCCATCTGCAATATCGATTGCACTTACTGCTTCTATCTCGAAAAAGAGAAGCTCTACCCGGAAAAGGCCCGCGGTTCATGGAAAATGGGCGACAAAGAGCTCGAAGCGTACGTAGTGCAGTACATCGAGGCGCAGGACATCCCGATCGTGAACTTTGCCTGGCAGGGCGGAGAACCCACGTTGATGGGCGTCGATTTCTATCGCAAGGCGGTAGCGCTCCAGAAGAAATACGCAGGCAAAAAGCAGATAACGAACGCGTTTCAGACCAACGCTATTCTGCTCGATGATGAGTGGGGCGAGTTCTTAGCCGAAGAGAAGTTCCTGGTTGGGGTGTCTATCGACGGTCCTGAGAAAATTCACAATCGATACCGCGTTACACAGGGCGGCGAGCCGACCTGGCACAAGGTGATGGCGGGAATCGAGGTGCTGAAGAAGCACAAGGTGGAATTCAACACTCTTACGGTGCTGCACAAGCACAACGCCGACCACCCGAAGGAGCTTTACGAGTTCCTCACCAGAGAAGTCGGAAGCCATTACCTGCAGTTCATTCCAATTGTCGAACGAGTCGCCGACAAGCTGCCAGCTCACTTCTTGCAACTGGTAGGACCCGAGTTCAGGGACGGCGCGACGGTTACTGAATGGTCGGTTGGTTCCGAACAGTACGGCCGGTTCTTGAACGGTATTTTCGATCAATGGGTGCGAAAAGACATCGGTCAGTACTTCATCCAGATATTCGACACGACGCTGGCAGGGTGGATGAACCAGAATCCCGGTCTGTGCATATTCGCAGAGACATGCGGTGATGCGATGATCATCGAGCACAACGGTGACGTCTACTCCTGCGACCACTTCGTCTACCCCGAGTACAACCTCGGGAACGTTGCCGAC
>Ga0209501_10002574_pt1 | contig 18896 bp, 21 predicted proteins | sample ArcticOcean_MG_C_4_FD_187434 | JGI IMG/M metagenome (GOLD analysis project Ga0209501, IMG submission 187434) | Marine microbial communities from western Arctic Ocean - ArcticOcean_MG_CB4_134 (SPAdes) (version 2) | ecosystem: Environmental > Aquatic > Marine > Oceanic | place: Arctic Ocean...
GCTAAAGAATTTGCTGAACAATTAGAATTATTAAATTTAAAAAGATCAACTTTCTTTAAAAACTTTGCTGACGATTTTGGAAGCAGTACTACTAAAGAAGGAATGGAAAATTTAAAATATAGTAATGAAAAATTATTCAATAGAATTATAAATGATTCTGATGCAGCAAGAGTAGAAGCTATGGCTTTTGGCGATTTAATAAAAAAAAAATTAGTTCCAGCTGCTACTGTTGAAAAAATTCAACAAGCTTTATATAGAAATTATTTTAATAAAGTTATTCCAGGTGCTGAAAATGTAGCTGAAATGACACATAAAGAATTTTTTAAAAAGTTTGGTAAAAACTATGAAAGTTTATTAGGAAAAAAACTATATTCTAAACTTGCTAAAGATTCAGATGGTGTATTTAAAGCAGTAGATGAAAGTCTTAAAGGAGTAAATGAAATTAATGCAACTGTAGCTAAGTTTTTACCTGGAATAGAAAATTGGAGTATTTTAAGAAACTCAGGACCTGGTGAAATAGTAGAGTTTATTCTTTCTCCAGCTTTTACTAAAACTGCTAATCTTACTAAATTATTAAATGCTTTACCTGTACAAACTGTAAAAGAAATTAGAGAACTCTTTTTAACAAGAATGATGAAAGATGTAACAAGTGAAAGTTTTGTTCCTACTGGTTTAATACAAAAAACTGCACAAGTAGTAGGAGGAACTCCTTTAAGAACAGGAACTATTAATGGTGTTAAAATGAATGCTTATTTAAATACAAATAGATCAGCTCTTTTACAATTATATAGTCCTGAATTTTATGGAACAATGAGATCAATGGCTGATGTATTAGAAATGTTACAACCAGCAAAAAATATAGGTAAAGCTGGCGATTCAAGTGCAAGAAAAGCAACAGAAAATGCTGCTTTGTTTATTGATATGATTTACGGTCCGTTGAACCATAAAAGATTAATACTTAACCGTGCATCAAGATTATTTGATAAAATGGGAATGACTTCAGATAATTTAATGTTGTTTACTGATTACGGATTATTTGTAGAAGCTGCACAAAAAAACTTTTTAGCTGGTAACTATCCTAGATGGATGACTAAACTTCCACAAAAAGAAAGAGGAGTTTTTATGGATAAAGCTGTAAAATTAATTAATAAAACTATTAACTTCGTAAATAGAATACCAACTTTAGGGCTTGTTGATTTAAATCAAGGAGCTGGTTTAAGAAAAATGTTTAATGCTAATCCTTTAAAAAATCCACTGGTAGCTAAAGAATACCTTGAAGATAAAATAGAAGGTGATGATGATCGAATGGACGATAATGCTGATATGTTTTTTCCTGTAGATGCTACTGGAAAATATGCAATTAAAGCTTTACAAGCAGTTTTTAGTAAAGGTAAAGAATTTACATATGATAAAGTAAAAGAAGCTTTTAGTGAATCTAAAAAAGTTGAAGAAAGAGATTTAAAACAAGAAGAATTTAATAAGAGTTTAGAAAACTAATGGTAAAAAATTTAACAGCTCATACTAGATTAGATAGTCATGAAAAGTTGTGTCGTATTATGCAAAAACAAACTCATGATAAAATAAATTTATTAACAAAACAGATTGCTAGATTAGAAAAAGTATTAATAGGAGCAGCCACATTAATAATTACTGGATTAGGAGCAACATTATTACAATTGCTTAAATGATTTTACAAAAAAATAAAGGTTGTCTTTGTGAAAATATAGCAATATGTTGGTTACAAGAACAAGGTTATTTTGTATTTAAAGGCTGTCAAACTCAATCGGCTATTGATCTAGTTGCCGTGCATCCATTTACCCTAGAAAATCAATATTTTGACGTTAAAATGAGTGGTAAAAGGAAAGATGGATCTGAAATAAATAGAGTACCTAGAATTAAAAATAGTAAAATACAAATTTTATCTGTAGACTTAAAAACAAAAAAATGTAGAATAGTACCTAAGAGAAAAATATTATGGAACTAAGAAAAAAAACTGAATTTATTATAATACATTGTGCAGCGACTAAGCCGTCTATGAATATAGGTGCAGAAGAAATTAAAAAATGGCATGTAGATGACAATGGTTGGGATGATATTGGTTACCATTATGTCATTAAAAGAGATGGATTAGTAGAAGTAGGAAGACCAGAGGCTTTTCAAGGCGCTCATGCACCAAGTGTCAATTCTAAAAGTATAGGTGTATGTTTAGTTGGAGGAATGGCAGAAGATGGTTCTGATGAAAATAATTTTACATTAGTTCAATTTTTATCTTTAAAAGATTTACTTAAAAGATTAATTAAGAGTAACTCTAATATTAAAGAGATACTAGGACACTGCGATGTACAAGACAATAAACCAAATTGCCCTGGATTTCATTTAACACAATGGTTATATAAGGAAGATATTAATGTGGCTTAATATTATAAGTGGAGCTTTTAAAGTAGGAGCCCATGTAATGAAAAATCGTCAACAAACTAAGATGTTGATTTCTGATGCTGAAAAAGTTCATGCTCAAAAAATGGCTAATGGTGAAGTAGAATATCAAAAAGCTGTTATGAATAATAATAACCAGGGATGGAAAGATGAATTTGTTTTGATCCTTGTGTCAGCCCCTGTAATGTTATTAATATGGAGTATCTTTTCAGATGATCCAGAAATCATGGCAAAGGTAGCTACCTTCTTTGATCACTTCGGTAATATGCCTTTCTGGTATCAAGCCTTGTTTATAGGTGTGGTAAGTGCTATTTATGGATTAAAAGGTGCTGATATAATGAAAAAATCAAAATGATAAAAAAATTTATACATAAAGTTCTTAATTGGATAGCAACTAAAATAGCTGGCGTTAGATGTAAATGTGGAAAAAAACATTCTTGTTCTGAGTAAAAAATAGTTAAGATATATATTTCTAAACTAAAAAGATTTAATATGAAAAATATTTATCTATTTGAATTAAGTGATGTATTCGCTGATCAAGTTTATTTACCTTATAGTTCTGGTGTAGTATGGTCATATGTTAAAAATATAAAAGAAATAAAAGAAAATTACATTTTAAAAGATTGGTTTTATGCTAGAGAAGAAGCAGAAGATATTATAGCCAAAATTAAAGATCCAGACATATTACTTTTTAGTTGTTTCATGTGGAATTGGAATTTAAATTGTCAAATAGCTGAAACTATTAAAGAGAAGTATCCCAATTGTAAAATAATTTATGGAGGTCAACATCAACCATTAGCAGATAGAGCTAATGGTTTTTTTGAAGAACATCCTTATGTAGATATACTTATTCATACTGAAGGTGAAGAAACAATAAAAGAAATATTACTTAATAAAGATTTAAAAGAAGTTAAAGGAATTACTTATAACGTAGATAATAAAGAAGTAATAAACCCTCCTAGAGTGAGATTAGAAGGTATACATGATAATCCTAGTCCTTTTCTAGATGGTAGTTACGATATAGTTATAGAAAAGAATAAAAAAGAAAAAAATTATAATTTTCATGCTACGGTAGAATCAGCAAGAGGTTGTCCTTTTGGCTGTGCTTTCTGTGAAATAGGAGACAAGTATTATCAAAAAATTAAAACAAGTTATGAAAAAACTAAAAGAGAAATAGATTGGATTGCTAAAAATAAAATAGAATATGTAACTGATGCTAATTCTAATTTTGGTATTCTATTTGATAACGATTATGACTTAGCTGAGTATGTAGTTAAAGTAAAAGAGAAAACAGGATTTCCTCAAGCTTTTAGAGTTACTTGGGCCAAAGGTCAAGCTGATAAAGTTTTAAAAATAGCTAAACTATTTGAAAAACACGATATTCAAAAAGGTATGACTATAGCTTTACAATCTTTTAATCCCGATGCTTTAAAAGCTATTAAAAGAAAGAATGTTCATAGTGGTAAATTAAAAGAATTTATTGACATGTATGAAAAAGAAAACATAGCTAGTTATGTAGAATTAATTTGGGGTCTTCCAGAAGAAACAATTGATTCTTTTATTGATGGAGTAACTCATATAATGGAAGAAGGTTATCATACTTATTTAGATGTACACTTAATGATGTTACTTCCTAATGCTCCTATAAATGAACCGGGTTATAAAGATAAATTTGGAATTGAATCTGTTAATGCTCAACCTAGATTTTCACATAGATCAAATCCTGAAAAATTAGTAAATGATTTAGTTTCTTTTGTTACAGCAACAAGGACATGTTCTCACGAAGATTGGATCAAGGGTCATCAATTTAGATGGCTTGTCATTTTTGGTCATTACTTAGGTCCTTTACAATTTATAGCTAGAGCTATGAAAAACATACGTACTATTAGTTTTAAAAATTTTTATATTGATCTATTATCTTTTTGTGAAGACAATCCTGAAAGCTATATAGGAAAAGAATATTTAATTATTAAAAATAATTTAATTAAAATTTTAAAAAATGAAAGACATTGGGGAGATGTAATTCCAGGTGTTGGAGATATCAATTGGGAAGTAGATGAGGCAACTTGTATTAGATTAGTAAAAAATAAAGATATATTCTATAAAGAGATGTCAGACTATTTAGAAAAAAAGTATGATATGGATCCTAAAGTATTAAAAGATATAATTAAGTATCAAGTATTTAGATTACATGATCCTAATAAACATTACCCTCTTACAGAAACTTTTAATTATAATATTCATGATGTAATAGAAAATAATAAAAAATTTATTGAAAAAGAAAATACTCAAACTTGTGAAGGTAAAAATTTTACAGATTTATATGAATGGGCTAAACATACTTTATGGTTTGGTAGACGTATTGCTCGTTATAAAACTAAAGTTAAATAAATAACTCTTTCCAATCATCACCTGTAATCTGATCAGCTAGTTTTTTCTTAGTACTTAAAGCTTGTAATATTTTTACATCTATTGTATTAGGACATACAAAATCGATATAAGTTACTTTATCAGTTTGACCTATTCTATGTGCTCTATCTTCTGATTGAAGTCTTACTTCCATATCGTAAGTATTATTAAAATATATAACTGTTTTAGCAGCAGTTAAAGTTAAGCCATAACCTCCAGTTCTAGGTTGACCTATAAAATATTTTATTTCTCCTGATTGAAATCTTTCAACAATACCTTGTCTTTCTTCTGATGGAGTATCTCCAAAAAAGGCTGCAACTTTATTAGTTCCATATTTTTTTGTTAAAGTATCACAGATCAATTTAATTGAATTACGATAGGTTGCCCATATAATTACACCACCTTGTGTCTCATCTAATACATCTAGAAGTTCTTGCAATCTAGGATTAGGTCCTTTTATAACTTCTTCTGTTCCATCGTCAGATTTAATAAATCCACATAGGATCTGCTGAAGTCTTAGTATTCGTGTGATTACGAGAGGTGCAGTCACTAATTTAGATTGTTCTAGTTCTAATATAGCTCGTTTTCTTAATGTGTGATACATGACCTTTTGTTCACGAGAAAGCTCTATTTCTCTTTTTAATCTTATTTTTGGAGGTAAATCTAAACATTCGTCTTTAGTTACTCTAAAACTATGTTCTTCTAATATTTTTTGTAGTTCATCTAATCTTTGATACTCGACTATCTCATCAAAGCTATGAGTAGCTGTTCTTCTTCTACGAATTACACAGAAAGTATTTCTATAAGCATAAAAACTAGATTGAAGTATAAACTCATCTAGAAAATGTATTTGAGACCACAAGTCTAAAGGACCTCGGGTCACTGGAGTTCCTGTTAGTATTCTTCTATACTTAGCGAACTTACTTAATTTTAAACAAGCTTTAGTTCTTCTAGCAGTTCTATTTTTAATATTACTACTTTCATCTATAGTCCATAAACAATTAGTAATATTTAATAATCTATGTAAATAATTTTTTCCTTTATCAGTTGATAGAGCTTCTATATTAATTATAAAAAATTTTAATCGATGAGAAGGATTTAAAAAATTAACTAAATTTTCTACATTAGATTTAGTTTCAAGAGGATTCCAAATACATATATCTGTAAAGCTTTTTACATCATCAGGCATATGAGTATTAAATTCAGAAGCAACCCAATTTCGATAAACACCTTTAGGGGCTGTAATAACAGCACAATTAATTTTGCCTTGTCTATATAGATAAGCTATATTATCTATAATAACTTTAGATTTACCAGTTCCTTGTTCCATAAACAAAGCATAAGCTTCTTTGTCTTTAGACTTTAAAAAAACATCATATTGATGTTTATAAGGTTTGGTTTTAAATTTATATTTAACAAAGTTTTCTTTGTTAATAAATTCTACCTGCATAAAAACTTTCTGTATTACTAATTTTAATTTTACTTTATAACTAAATTAATTTAAAGTAAATAAAAAAAAGAAAGGAGAAAAATATGGCTAAAGTATATGTCACACAAGAAAATCCTAAAGTAAACATTCTTTCAGCTGGTAGATTTGGTGAATTAGAATTGCTAGTACAACCCGGAAGACAAATTACTCTTTCATCTGCACCAGTAGTTCGATTATTAAATAATAAGTTAAAAAATTTTAATGATGATGATTTCATTTTACCTATGGGAGATCCAGTTGCAATTGCTATTGCAAGTATGGTTGCCAGTAATGTAAATAATGGAAAAGTTAAGATGTTAAAATGGGATAGAGAAAATCAATGTTACTATAGTGTATTAATTGATTTATATAGGAAAGGAGAAAGTAATGAACACTAAAGAAAATTGGATCTTTGATTCGATAGAAAAAAGAAACGAGAAACAAAGTTTACCTCAAGGCGGATTAGAAGTAGTAACTGCTATTGGAAATAAACTTATAAAGAAAAAGAAAAATCTTATGGAAGAGGAAGAAAGATTAAAAATCTTAAAAACTCAAATTCGTGAGATTGAAGAAAAAGAATTACCAGATGCTATGGCGTCTTGTAATGGAATGACTAGATTTGATTTAGATGACGGAAGTCAAATTTCAGTTAAAGACGATTTATTTTGTTCTATACCAGAAGATAAAAGAGCAGGTGCTCTTAAATGGTTAGAAGAAAATGGACACAGTGAACTAATTAAACATGATGTTAAAGTTAGTTTTGCTAAAGGCGAGTATGATGAAGCGGATAAACTAATTGAGGTCTTAAATAAGAACTTTAAGAATATACCTTATGATGAAAAATCTTCAGTTCATTCTGGCACATTAAAAGCTTTTGCTAAAGAACAGTATAGTTTAGGTCAAACATTACCTGAAGAATACTTTTCTGTATACGAAGCCAGTATAGCAAAAGTTAAACTCGGAAAGGAGAAATAAAAATGGCAGACAAACAAGTAGAGGTTAAATCAAATACTGAATTATCTACAGGAGATATTTCAGCTGATTTAATTATAAAATCGGCCGGTCGTGGATTAGAAAATATTGGTAATGATGATATTACTATTCCTAGATTAGCTATCGTTCAATCAGGTTCACCTCAAAGAAAGAAAAAAGATGAGAAGTACATCGAGGGAGCTGAAGAAGGTCATATATTTAATACAGTCAGTAATCAATTATATAGTTCTGATGGTATTATAGTTATACCTTGTGGATATAAAAAATCCTATGTAGAGTGGGTACCTAGAGATAGTGGTGGCGGATTAGTTGCTATTCACGATATGAAACCTGAAGGTACGGTCGTTGATCCTAAAACTAGGAAAGCATTTCTTGGCGAAAATCAAATAGTTGATACAGCTGAGCATTTTGTTCTAGTTAAAAAAGATAATTTGTGGGAACCAGCAGTTCTTACGATGACATCTAGTAATCTTGGAGTTTCAAGAAAGTGGAATACACTTCTTAAAATGAAAAAGATTAATATAAAAGGAAAAATGATTGATCCACCTTCATTTTTATATATGTTTAAATTATCAACGATCAATGCTGAAAACGATCTTGGTAGTTGGTTTAAATATAAAATAGAAGAAAAAGGTCAAGTAGCAAGTAAAGATGTATTTTCTACAGCAGAAGCTCTTTCAGATTCAATATCTGAAGGTAAAGTAAAAGCTTCAGAGCCAGTTGATACAGATACTTCTAGTGCAACAACTTCAACAGGAAAAATGCCCTTTTAAGTATGCACAAGGATTTTTTTAGAATATTTCCAGGTTTAAATAGAGCTTATGGCCAATTTTTCATAACAGAAAAAAAAGGTCCTAAGCTCGATGGTTATGGAAAAACGGTTAGAGAATCCTATAATGAAGAACTTTGGAAGCAACACCTAGACGGAAAAACTGGTTTAGGTGTTATTCCAATAGATGAAAAAAATCAATGTAAATGGGGTTGTCTTGATGTAGATGACTATTCAGTTGATATAGAAAAAATTAGTAAACAGTTTGTTAAAAAGAATTTAATAGTTTGTAGATCAAAATCAGGTGGAGCACACATTTTTATATTTACTAAAAAACCAGTAAGTGCTTCTTCAATGATTAATAAATTAAAAGATATTGTTAAAAAATTTGGATTTGTAAAATACGATTTAAGACCTCAACAAACTCAATTATTAAATAAAGAAGATGTTGGTAGTTGGCTTAATATGCCTTACTTTGGAGGAGAACAATCTGATAGATATGCTTTATATGATGGAGAAGTATTAACTCCAGAGCATTTTATTAAATGGATAGATAAGTTTGCAGTAGACAGTTTAGAAGAAATTAATTTAAGTTTTATAGAAAAGTTAAATAAATCAAGTGAAATACTACCAGGTGGACCTCCTTGTTTACAACAGTTATTATCTCAAGGTCCTTTAGGAGAAGGTAGTAGAAATAATGGATTATTTAATATAGGAGTTTATCTCAGAAAAAGATTTCCAGAAGAATGGCAAGAAAAATTAGAAGAATATAATGATAAATATTTAGATCCACCTTTAAAGCCAAGGGAATTTACTTCTGTTTTAAATAGTTTAGATAAAAAAACTTATAATTATAAGTGTAAGGATTCACCTATAAATGCCGTTTGTAATAAAACTAAATGTTTAACACGTGAATTTGGTATAAATGATGAAGGTACTATGCCTGTTTTAAATAGTATAACTAAAATATTAACTAATCCGCCTCAGTACTTTTTAACTTTAAGTGAAAAGAAAGTAGGTCCTTTATCTAGTAAGCAAGTTTATAGTTTTATAGATTTTAAACAAGTTGTATTTGAAAATTTAGATATGTTACTTCCTAAAATAAATGAAAAATTATGGACTGAAACAATTAATGATTTAATGGGAAGAGTAATAAAGGTAGAAGCACCTAAAGATAGTAGTAATGAAGGACGATTACTTGAACTATTAGAAAGATTTTGTACTGGTTCTACTTCATCTACGGAAGAAGAAGATTTATTAAGAAGTAAAGCATTCATTCAAGACGTAGTTACTGAATTTAGAATAAATGATTTTATGGAATTTTTAGATAGACATAGGTTTAAAGAATTTAAACTACACGAAATTACTGCTTATTTAAAAAATTTAGGAGCAACGCATAATAGTAAAAAAATAAAAGGTAAGTTTACTAATACTTGGTCTGTTCCTAATTTTCAAATGCAAACGGAAGCCTTTAAACAACCAAAAATAAATAAGGAAGCTTATGAATAAAGATCAGGCAATTAATATATTACTAGAACATGCACAAAAATATAATGATACTAATTATAAAGTAGATATACAAAACTTGACGGCAGCGGTTTTAATTATAGAAATGTATCTTAAAAAAAATAAAAAAGATAATAAAATAGATATAACCGGTTTACAATTTAATTTAATGAAAGGAGTTTAATGATTTTATTTTTTGATACAGAAACAAATGGACTATGGAAAAGAGAATTAAAACCCGATCACGCTGATCAACCTCATTTAGTTAGTTTAGCTTTTCAAACTTGTAAAAAAGAAAAAGTAATAGGACAATTTTCTTTTAGAATGCAACCTAAATTATTAGGATTTAAAATACCAGAAGAAGTTGTAAAAATACATGGTATATCAGAAGAAGAAGCTAATCAAACTGGAATACCTACTGAATATGCTTTAAGATTATTTGCTGAACAATTAAAAAATACAGATACTTTAGTTGCTCATAATTTAGCTTTTGATTTAAAAATAATACAAAGAGCTTTTGATTTATTTGCAATCAAATTTGTAAAACCTAAAAATTTACATTGCACAATGATGATGGCAAAAGATACAATGAAACTAAAAGGACAATTTAAAGATTATAAATTTCCTAAATTACAAGAATGTTTTGAAACTTTTTTTCATAGTTCACCTCAAAAATATCACGATGCTCTTTTAGATGTTCAATTATGTAGAGAATTATATTTTCATTTAAAAAGAAAAGATGTAGAAATTAAAGGACCTCAAATTATTCCTACAGAGTTATTAATAAAATTAGAAGGTGAGAGTTATAATAGATTTGTTATTTTCTTAAATGGTCTTAATCCTAAAAAATTAACAGCTTGGGAATTAGAATTTGGAAATTCAATGAAAGAAAGATTAAGTAAATATGATAATCATTTTTTACTTTCTAATAAACAGTTAGAAATACTTAGAAAGTTATATAAAAAAAATGACCAAAACGATTAAAATATTTGGTAGTCCCGGTACAGGTAAAACAACCACTCTTTTAAAATTACTAGAAGAAAAAATTGCAGAAGGATATAGACCTGATAAGATAGGATTTTTTTCTTTTACACGTAGAGCTATTAAAGAAGCAAGAAGTAGAGTAATTAAAAAGTTTAATTTATCAGAAGATGATTTAGAATACTTTAGGACTATACATAGTCTTTGTTATAGAACTTTAAATATTAATAGTGGTCAAGTCTTTAAAGGAGAACGTGTAAGAGAATTTAGTGAAATAGCTAGAGTAGAAATGACAGGAGTATCAGAGGAAGATACTTCAGGTTTATCAATAGGAAATAAAAAGGGAGATTTACTATTATTTTGTGATGAAGTATCACGTTCTAGTGAAAGAGATTTAAAATCAATATGGAAAGAATTAGAATGTGAACATACTTGGGAAGAACAAGAATATTTTTCTACAGCTTTAAGAAATTTTAAAAAGTCTAAAAATCTTTTAGACTTTACAGATATGTTAGATGTTTTTAATAAAGAAACCGTTATACCTCAATTAGATATACTCTTTGTAGATGAAGCACAAGATTTAACTACTAAACAATGGAAAGTAATAGATAAATTAACAACTAATTGTAAATATAGATATATAGCAGGTGATGATGATCAAGCTATTTATAGATGGGCTGGAGCTGATGTTAAGAAATTTTTAGATATACCCGGTAATATTGAAGTACTTCCTATTAGTTATAGACTTCCTAAGACTATTCATAAACTTGCGTGTGATATATCTCATAAAATATCTTTAAGACAAGCGAAAAGTTGGACTTCAAAAGAGGATCAAGGATCAGTAACTGATATTACTACTATTGAAGAATTAGATATGTCAAAAGGAGAATGGTTAATTTTAGCTAGATCAGGTTATCAATTATTTAAAGCTGAAGCTTATTGTAAAAGAATGGGTTGGTTTTATGAAAAAGGATATCACGAATTTAAAACAAATAAGTTTGTAATTGCAATTAGATCATGGATTAAATTAAACAGGGGTGATACTATTTCTTTCGATGAACTTAAAAAACTATATCAATGTATTAAAGGAAGAACAGGTATAACTAGAGGATTTAAAAAATTAGAAGGTGTAGATCAAAATATGGAATTTTCTTTAAAATATTTACAGGATAATGTAGGTTTATTAGCTTCTGGTAAATGGCAAGAAATAATTACAGGTTTAGATCCTGAAGATATAATATTATTTGAATCATTAATTAAGTCAGGAGATATATTTAAAAATAAAGCTAGAATTAGATTATCAACAATACATGGAATTAAAGGTGGAGAAAGTGATAATGTTGTAGTTATTTCCGATATATCATACAGAACTTGGCGTAAATTTAATGTTGAACCAGATGACGAACATAGAGTATTTTATGTAGCTGTAACTAGAGCTAAAAAAAATTTGTTCTTGCTGCAACCTGAAACGAAGTATAATTATGAAGTAAAATGAAAGCATTAGGAACTTATATATTTGCAGGAGGTTTTACTTTAGGAGTAAAAAAACATTTTAATGTGGAAGCACATTTTGAAATGAAACCGGGTCTATATAAAAAAACAGCTCAAGCTAATTTTCCAGGTCTTCCAATTTATGAAGGTGAAGATGAATGGCCTAGAGAAAAATATAAAGATAAAATTGATTTTGTGTATTGTAACCCACCTTGTGCACCTTGGTCAAATTTAGGTACAACACAAAAAGGTGGTATGGCATGGAAAAGTGATCCTAGAATTGCATGTTGGAGAAATAGTTTTAATTTATTAAAACAATTAAGACCTTCAGCGATAGCTATTGAATCTGTTCCTAGAGTTTATTCTAAAAATGGTGGATATGAAATGATTATGGAACTTACACGAGAAGCTCATGCATTAGGATATCAAACTACTCATTTACTAATAGATGGTCAATTTACTGGTCTTAATCATAGTCGTAAAAGATTTTTTTTTATAGCAACTAAATATAATTTAAATTCTCATAAATTAAATTTTTCACCTTCTCCTACTACAGGGGAAGTTTTAAAAGCATTTAAAAAAGAACACAAAGATGATATAGGTCATATATTTAAAATGACACCGACTGAAATTCCTTATTTAAAACATTGTAAACAAGGTGAAAGTTTAAGAACTACTTGGGAAAGATTTAATCCACCTGAAACTTGGGTAAAAGGAGGAATGCGTGGAGGAGTTAAAGGTAGACCTCAATTTATGAAGTGGAGATTATCAACAGCTAAAATTTGTCCAGTTATAGCTGGAGGATTTTATATTCACCCAACAGAAGATAGATTATTTGGTCATAAAGAATTAGCTTATCTTGCAGGATTTCCTCATGATTTTAAATTTGAAGGTCCTGCTGGATCTATTGGATCACAAATCGCACGAGGAGTAATGCCACCTGTAGCTGAATATGTAGCGAGAATAGTAAAAGAGAGTATAACTAATAAAGAAAAACCAGAAGAAGAACATATGACTGTAGATTTTAGAAAAGAACCAGAACAAGAGAGATTAATTTGAGTAATTCACATACTGACTTATTAGGAGATATAAATAGATTTCATAATAAATTTAATTTTGAAAAAAATAAAAAAGTAGGAATACCAAATGATCCTGAATTAGTTAATTTTAGAACTTCTTTTTTAATGGAAGAATTAGCTGAGTACACTCAAGCAATAACTAAAAATGATGATGCTGCTGCTTTAGATGCTCTTATTGATATTGTTTATATAGCTCTAGGTACAGCTTGGTTATTTAATTTACCTTTTGAAAAAGGTTGGAACGAAGTACAAAAAGCTAATATGAGTAAGTTAAGATCAAAAATTAAATCAATAAAACGTGGAACTACCTATGATGTTATAAAACCTAAAGATTGGATAGCTCCTAACATAAATAGAATTGTAGAAGAAGAAAAAGAAATAAATGAAGATATTAGTAACTGGATTTAATGCTCTTACAATAGGAACTGCTAAAAGTCCTTTAAATATAGCAACATCAGCTAGAATATTACCTGGTGTATTAAAAGATCAAGGCCATGAAGTAACTCAAAAAGCTGTTATACCAGGAGAAGATGTATCTGAATATGATAAAGTAATTGTATTTGTATTTGGTCCTAATAGTTTATCAGCTCGTTATTGGTATGGTGCTGCTTATACTATTATTAAAAGACCAGATGCTATTATAGCAATGGACGATCATCAAACTAAAGAATCAGTATCAGGCTTTGGAACTTTTAGTAGAGGACACTGGAGAATATGGAAAAAATTTTCTCAAGCAGGTAATCCAGTTGGTAAAATGTATTGGGAAGAAGCTCAACCTTATAAAAAAGAAATAGAAGATTTAGTAGATACCTTTGCTTTTGAAGAATGGCCATACAAATTATTAATTCCAGCTTATGACGGAGGTAATTATGAAGCTTTAGGAATAAGAGCTAAAGAAATTATTAACTGGGATCCATCACCTTATACAAATTCTTATTTAAACGACCCTAAAGGTGTTGATTTATTTAGTCAAGAAGAAGTTGTTGAAAAAGAAAAAGCTTGGATAATGGCTAGTCTTTTAAATAAAATGAATTGGTTAAAAAGACAAACTTTTAATTGGCCGATTAAAACTTTTGGAAATATTAAAGAAGGTCAGGTAAGATTAAAAGAACATGAACTATATCAGGAGTATAGAAAAAATTGGGGTATATTAAGTCCTCCTCACTCTCATACTTTAAATGGAAGTGGTTGGTGGAGAGTTAGATATAATATGGCTTTTTCTGCTGGATCTTTATTATTAGGTCATCCCTCTGAAACTAAAGTATTAGGCGATGGTTATAATATTGAAGTAAATAATATAGAAAATAAAACTGACCAAGAATTAAAAGAAATGGTATCTTACCAAAAAGAAAGCTTTATAAAGAATACTTGGAATAAAGAAAGAACGAAAGAATTTTTTAAATGTCTGTTGGGATAATAATATTTGATGGACCAGATGGAGTAGGTAAGACTACTTTAATTAATCATATTAAAAAAGATAATCTTAATTCTTATTATATGCATTTAAGAGTGCATAAAAATATGAAACTTTGGCATACAGCAAGTGCTAGACTTGCAATGAAAAAAAGATTAGAGGGTAAATTAGTCTTATTAGATAGACATTGGCCTAGTGAACAATGTTATTCTTATATCTATAGATCAGGTCCTTCTTATAATCCTAAAAAAATCTATGAAACTTTATACAATCTAGGAGCTTTATACGTATGGTGTATACCAGAAGATATTAAAAAAGTTAAGGAAAATCATAAAATTAATATAAAAAAAAGACATGAAGAATATCCCGATATAGATGATGTTGTTAATTACTATCATGAACATTGGTATCATAAACCTACTAGGTCTAATTTTTTAAGTGAATTATCTCCATTAAAAGAAAGGTTTAATTTTATTAAATATGATATGTTTAAAGATGGTGGTGATTTAGATAAATTTTCAGATCAAATAATAGAAAGGTCAATGGTACTACAATTATGAAAGATATAAATGTAAAATATAGAAAAAAATTAGGGGAAATATACTTTACTCCTGAATTTGTAACTCAACCTAGAAATTTAAAAATAGCAGAAGTTTTAAACGATAGTTGGACTATTGATATGGATGATCCTATTATTACTCTTGCCGATAGAAAATTAGGTTATGATTTTATGTTTGGAGAAGCAGTATGGATGCTTCAAGGCCGTAATGATGTAGCAGGGGTTTATAAATATGCTAATGGCATAAAAAGATTTAGTGATAATGGTATTACTTTTTTTGGAGCATATGGTCCTAAGATCATTGATCAATTACCTTACGTTTTAGATATTTTAGAAAAAGATCAAGATACAAGGCAAGGAGTATTAAATATATGGAGAGAGAATCCTAGATCAAGTAAAGATATTCCTTGTACATTATCTTTACAATTTTTTCTAAGAAAAGCAAGTGATCAAGTATGGTTACACACTATCGCTACAATGAGAAGTAACGATATATGGTTAGGTACTCCTTATGATAGTTTTAATTTTAGTGCAATATCTTTTTATTTAGTTTTACTATTGAATAGTAGAGGAATCAAATGTAAGTTAGGTAAATTAAATATTCAAGCAGGTAGCCGACATTTATACGAAAGTGATTTTAAAAAAGTTGATAGAGTATTATTAAGTAAAGAAATAGAAGATTTTCCAGAGTTTTCATTTAATAATCTTATTGAACTTTATAAAGCTGAACCTGAACAATTTATTCCTACTTTAGAACGTGCAGCGAATAGTGGATATAAAGTTAAATATAAAGTATTACAAGACCCTTCTAAATCTCATTACCCGGGAATCTTATAGTGGGTAGAGAATCATCAGATTTTTATTTTTTAAAAATGGCTTTATTAGTAGCAGAACGTGGTACTTGTGTGCGTAGAAAAGTTGGAAGTGTATTTGTTAATAAAAAAAATCATGTAATAGCTACAGGTTATAATGGAAATCCAAGTGGTTTTATTCATTGTATAGATAAGCCTTGTTCTGGGGCTAATTCAAAATCAGGTACAGATTTAGATAAATGTGAAGCAATACATGCTGAACAAAATGCTTTATTACAGTGTAAAGATGTTCATGAAATAGATAGAATTTATTGTACTCTTTCTCCTTGTATTCATTGTATCAAGTTACTTCTTAATACTTCAACTAAACATATTATATTTTGTGAAGAGTATATTCAAAGAGATGCTAAAAAATTATGGATATTAGGTGGCAGAGATTGGAAATGTATTGATAAAAATATAGTTTTAGAAAGACTTCATTAATGTTTGATGTAAATAAAATAAATGAAGCTACATTAATTGCAATAGATACAGAAACTTGCGATCCTCATTTAAAAACAATGGGACCAGGTGGTTTTAGAAAAGATGGTCATATAGCTGGAATTTCTGTTTCAACTGATAGTGGTTATACTGAATATTTTCCTATAGGTCATGAAGGTGGCGGTAATTTAAATAAAACTAAAGTAATTGAATTTATAGATTATATTTATAAATCTAATAAAAAACTTATATTTGCCAATGCTATGTATGACTTAGAGTGGCTTTATTCACTCGACAATCGACTTACCCTTACTAGACATCATAAGATAAGAGATGTTCAAACTATAGAACATCTAATAGATGAAAACAAATTAAAGTATTCATTAGATAGTCTTGCTAAATATTATTTAAGAAAATCTAAATATGAAGTTGAACTTGCTCAAGCTGTACTATTTAAGTTTGGTAAAAGAGCAAAAGTAAAAGAAAATTTATGGAGACTTCATGCTAGTGAAGTAAGTGAATATGCAAAAGAAGATGCTTTACTTACTTTAAATATATATCAAAAACAACAAGAAAGAATTAAAAGAGAAGAAATAGAAAGTATTGTTGACTTTGAATCTAGACTTATTCCTGTGTTATTTCATATGAGAAAAAAAGGAGTAAGAGTAGATGTAAATAAAGCACATAAACTTTATAATGAATTAGAAAAAAAACAATTAGAAGTTCAATCTGTATTAAATAAATTAGGAAGTACTGAGGTTAATGTATGGGCAAATTCTTCTTTAAAAGAGGTTTATGATAAAAATAATATTGGATATAGCTATACTGCAAAAGGTACTCCATCTTTTACAGCTGGTTGGTTAGAAACTCAAAAAGATGAAGTAAGTCAAAGTATTTTAAAAGTTAGAAAGTTAGATAAGATTAGAAATACATTTGTAAAAAATATGATTATTGATAAAGCTTCTAATGGAAGAATATATTGTGGCTTTAATCCAATGGGTACTGTTACAGGTAGATTTAGTTCTCAATATCCTAATCTTCAACAAGTGCCAGCTAGAGACCCGGAACTTGGACCTTTGATCAGGAGTTTATTTATACCTGAAGAAGAAGCTGAATGGGTTTGTGCAGATTATTCTCAACAGGAACCTAGAGTATTAGTTCATTATGCTAGTCTTAAAGGCATGGATACAGCTATAAAAGTTAAAGATGAATTTAATAAAAATGATAAAACAGACTTTCATCAAATGGTAGCTAGTATGGCAGGTATACCTAGAAAACAAGCTAAAACTATTAATTTAGGATTATTTTATGGAATGGGAAATAAAAAATTAGCTTCAGAATTAGGATTAGATCAAGACCAAGCTTCTGAATTGTTTAATAGATATCATGATAAAGTTCCTTTTGTAAAAGAATTATCAAAACAAGTATCAAATGTAGCAAGTTCAAGGGGTTATATTAAAACTTTATTAGGTAGAAAAAGAAGATTTGATATGTGGGAACCTAGAGATAGTTGGGGTGAAAGAGCTTATTCTTTATCAGAAGCACATGCTCGATATCCTAAACAAGAACTTAAAAGAGCTTATACACATACTGCTATGAATGCTTTAATTCAAGGTTCTTCTGCTGATATTACTAAGTCAGCTATGATTAAAATATATGAAGCAGGTTTATTAGATGAAATTGATTTAAAACTTACAATACATGATGAATTAGATTTTTCAGTAGCTATAAATAAACAAAAATGTTTTGAAGAAAGTTTACATATCATGAAAAAATGTGTAGATTTGAAAGTACCACTTAAAGTTGATGTTGAAAAAGGAAAAAATTGGGGAACTATAAAATAAATGATAATAACAGAACCTAAATGGAAAAGGTGGGTAGTTGAAACCACAGGACCTATATTTACACCAAAATTATGCCAAGAAATTATAGATTTAAGTAAAACACTTCCTAGTGAAAAAGGAAAAGTCTTTGAAAATAAAGGAGACAGAGCATCTACGATTAGTTGGCTTCCTTTTAATAAAATGCAACCTATGTATAATGAAATTAATACTTTTATCCAAAAAACAAATAAAAATCATTTTGGATTTAGTGATATTCAAATAACAGAAACAGCACAAATTACAGAATATAAAAAAGGAGAATTTTATAACTGGCACACCGATAGTTGTGTTGACATGAGTTTAGAACCCCCAGTAAGAAAATTATCCATGACATTACTGTTAAATGATCCATCAGAGTTTGATGGCGGGGAACTAAAAATTGCTGGAGTTGAGAATTCATCAATAATGAAAAAAGGTCATGCTACAATATTTGCATCTTTTTTGCAGCATAAAGTCACACCTATAACTCGTGGTGTTAGAAGATCACTTGTTATGTGGTTTGGTGGAGAACCTTTTAAATAATAAATTGATGAAAGTAAAAAAATAATATAAATGAAAATAGGGGTCAATTGGAATTTACAATTAAGATTACAAATAGCAAAACTAACAAAAGAATTAG
>Ga0209501_10002581_pt1 | contig 18873 bp, 20 predicted proteins | sample ArcticOcean_MG_C_4_FD_187434 | JGI IMG/M metagenome (GOLD analysis project Ga0209501, IMG submission 187434) | Marine microbial communities from western Arctic Ocean - ArcticOcean_MG_CB4_134 (SPAdes) (version 2) | ecosystem: Environmental > Aquatic > Marine > Oceanic | place: Arctic Ocean...
GTGGCTTTCATCACGTTGGTACTTAACCACCCAAATAAAAGAGGCCCGTTCTTCCGTGGAAGGACGGGCCTCTTAGGCAATCATTCCTGTCCCAAACGAACCCGGCCATGCCGGCAAAACGCAGCTGAGCTGCTAGGCTCGGTTGTGGGTTTTTGTCTCTGCCCAGGCGACGATATTGGGTAGAGCGGCGTCGACGTCCCGTTGGTCGATTTGACGGGCAATATCCTCCGCCTCGCACCTGATCAGCATGATTGGCAGCCTGTTCTTGATCTTGTCTAAAGTCCAGGCCAGCGAATCACCCTCCGCAGTGAAGTCCAACATTAGGCGTTCGTTCTACTTCACCGTGGCGTTGCGGTAGTGATAATGCGGAAGCAGTCAAAGCACAGCAATTCCTTGTCCTCTCCCTCCAGCAAATCACTGTAGACGTGGATACAAACGCCCTCTTCGGCGCCGGCGTTGAGCGTTCGGTATTCCAGGCCAAAGGTGACCGTTCCCGCCTGAATTAGTTCTTCTGGTCCGCCAGTCTCACCACCCATCTGCGCATGCATCGTTTGTTGTGCCATGTCGTTACTCCTTCTGGTAGTAATGTCGGCTATTTCTGGCTGAACCTGTTAGGGTCCATCGCCATTGGCGGGAATTTTGCCCCCATCCTAATTTCCAGCCCAATTGGGCCAAATGACAGGGAATTAACGGCGACGTGAGATATAATTAAAGAGTATATCTGGTCAGAAAAAAGGGCCACTTGACGGCGTATATGGGAACCTTACAGAGACCATAGTGCATCTTAATGATTAGATAACGGTCTTGATTTTTGTTTGTCCGGTAAGAATCACGCAGAGACCGAATAAATGGGACCGAAAGGGAGGCGACGTTGGAAATACTTGAGCAGATGGGGGACGAGGGCCACGAACAATTGGTGGTGGTTTCTGACGCTGGGTCGGGTTTAAAAGCCATCATTGCCATCCATGACACTACTCTAGGCCCAGCCTGTGGTGGCACCAGAATTTGGCCATACAAGTCTGAACAAGAAGCGATTTGGGACGCATTGAGGCTGTCTCGGGCGATGACTTATAAATCGGCAGCTGCAGATCTGCCGCTGGGCGGCGGCAAAGGCGTGATCATTGCTGATTCCCACACTCAAAAGACCGAGGCCCTCGTGCGTGCCTACGGACGGTTCGTGGATACCCTAGGTGGCCGTTATCTGACCACCACGGACGTTGGCAGTACCGGCAGAGACATGGAATACATCAAACAGGAAACCGATCACGTGGTTGGCCTGCCAGTCACCGCTGGCGGCAGTGGCGACACTTCGATTATGACTGGGTTGGGCATCTACATGGGCATGAAAGCCTGTGCCAAAGAAACCTGGGGCAACGATTCCTTACGAGGCAAAGTTGTGGCGATGCAAGGCTTTGGCAAGGTTGCGACCCACACAGCCCATCATCTGATGAAAGAAGACGCCACGTTGGTGGTGACCGACGTTTTTGACGGAGCGTTGGACCGGGCCAGAGATCGGGGCTTGAAAGTGGTAAAACCGGATGAGATTTACGGCTTGGACTGCGATATTTTTGCCCCATGCGCCCTGGGCGGTGTAATCAACCCGGAAACGATTCCCCAATTGAAGTGCAAGGTGATTGCCGGGGGCGCCAACAACCAGCTTTTGTCAGATACGGACGGAGAAGCGCTACACCGATTGGGAATCTTGTACGGGCCGGACTACATCCTGAACAGTGGCGGAATCATCAACGTTGAGTCTGAGATTAGTGGCATTTACAACGCTGACCGAGCCCGAGAAAAGACCGAGCGTGTCTACGAGATTATAGAGCGCGTGATCAGCATCTCCAAGAATGAAGAGATTCCCACTGCCAAGGCAGCGGACCGGCTGGCTGAAGAGCGGCTAAAGTCAGTGCGGGGTATCCGCCCGGTCTACCGCAAGAACTAGCAAAGATAGGCCGGAATATGAAAAGGGCGTCCCGACTATTCGGGACGCCCTTTTTTGTTGACTAAATTCGTTGCTGAATTTAATAGGCTGAGGAGTCAGCCTCAAATCCTTCAGCGCGGTGTGCGCCGGTGCAAAAAGGTGTATTTACTGAGTGACCGCAACGGCAGAAAGAGACTATTTTACCCTCTGGAACCGTGTAGTTTTTGCCATCTTTGTCGGTGATCGTGATGGGACCGACAACGCGTAGTGAACCGTTCTCTCGTACCTCGATATTTACATCTGCCATTGACTAGCCTTCCAAAGGGTATTGAATAAAAAAAGAGACAGGCGGCCAATTAAAGTGGCCCGCCTATCTCTTTTCGGTTATCAGTGCTTAGACTGCGGCTGACACGGCCTGGAACCCGCCGTCACGGTGCGCAGAGTCACAGAATGGCTTTTTCTCGGATAGGCCGCAGCGGCATAGGCTTACCCACTGGCCCTCAGGGATGCTGTATCCTTTGCCATCTTTGTCGGTGATCGTGATGGGGCCGGTCACGCGCAGGGGACCGTTCTCGCGAATCTCAATGTTTACATCTGCCATTTTGGTTTCCTCCGTCACTGGTGTAATACCGGATAGATGGGCGTTACGCCAGCTATCGCGAATAAAAAGTAAGTTTGCCACCCATAGTTAGGGGTGTCAAGCTGGATTACGATACCTGAATCGTTGATTGGTCAGGCTCAAAATCAGTGAGACTTTGGCCTGGTGGCCAAGGCGGTTAATCAGGCACGAAATCAGTTGGACTTTGACCCGGCGGTCACCGCTTCTGGCTGAGGGGTGGTAGACGGTTTTTTGCGCTCGCCACGGATTACAGCGAAAACGATTCCCATCAGCAGTATTCCGCCTAGCATCCAGAATGCGTACTTGAGGCCGGCGACAAACGCGCCAGACACGGCCGGAGAGACTGCGTCCAGACTGGGCTCCACGCCTCTGGCGCCCATGGTTGCCACAATTACAGTGGTGGCAATGGCAATGCTGGTCACGTTGGCTGAGTTTCGTATCAACTGGGTCAGAGCAGAGACCACGCCGTATTGGGAACGGGAGACCGCGCTAAGTATTGAACTGTTATTTGGCGAGTTGAACAGGGCTGTGCCAGCTCCTTGGAACATCATCATGGCGACAATGAAGTACTTAGGAGTTGTCTCGTCCAGCGTGATTGCCAGCGTGAACCAGGCTATGGCGGAGAGGGCCAGACCGCCCACAGTGAGTGTGCGCCACCCAAATTTGTCTGATAACCGGCCACTGATGGGGCCGATCAGTACCATGCACAATGCAGGTGGTATGAGCAACAGGCCCACTTCTCCGGGGCCAAGCTCCAGGACTCGTTGCAGGTAGAACGGCATCATAAACCTGGCCGCAGAAGTGCCAAGGAACGAAAACCAACCCGCTGCCACGCCCAGGCTGACGAGTTTTAGGCGGAAAAGCCTCATATCCAGCATCGGCGAATTGGACCGTAGCTCCCACCAAACAAACATGGCGCCGGAAATAATTGTGGCAACAGTTCCTATGATGATGGAACCTGAAGTCCAGCCCAACCGGTCTCCGTTGCCCACCACCAACAGGAACCCCAATAAAGCCAGGCCAGACAGGATAGCGCCTCCCCAATCGAACTTCTGCTGATCTTCGCCTTCACCGGCAGGCTCTGATTTCAGCATGGGGAGAATCATCATGGAGACGATGATCGTGAAGATTCCGATGGGCACATTGGCGAAGAATACCCACCGCCAGTCCAAAACACTGACCAGCAGTCCGCCAATGGCCGGCCCAGCCACGGCTCCGGCGCCGACCACACTGATATGAGTGCCTAGTGCCTTGCCACGTTCACTGCCTGGGAAGGTGGAGATCACCATGGCGATTCCGGAGCTCTGCACCATGGCCGAGCCCACGCCCTGCAGGACCTTCGCAACGATCAAGAAGCCCAGGTTGGGGGAAATCCCGGATACCAAGGCGAAAATCACAAAGATGACCATGCCGCCGACGTAGACTTTCTTCCGACCAATAATGTCACCCAGACGGCCCATGGGCAGGATCAGGACGCTAATGGCCAGGGCGTAGCCGACTACGATCCATTGAACAGTGGGAAGGTCGGTGGAAAAATGTCGCTCGATGTCAGGCAACGCCACCAGCACACTACCGTGGTCGACGACTGACAGGAATGTCCCAATGGCAATGGTGGCAAATACCCACCATTTGTAGGAGGGGCTGCTTTTGATGCGGGAAATCACTGCTTTAGGGTACTCCGAAGCACTCTATAATTCTCGCTGCCCAGCCAAAATAGCCCGAAGTCCAATTGCATTAGCGAGCCGCCCTAACCAACGGGAAAACGGCATAGGCCAAAGCTCCCAAAGCGATACCCAAGACGCCAATGACTGTTAGTGCGAACACCACAGTGGTTTGGTCCACCAATACGCCCACGGCCAGGCTGGACATGAAGACAAACCCCTGGCTATACATGTGCAGGCTGGTGATACGGCTACGCAAGTGGTCGGGTGCCAAAGTTTGAATCAACGTGCTGGACGACGTCCGGAAGGTAGCCTGGCCAGCAGACATCAGCCCAATCATAAGCAACGCGGGGGCCAACCAGTGGGAATAGGCGAAAAGCACTATTGAGGCTGAACTGAAAAGGGCCGCCCAGATACACATGAGCCCTCGGTTACGGCCAAAACCCAGTGAGGCTATGGTGATCGCGGAGACAAAACCGCCAAGGCCAGTGACCGCCAGCATGTACCCGCCCACGTCTGCGCTCCGGTGCAAGACCTCCACCGTGAAAATCGGCAGCATGAACCACACTGGGTGCAGCAGCACGTTGGGTATCAGTCCCAGAATAATCAGGTGGAAGATAACCTTTTCCTGCTTCCGGATGTATCGGAACCCTTCCAATAGGTCGGCCAACGGTGAACTGCCGGTACTGGCTCGCCTGGATTGGGCGTAGGGGGTCTTCATTGGCCAGAAAGCAATCACAGTGGCCGTGTAGAGCCCCGCCTCGATGGCAAAGTTCCAGGAGAACCCCAGTGTCGTAATTAGGATCCCGCCAATGAAGGGGCCAATTATCCTGGTACCGGTGATTGTTAGAGTGTTGGCTGCGTAAGCGTTGACCAATGACTCTTTGGGAACGGTGTTGGCAACCAGGGTCTGCCGCATGGTGAGCGTGGTTGACCAACACACGCCAGAAACCAAGACATAGACGTAAGCGTGCCACCACTCCACATGGCCTGTTTGAATAACCACGGCAAAGGTGACGGCCGCCACCGCCATGAAACTCTGGACAGCCATGACCAATTTTCTGCGGTTGACGCGGTCGCCGAGCACTCCGGCCCAAGGGCCTATAACCAGCGTGGGCAGGGTGGTCATTCCGCCAACCGTGACTACGAGCAGTGCGGATGAGGCAAAAGAGTCGGTTAGATCACGCACCAACCAGCCCACGGAGAGAAGTTGAAGCCACTGCGCAGTGTTGGCAAAGAAATTGCCAACCCAGAGGAAACGAAAGTCTCGGTATGCTCGCCACGAATCCAACGTTTGTAGACGCCGACGGGGTTTTGCCGTAGGTAGCTCCGTTTCCGGGTCTATTGTTGAGTTCTCATCCGAGGATTTATTTTCGGGCGAGTGATCTTCAGGGTCTGATTCTTGGTTTTGCCTTACGATGATTTTGCCCTTGACGTCTTCTATTTGATTCGGTTAAATTCAGGTTGATACTTGCCGGGCTTGCCGGGTACCTAATTTGGGCTGGCTATCAGTCTGAACAATAATTTTGCGAGGTTACAAACATGCCTCTATACGAATACCGTTGCCCCACCTGCGATCATAAGTTTGAAAAACTTCAGGCTATGAGCGCAACAGGAGCCGATTGCCCCAATTGCGAGCAGCCAGCTAAACGCGCCATCTCAGTCTTTGCGTCTGTAGCCAAGGGCGGCGCCAGTGAAATGCCCACTTCCATGAGCCCGTTGCCTCCGTTGGGTGGTGGCGGGTGCTGCGGCGGTGGCTGTGGCTGCGGTCCGTAAACCAAATCTGTAAACCACGCCGGAAGTCGTCCGTAGTTTAAGTTTGTATCGAACAGGGGCAAGTTTCATTTGCTCCTGTTTTTTTATTGTGTGACTGCACGGCCCATCAGATTCAAGGCGAGATTATCGCCCGTGATTCCTGCCGTTGTTTTCGGCCAGCGTCATATTCTAGACCAGGTTAGGCCACACGCGCACCTTTGAGGCTATTCATTACCTCTTGCCAGCTTTCATACCGTTGGTAAACCAGGTATGAACTGCCAGCCACTAGAATCAACAAGGCGCCAATAATCGCCCGGATGGCCACCCATAACGTGGCATCAAACCAGAAATTTTCCGGGAAAATGCGCACCAGATAGTCTGTCCGCGGGTCAAGTTGCCAAAAGTCGTTGGCAAAACTCAGTTCGTGGAATTTTATGAAAAGGCTATCGAACCCAATAGCCGCCACGGCACCGAACAAGATCAATAAACCCAGGGTTAGCCCGCCACCCATAGTTAGGCGTTTGGCCAGGAGCTGGGTAAAACGGCCTCGCTGCCTAGCAAAGCCAATCAATATCATGACCACCAAGTACAAAGCCGAGGCTATAGCCAGCACGTAGACGCCTTGAACCAACTTCTTAACGTCCTTCATGTGGGCTATCTCTTTGGAGCTGAACAGATCTTGTTCCACGCCAAAGATGCGAGTTTGAATGTCCATCGCTTCGTCGCCTGAGTTTATGTAACTGCGGATGTCTTCGCCCACCTGCCGCAAATCGGAATCGGTGATGCCGGAGGCTCTGGAGATGGAATACTTCTCAAACCCATCGTTATACAGCCCGGGACTGTTGAAGGCCCAGGTAACGCTGCCGGTGATCAAAAACAGCGGCACGGCAATTATGAAAATCAGCCAAGCCACAAACCCAACGCGGCTCATGTGTTCTCCGTATTAACGGCCTACTCAGGCCTTGGAATAGGTGCAGATTGTGCCTGGCAGCTCATATTAACTTAGCACTGGCCAGCTTGTGAAGCAACCAACCCTCAATCTATAATTCGTCCATGGCGTCAAAAATGGATTCATCACAAGGCCAATCAACCCCGAATCAGCCGTTTTCCAATCAGGAACTGGGCACGTTTCAGACTCTGGTGGATATTGTTGCCAAGCTGCGCGCGCCTGGCGGTTGCCCCTGGGACCGAGAGCAGACCCACGACTCGCTGAAACGCAATTTGCTGGAAGAGTCATACGAGGTCATTGAAGCCATTGACCAAGGGAACCCAGCTATCTTGTCGGAAGAACTGGGTGACCTGATGGTTCAGATCGCTTTTCACGCGGATATCGCCCAGGAGGCCGGAGATTTTCAGCTTGAGGACGTGCTGCGCAACATAAACTCCAAATTGGTCCGCCGCCACCCCCACGTATTCGCCGATGGGCACGCGGAAGACGCCCGAGAGGTTGAGCGCAACTGGGAAAAGATAAAGGCGGCAGAAAGACAAGCGAAAGGTGAAAAGAAATCACCCGTGGAAGGAATTCCCATCGACCTGCCGGCTTTGGCCTACGCCCAGTTGATGCAGGACCGGGTTGGCAAAGCTGGATTTGAATGGGATGACATCTCAGGCGTGCTGGACAAGCTGGTAGAAGAGGTGGCTGAGTTCAAAGCCGCCGCATCGTCAGAGGAAAAAGAGCACGAGTTGGGCGATATTCTCTTTACGATCGTCAACCTGACCCGCTGGAACGGTGCACATGCCGAGGATGTTTTACGGCAGGCCAACCAACGCTTTAGTAGGCGTTATCTGAGCATGGAATCACTGGCCGCTGAGCGTGGCCAAGACTTCAACACACTTCCATTAAACGATAAAGAACAACTCTGGCAGGAAGCTAAGCGTATCGTCGGCTAGCCGGATAGCAGGCTTCTAGGAGTCGGACAAGCCGTAGTCTCCGCCTGAGATGTGCCCAGGCTCCAGGTAATAAATTCCGCCGGACATGATGCGTTGCAGGCCGTCTAAAACGGCTAATCCTCCGGCCTGGCTCCCAATGCTGGTGCGCGCGAACATGCGCTGAGTGAAGCTGCGACTGGGGCGAATCCACTTTGGCGTTGGTTTGCAGCCGCCAGCCACTGCAGCAGCCTCCAACGTGTCTTGGAAATCGCCGATCTCGTCCACCAAACCCATGCCGATGGCCCGCTGGGCGGTCATAACCTCTCCGGTTGCCACTTCCCGAACCTTAGATTCTTCCAGCGAGCGTCCGTTAGCTACGACCATCACGAAATTATCGAAGATTTCGTCGATAAGCTCCTGGAATTTTGCCGACTCCCGGTCCGTTGGGCTGCGCCAGAACCCGGTCATGTCTTTGAACTCGCCACTTTTGTACACGGAGAACTCCACGCCGACCTTGGCCAGCAGTTGTTCCAGTACTGGGCGGAGATAAATCACGCCTATAGAGCCAACCAATGCGGTGGGCAGGCCGTAAATCTTGCTGGCAGCACAGGCCAGGTAATACCCGCCTGACGCGCCCATTCCGCGGATGTAGGCGTAAACTGGCTTAACGTCGGCCACTCGTTGGAGGGACCGGTATAACACCTCTGACCCTGTGGCTGAGCCGCCCGGCGAATCAATGTCCAAAACCAGCGCTTTCAGGCGTGTATCACTGGCCAGGGAGTCAATCAGTTTTGAGTATTCAGGTATTTTTACGTGATTACCGATCACTCCGTGTATTTCGATCACGGCTACATTGGAACGTCGTCGGATTCGGAAGGGCATGGCAGATTTCTCCTCTGCTGAGCCTGCGGATGAGTCAACCTCACTGATTCAATTGTAATCTATCGTCGTATGCTCGGTTAATACGAATTGCCAAGTGTTGGACAAACAAAAAGCCGACCCTGATTGTCACCGGGGTCGGCTTTGCTTTTTCTGAAGTGTTGCGCCTAGGCTAGTCGTCGGCTGCGATAGTCTCGACGTCACGGTTATCGACGTAGTCAGTGGCACAAACTGCTGCGTTAAGAAGGTCCCACCGGACCATCCAGTTGTAAGTATCCTCCAACTGTTCTTCTGTATACGGCCTTGGATGAGCGTAACGCAGGCGTGGCAAGTGGAAGTCGTCCACCGTGAGGCCGCCCCACTCAGCGGCTGCCTCCGCGAACCTAGGCGAGTCGATCAAGTAGTGCAAGAACCTCTTCTTGTCTGCGTTGATCAGGTCTACCGCCTTCACCACGGCCCGGTTGATGGCACTGAAGGTTTCCTCATCCATGTTGTCGCTGGCGTTCTCCGCTCCCAAATAGTGGCCTTCACAGACCGAACGGCAACCGTTCTTTTCGGCCAAAGAAATCCATGGCTCCATCAGCATGGCCGCATCGACTTCGCCGTTCATCATAGCTTCAAACCGATAACGAGGGCTGCCGTAATGGAGCAGATTAATCTTGCCAGCGGGGATGTAACCCTCCAACAACCGAAGAACGGTATAGTGGGAACCGGCATGGAACTGAACGGCAATTGGTTTATTTGCCAACGAACTGGGGTAGTAATGCTCTGATTCTGCCCGAACCATCAGCGCCTGATTGGCGACTGCGGAGCGTAATCCAATTACCTTAGCGCCCTGTTTACTCTCGTAGGCCCGACGGACCTGACCTTCTTCTCAAGCCCGATAAATGGCCACCTGCTGGTCTTCAAACGGTGTGTGACCTAGGATCGGGTCAACCTCTTCCGGATTGGTGGTGTGGTGGTCAACTTTCACAGCTAGAGACTCGACAAATTCCATGTCGATGCCCTCCTCCTTGAAGAACCCTTCATCCTTGGCCACGAACCAAGGGAGGCTGAATACTGCGCCGCTGGTTTCGCTAACTACCTTTTTCATATCTATTTATCCAAAATCTGCTATTTAATTCGTCGAATAACGTTTATTCGATAATGTCAAAAAGTTTACCACAGCGCAGGAAGTGCTGCCCGAACCGTATGCACCGTGCCTGACCCACGCCTGATTAGCTTGACAGTGATATGGGCCTGACATAGTATCAGCCCACAATAAAAACCACGGCGCACGATCTTACGAACACGCCCTTATTGAATATGGGCACGCGCCAATCAAAGGAGCCTCCATGGAATTCGGATTATTCATGATGCCGCTGCATCCGCCGCACCGCTCTTACGCAGATTCGTACGATCGAGACCTAACTTTGATCGTTAAAGCAGACCAACTTGGCTACACAGAGGCTTGGATTGGCGAGCATGTGACGGAGCGCTGGGAGAACGCCCCCGCCCCCGATTTGCTCATTGCCAAAGCCTCAGGCATGACTGAGAACATAATATTTGGTACCGGCGTTACCCTGCTGGCCATCCACAACCCCGTTGACCTGGCCCACCGATTGGCCATGCTGGACCACCTTTGCCGCGGCCGGTTCTACTGGGGCATTGGCACTCGCGCCATACCAACCGACCTGGAGCTGTATGGCTTGGATTCGAACGACCGTGTAGGCGTGGGCGAACGCTCAAAAGAGGTCTTGGATGTGGTGCTGAAGATGTGGCAGAACGAAGGCAAGTTCGAGTACCACGGCAAGTATTTTGATATTTCTGCCCCAGAACTGGACTCGGTTAAGGAACGCGGGCTGCACATGAAGCCCTTCCAGGTTCCCCATCCGCCGATCAGCGCGGCCGCAACGACAATCCGTTCCGACTCCATCAGGAACGCAGGCGTGCAGGGCTGGATTCCCATGAGCAGCCCAACCCTGTCGGTGCCCAACCTAGTGGGGCATTGGGAGGAGTTTGAAGCTGGGGCCATCAGCGCAGGGCGTAGTGCGAACCGGAGCCAGTGGCACATTGCCCGTGACGTGTTGGTTGCGTCCACGCCTAAAGAAGCCCGAGAACGGGCCAACGAAGTATTGGTTCGGAACTATCAAGTCCACCAAGAGCCAAACCGCCAATCCGGCCTGCTGGCCGGCTCCAAGATCTCACCTGATATGTCCGACGAGGCTGTCGACGTGGAATACCTGATGGACAACGTCTGGATCGTAGGCGACCCTCAGGAAGTTGCCGACAAGATTCGTAACATTTACGGAGAAGTGGGCGGCTTCGGCACCCTGCTGACAGTCACGCAGGACCCGGAAAACCACGAGTGGCAGCACGAATGCCTAGAACTTCTAAAGAATGAAGTAGGCCCCAAAATCGCCGACCTAGGCTAGCAACTGAATTCAAAATTGGTATAAAAAGCCCTGTTCAATTAACGAACAGGGCTTCCACGTACTTCTGACACTGCCAGAAACCAGAAGAACCAGAAGTGTGTTTTCTTATCAACTAGGCTTAATCCACGACTAGATACTGAAAGCCGGCAGGTATTTGCCCAGCGGCTCAGCTGCTGCTAGGTGAGGGGGCAATTTGGTTCTGTTGGGCCTGGATTGTTTTTGCGGAACTCTGGTAGTACGTACTTGCCGAACATCTCGATGGACTTCATGACCGATTCGTGACCAACGGTCTCAGTGGCCATCAGAAACTGAAGTTCATCCACGCCTGTCGCCTCATGGAGCTTTGCACCTCTGATGCAGGCCTCCGGGTCTCCAGCCACGATTACTCCGCGCTCGGCCATAGTCTCCGAGTCAAACTCCTCCCAGATTTTTTGGGCGAGCCCGCCTCCCGACAGGTCAAACGAGTTTGCCGAGTTGCCATTCGTGGCTGTAGGGGTCTTATCGACGTCAACGTAACGGGCGAAATTGGATAACAGGTGTTCCGGGATGCCGCCCCATTGCTGGAGCAGCTTCTCGTAGACATCCTTTTGGTCCTGAACGTATGGCCTGCCGGGGCCAAAGAAAGTCTTCAACGACTGGGCGGAAAGATCGCGAGTGGCTTTGCTGTCATCACCGCAGAGGCCAAAAATGGAGCTGAGCCACTGGTCATTCGTGGTTAAACCAACCGGCGTCGCGTTTTTGACGGCCGCTTTGTATTTCTTGATCTCTGGCTCGAGTACCGCCGGTGCGTTCACGCCTAGAGCCATCACGCCGATCCCCTTTTGGGCGGCGATCTCGTAAGTGGCCGGCTGCAGTGCAGCCACCCAGATGGGCGGGTGTGGCTTCTGATAAGGCTTTGGTAGGACCTGACGAGGGGGAACATTCCAGAACTTGCCCTCGAATTCGAAGTGATCCGAGCTCCAGATCTTGGGAATCATGCTCAGAGACTCGTCCCACATCTCCCTAGTGTCGCGCGGGTCGATGCCCATGCCTATCTGCTCGTAGGGAGCGGACCGACCAGTGCCGAATTCAACCCGTCCGTGGGAGAGTTGGTCAACCATGGCCACCCGTTCAGCCACGCGTACCGGGTGGTGGTACGGCAGCACCGACACACCAAAACCGAGGCGGATTCGCTTGGTCAGACGACTGAGTGCGCCGAAAATCACCTCGGGGCAGGGCGAGCCGGAAAACGTGGTCAGAAAATGGTGTTCCACGAACCACACGGCGTCGAACCCCATCTCGTCGGCCAGGATGCACTGTTCAATGGTCTCTTCGATGACTGCATGGTCATCGAGCATTGGCCGTTGCATTTCATAGGCCAGTGAGAATTTCATAGCACGCCCCCAGTAAAAATTTGGTTAAGGGATTGGTAATAGACACGGGAACCGGGTCGCGCCAATTCTAATGGCAACGTAAGTGCAGGGCAACCATGCCGTATTCACAACCTGAAACTGAATAGTGACCCTTAAGGCCAAATGTTATTCATAATTCATACTAACTGAAGGGAGTAGTCGTACTTTGCCACATGTTGTAGGTCAAAAAGGCCAGGTAGTCATTGCCAAAGAAATTAGGGACGAATTAGGCGTGGAGCCAGGCTTATGGCGTTACAGAGCATCGTCGACGGGCACGTTGAGATTCACTTTGTGCCACCCGAACACGACAGGTCACTCCTAGGTTCACTTGCTCGATTCACCGAAGTGGTGGTCCAGCCCGGGGATAAGTGGGATAGGGCGCGCGAGACGGCAAGGGAAGTCGCAGCCCAAGAATGGGTTGAAAAAACGGAGCCAGCCAGGTGAGTGGGTTCCTAGATACTTCTATGGTGGTGCGGTATTTGGTCCGTGACGTGCCTGAGATGGCGAAAAGAGCCGCTAAGATCATTGACTCTGATGTAGACCTTTGGATTAGTGGAGTGGCGCTGGCCGAGACAGATCATGTTTTACGGTCCGTGTATAACTTGCCTAGAGAAGTGGTAACTGAGCACCTCATGACGTTTGTTAGCAAACGTAACGTTCACTGCCACGGACTGGACAAAGGGACAGTCTTGGAGGCGCTTCTCATGTGCCGACCTTCAGGCAGGGTGTCCATTTCTGACGCTCTAATCTGGGCGGGAGCTAGAACGTCTGGCCAAAATCTGGTCTATTCGTTTGACACCAGATTTCCGACCGACAGCATTGCAGTTAATTTTGGACCGTAAGTGGCCAATACGTGCCTAGTTAGCCCTTGATCAGCACAACTTCGTGTTGGACTGGGGAACTGGCGTAAGGGCCGTCTGCTGCCATGAATACGTCAATCTCGGAGCGGACTCCGAATTCGGGTAGGTAGATGCCAGGCTCGATGGAGAAGCAAATGCCGGGAATTATGCGGCGGGTGTCGTGGGTCTCGAAGCCGTCCAGGTTAACCGCCTCACTGTGAACCTCGAATCCGATGCTATGGCCCAGCCGGTGGGTGAAGTACTCGCCGTAGCCTCGGCTGGATATAAATTCTCGAGCCACTTCGTCGGCCTGCCAGCCCTGAACTGCCGTTCCTTGGCTGTGGGCGTCTTTCAGATACTGCAGAGCGGCGCCACGAGCGCCAATAACGATGTCAAAGATCTCTTGCTGGCGTGCGGGCACTGTTTCGCCAACATAGGCCACCCAGGTGATGTCAGCGTAAACACAGCCATCGGCAATACCCTTGGCCCAAAGGTCGATTAACAGCCAATCACCCTGCTTGATGGGGCTGTGTTGGACGGCAGACGGTTCGTAATGCGGGTCCGAAGCGTTGGAGTTAACAGCCACGATTGGGCCGTCGGGAGACTCAATCGCTTCTTCGGCGAACCGATTTCGTATGAACTCGGCCACCTGGAACTCGTTTATTCCTTCAGCTAGGTGCTTGCCAGCGTAGGCAAACGCTTCATTTACGATCAGGCCCAGCTTGTCTGCCGTGGTCCGGTGGTCGGCCAGTTGTTCAGGCGTCCACTGGTGCGTGGCGTACTGCATCAAGTCTGCGGAAGAAACCACCTGCGGTCCCAGGCTCCGTACCAGTTCAATTGTGCCGGCGTCCACACGTGAGACCCGGGGCAGCGTGTTCTCCGGTGAGTATTCCATGGCCACGTGGCTCACGCCTGACAAGAGACCGCGGAGAGCGGCCAACATGGACTCGCGGCTGCTGTAGACGGTCACATTTACGCCGGAGTTGGCGAACTTCCCGGCATCAACGTGATGAACCAGCAGGCTTGGCTCGCCCTGTGCAGGTAGGTAGAAATAGCAGGGGCGGGTTACGTGTCCCGACGCGGAAATAACCAGCCAGAACACGGGGTTAGCATGCCGGTAGTCGTACACTAGCCAGCCGGGAATCTGCTCCTCGGTGAGGTATTCCTGGGCTGTGCGGAAGATTTCTTGTTGTTCCATAGGATTCTTGAGGGTATTTGGGAGAGAATTTCTGAAGGTTTTACTGGCTGATGGTTTGGCGCATGCCGCCGTCCAGCACCACGCTGGCCCCAGTCAGAAAAGAAGCCCGATCCGAGGCTAGAAACGTCACCAGATCGCCCACTTCCTCGGGTTTACCAAGTCGTCCCATAGGGATAGATGTCACAGTGTCACGCATTAGGGCATCGAAATCTTTACCAGACTTCTGGGCTTCATTCTCGACGGACGAAGTTAGAAAATCGGTCTCTACCGGCCCTGATACGAGGTTATTGACGGTGATATTGAACGGAGCCAGTTCATTGGCCAACGCCTTTGAGTAGCCCATCAGGGCCAGTTGTGAAGTGTTGGAGAGGGCTGTTCCGTTGGCGAATCTTCTGCCTAAAGACGGCAGCAGGTGGACAATGCGGCCCCACCGCTGTTGTTTCATGTACGGGATGACTTCCATAGTAAAGCGGACGGCGCTGAGGAAGTTCTCTTCTAGGGCCGTCATGATTGTCTCGTCGTTGAACTCGGAGGGGCGTCCGGGCGGGCCAAAGCCCATGTGGGTGACCAAGATTCCAATCTGGCCAAAGCGGTTGAAGGTGTCCCGAACCACGCGCCGAATGTCCCGGGCGACCGAAAGGTCTGCCGGGATGGCTAAAACGTGCTGTTGGGAGCCCACGCGGGCCAGTTCTATCTCTGTGCGCCTAAGGTCTGCTTCAGTGCGGGCGCTGATGGCCACGTTGGCACCCTCTTGGGCAAATGCCAAGGCAATGGCACGGCCCATGCCCCTGCTGGAGCCGCCAACGATGGCAACCCGGTCTTTTAATCCTAAATCCACGACTAATAACCTCCCGGGTCTCGATATTTGAGTTTCCCTATTGTTTCCTGAGGAACTCAGTTTTAAGACCCTGGAACAACGGCCAGACTACCACGCGAATTTGTCTGGCACAATTCCCCAAACGATCCTATTGCAAGCAACTTAAAATAGGATCGTTCAGTTTTGTTTAGATTTTTACGCTTCCTGATGGTCCGAAATGTTAATTATGGCCCATTAGCAAAGCGTCTAAATGATCTCAGCGGCCTTGAGCTTGTCAATCTCTGACGATGAGAAACCCAGGTCCTGCAATATTTCCTGATTGTGTTCACCCAGTAGCGGCGGTGGCTGATCCAAGGCTCCGGGAGTACGGGAAAACTTGATTGGCAGGCCAAGCTGTTTGACCGTGCCCAGGGTGGGATGGGGTATCTCCTGCACCATTTCTCTGGCAATTAACTGAGGATCAGCAAAAACGTCCGCCAGGTCGTTTATCGGGCCACAGGGCACGTTCACCGCCTGCAGTTTTTCCACCCAGTAAGCCACCGGGTGTTTTATAAAGACTGCCTGCAGTTGGGGCACAATCGTTGACCGGTTTTGCGCTCGTTCCACGTTGGTGGCGTAATCCGGGTTTGCCTTTAGTTCCGGCATTTCCATGCCATCGCAGAACCTGTCCCAGATCCGTTCTGAGCCCACAGCCAGGTTTAGATACTTGTTGTCTTCGCACATGAAAGCTTGATAAGGGACCAAGTTGGGGTGCGCTGCGCCCAATCGCTTGGGTGCTTCACCACTGGCAAAGAAGTTGGCGGCTTGGTAGGTCAGCCAGGCTACCTGGGCGTCCATCATCGATATGTCGATGTACTGCCCCTCGCCCTTGTCATTCTTGGAGCGTTCGTGAATCGCGGCCATCACCGCAAATGCGGCCCACATGCCGGCTCCGATATCGGCCACGGCGATGCCCACTTTTTGCGGGTCACCATCAGGCTCGCCGGTGATGCTCATCAGGCCGCTGATGCCCTGCATGATCTGGTCATAGGCAGGACGGGATCGGTACGGCCCAGTCTGGCCGAAACCGGAAATTGAGCAGACGACGATGCCTGGATTAATCTCTTTTAAGGCGTCGTAGCCCAAACCAAAGCGGTCCATCACGCCTGGGGTGAAGTTCTCCACCACCACGTCGGCGTTTTTGACCAGCTTCTGAAATATCTCCCGGGCCTTTTCCTCTTTGAAGTTGAGCGTGAGGCTCCGTTTGTTGCGGTTGATCGACAGGAAATAGGCGCTTTCTTCGCCGACGAAGGGAGGTCCCCATTTGCGGGTGTCGTCGCCGGCGACAGGGATCTCTATCTTGATGATGTCCGCGCCGTAGTCTCCCAACATCAGAGTGCAGAACGGGCCAGCCAGTGCCCGGGTCAGGTCCAATACCCTGATCCCCTCAAGTGGTTTCATGCCTTTTGGTCTCCTTTGGGTCTGAGGCTGGGACGGCCCTTTGTGGCTATCCTACCGCAGGCCAAATGTTACCACAGGGGCAGGCGCATAGGAGATGGTCATAATTGAGAGGTTTAATCGGCGGTTTTGCGGTTTGGTTTTTCGATTTAAATGAACGGCGTAAGCTGGAATAATAAATCTCCGAAGACCCTGCGACAGCTGTGCCTGCCGCAGCTACGTCCGTACCCACGGCACCAACTGAAGTGCCAACCCCTGTGCCCGATGCTCAGCCCACGGCAATACCTGTGCCTTCAACTTCTGCGGCCACCACTGTCCCAGAGCCAACAGTGGCACCAACGGCGACTCCGGCACTGGACAAGGTCTACTCGGAGTAAGGATTCACTCTCAACCTAGATTTGGGAGCAGACGTTCAGTCAGCCGGCTACTCCGAGTCTGCACCCAGCGAGACTCAAGGACTAGCCAGTTTCGTTACGCCAATGCCGGAGAATGTTTGGCGATGAGAATTTGGGGGGATTATGCATGTTACGAGCAATAAGGATGCTTGCCCTTTGCAGCGACCACGCTCCGTGACCGGTCTGTTTGACGATCCAAAGTGCCAAGTCTTGATTGAGGCCACGCCTGCGGACCAATGGCCAACGGTCTTGCATCAAGAAGGCAGTGGAGAATCCTCGAAGCTGATCAGACTCGGAAAACAGGCCTTGATTCGTAGCAACTTCACGCCTACACTCCAATTCTGAATTTCACCAAAAAAACCAATACTCATTGTCTAGGAGCATCAACATGGACCTGGAACTCAAAGGCAAGACAGCAATTATCACCGGCGGTAGCCGCGGCATTGGCAAGGCGGTCGGCCGGGAGTTTGGGCTTGAAGGGATGAAAGTAGTCCTGGTAGCCCGTGGCAAAGAAGCCCTCGAGGAAACAGCCCGGGAATTGTCAGAAGAGACCGGCGGAGATTTCATCACAATCGTGGCTGACACCGGTAAACCGGAGTCGGTACAAGCAATGGTCAAAGAGGCCGGAGAAAAGCTAGGCACGATTGATATTTTGGTCAACTCAGCTGCAAGAGTTAGTGGCGCTTATTCTCCCAAATTGGCCGAGATTACCGAGGACGATTTCTGGAGCGACATGAACACCAAGGTTATGGGATACCTGCGGTGTGCCCAGGCGGTTGCTCCTTACATGATTGAACAAGGCTGGGGGCGAATCATCAATCTCAGCGGCATGGCGGCTCGGCAGTCTGGCTATGCCATTGGTAGCATACGTAACGTGTCGGTCCATGCACTCAGCAAGAACCTTGCCGATGAACTTGGCCCTCAGGGCATCAACGTAACCACGGTGCACCCCGGAATGACCTACACAGAGCGTATCCCGGCTATGTTGGAAAACCAAGCTCAGGCGCAGGGAATCACAGTGGAAGAAGCCGAGCAGAATATGGCAAACCGGAACTCGATTCACCACATAGTAGATGCTCGTGAGATTGCCTACGTCATCGCCTTCCTGGCTTCGCCCAAATCGATCTCCATCAACGGAGACGCTATAGCCACCGGCGGAGGCATTCCCAGAGCCATTCACTACTAGGCGAAGACACTGCCAAGCCCCGCACTTTACATAACTGGACCAATTAGCCTCGGATTTGCGACCTTGCCGTTACTTATCCGGGGCTTTTTGCGTGTGGTGTTAGGGTTATGGCTTTGATGATTCGCGACGGTGCGCTTTACGCAGCCGGAGAGTTGGACTTTTTGGTCAAGACCGGCTGGTTGCCGCTGGAGTCTCTGGTTAAGTGTGGACTCTCTTGGATGCGGTTCACCTAACCTCAGTCTCGAATCAGACAAATAGGCTCCAGAGACCAGAAGCTAGTTCCCGGGCTGCCAGGACAACGTCCGCGGGGCCGGGCAAAAGAGCGTCTTCCAAGCCTGGATTGTACGGAAAAGACGGCACGTCCGGCGCGGCCACCCGTTGCACCGGGGCGTCTAGAAACTCGAACCCATCCTTGGCGATTATCGCCGCCACTTCCGCGCCTACTCCACCCGTAAGATTGTCCTCGTGGACGATACACGCCCGCCCCGTCTT
>Ga0209501_10002587_pt1 | contig 18857 bp, 16 predicted proteins | sample ArcticOcean_MG_C_4_FD_187434 | JGI IMG/M metagenome (GOLD analysis project Ga0209501, IMG submission 187434) | Marine microbial communities from western Arctic Ocean - ArcticOcean_MG_CB4_134 (SPAdes) (version 2) | ecosystem: Environmental > Aquatic > Marine > Oceanic | place: Arctic Ocean...
AAGCTCAGCTGCGGCTTGAGTCGGGCCAAAGATGCGTAACCCTAGTTCTTGAAACCGATCTACTATTCCATTAGCCAAAGGGCTTTCAGGACCCACAACCGTAAGGTCTATATCGTGTGCTTTTACGTTCTTTAGTAACGTTTCATTATCCATTGTATCTAGGTCAAGATTTGTAGCGATGTCAGCAGTACCAGCGTTACCCGGTGCTACAAACAAGCTATCTATGCGGGGGTTGTTTCGAATCGCCCATGCTAGTGTATGTTCTCTAGAGCCTGAACCAATGATTAGTACATTCATTTGATTATTTTTACTCGGTAATAACTTTCGAATATATTCCCAGGCACATTTTCTATTCCCACTCAATGGTTCCTGGAGGCTTTGAGGTTATGTCATAAACTACTCGGTTGACCATGTCCACCTCATTAATAATCCGGTTGGATATTTTGGAGAGGACTTCGTAGGGTAGTCTTGCCCAGTCGGCGGTCATTGCGTCTTCGCTTGAAACTGCTCTGATGGCAACTACGTATCCGTATGTTCTGTAGTCTCCCATAACGCCGACACTACGGGCATCCGTTAATACCGCAAAGCTTTGCCATAGTTTATGATATAAGTTAGATGCCTTAATTTCGTCCATAACTATCCAGTCGCAATCTCTCAGTATCCCCAGTTTTTCTTGTGTTACCTCTCCCAAAATTCGAATCGCCAAGCCTGGTCCTGGAAAAGGCTGCCGTAAGACCATTTCTTCAGGAAGTCCAAGAGAGGTTCCTGCTTCACGTACTTCGTCTTTAAAAAGGTATCGTAAAGGCTCTACTAACTTTAAGCTCATGTTGGACGGGAGCCCACCAACATTATGATGGGTTTTGATTTTATGGGCTGCCTTATTTTCAGGTGTTTGGCTTTCTATAACATCAGGATATAGGGTTCCCTGCGCTAAGAAAGCTACATCTCCTAGACCTTTTTCTATCTCGTCTTCAAAAACACGGATAAATTCTTCCCCTATTACTTTTCGCTTTTCCTCTGGGTCAGTTATTCCTTCAAGGCGACTAATAAAGCGACTTTCCGCGTCTACATAGACCAGGTTTATTTTCAAATTACGTTGAAACGTGCTAACTACTCGTTCTGGTTCCTCACGACGCAGTAGTCCGTTGTTTACGAATATACAAGTAAGATGGTCTCCTATCGCTTCATGTATCAACATTGCAACTACGGCTGAATCGACACCGCCAGAAAGAGCGCACACAACCTTTTTATTGCCTACCTCATCTCGTATTCGCTTGATCGAAGCGTCCACAAAACTCTCAGGTGTCCAGGATCCTGTGCAGCCACACATAGAGAAGAGGAAATTTGAAAGAATGTCTTTGCCTTGTGGAGTATTCACAACCTCAGGATGAAATTGAACCCCAACAATGGCACCGTTACCCATGGCTGCTATTGGCGAGTTTTCAGTGAAAGCTAAAGATTCAAAACCAGGCGGCATTTCTTCTATTCTGTCACCATGGCTCATCCACACAGGTGTTTCCTCTGGAACGGTTTCAAAGAGGGGATGGTTGAGTACACTCTGCTTAAGCACAGCATGTCCATACTCTCGACTAGTTACCTTACCGACCTTACCTCCAAGTTGGTAAGTTAGTACTTGCATTCCATAACAGATCCCCAGTACTGGTAGCTTCTGATCGTATACCCAGCCAGGGGCGAGTGGGGCATTGTTTTCATATACGCTAGATGGGCCACCAGATAGAATTATGCCTTTCGGATTCAGATTCTTAACAGTGTCCCATGAAGCGGTGCTAGAAACCATTTCACAGTACACATGACATTCGCGAATACGACGGGCGATAAGTCGACTGTATTGTGACCCGAAATCTATAATAAGAATAGATTCTTCTTGAGATGAGGTAGCTATAGGAGGATGGGGACGTTGTTCTGGTTCATGTCGCTTGGCCTTCTTAGCTATTTCTAGATAAGTAGAAACCTCTATGTCGTCACTGGTCGCTACGCGCCGGCTGGCGTCTTTATCGTTCTTTTGAGGTTGACTAAGGGGCACATCTTGGTTCATAAGTGGTCTTTTCCCTCTCCCTCGCATTAGGATTCTATATAATTCAACTGTAGCCCCTATGATATACTCAATCAAGGTTTTCTGGGAAGCGAATATGGGCTGTTATACTTGTGGAAATTCGTCTGTAATTTCAGGGGATGGAATAGATAAAGCTGTAGGCTTACTTCTGGCTGGAGGAATTGTGGCTTATCCTACAGACACGGTGTATGGTCTAGGTGCTGATATTGAGTCGGAGGTCGCTGTTAAGAGAATTATTGATTTAAAAGGCAGATCTGCGGCGATGGGCTTACCAATACTCATTTCTGAAATAGGTGGCCTTTCTACTGTTTCTGACCACATTTCCGCCTTGGTTTTGGAGACTGGGAGGTATTTTTGGCCAGGGCCTCTAACAATAATTATGCCTCGAAGTAAGAACATCTCAAATCTCTTGACTGGAGGAAGGGATACTATTGCCGTGAGAGTTCCAGATCATCCAGTTCCTCTTCAAATTATTAGTAAACTTGGGCGGCCTATAACAGGGACCAGTGCGAATTTTTCTGGAAACTCTTCGATCTTAGATGCCATAGACCTGCAGGATGGAATTGGTATAGAGGTGGATCTTGTACTTGAGAGTAAGGTGGAATCTCGAAAGATAGAATCAACAATTCTAGATCTTTCAGGAAAAGTACCATTGTTAATTCGACAGGGTGCCATTAGCGAGAATGTAGTTCGTTCTTTCCTTGCTGAATTAGGAGAAAATTTGTCTGTAAAGTAACCGTTTGGTTAGGAGAGAAGTTATCGTTAAAGAATTGGGTTTTAGGGGAAATGTGGTTTCACAGCTAATGTTATCCGATCAGAGAATAGCGATAGAGAGTGCCATGAAAAGCCTTCTCTCTAAGTATGCATCGCCTCTTTTCAGGATTATGGAATACCAGATTGGTTGGGTTGATGAACAAGCTGTACCGGTTGATCGTCCCACCGAATACCCTATGCTTTATTCCGCCCTTTGTCTGGCTTCCTGCCAATCTACTGGGGGATTAACTGCTTCTATGATTCCGATGGCAGTAGCTTTAGAATTTGTAGATAACTTTTTCCAAGTCCATATAGATGTTCAGGAGGGTAGGCAGGAACGCTATAACAGGTCAACCGTTTGGTGGATCTGGGGTCCTGGTCAAGCTATTAACGTTGGTGACGCTTTTCACGCACTTGCCAGGTTATCGATTATGTCGACACCTAAAAATGAAGATTTGTCTTACGACCCCTTAGTTGCCGTTCAGATGATAGATACAGCATGCTTGCGTATGTGCCAGGGCATTAATATCGACTTAACTTATCAGGAGAGACTGGACGTTAGCGTTGATTCCTATCTTAGTATGGTTAGAGATAAAGTAGGGGCATTAATGGGATGTTCAATGGGCCTTGGTTCCCTTTATTCCCCCGTTCCTTCAGAGACGGTCTATAAACTCAGTCAAATTGGAGAAGAATTTGGCATAATTTCGCAAATATGCGAGGATATTCAGGAGTTATGGCAAGCTCGTAGATCGGGGTATCCAGTTAACTCTGGACTTTTAAATAAGAGAAAGACCCTTCCTGTTGCCTATGTGTTTGAGAAAGGGTCTATAGCTCAGAAACGTGCTCTCGGCAATATTTACTTCAAACGGGTTTTGGAGCCGTCGGATCTTCTGAAGATAGCTGATATCCTTGAGGATGCAGGGGGCAAACAATATGCAGAAAAGATGGTTGAGCGCATCCTTAACGATATTTTTTTAAAGATAAAAGGTTTGGGTATTTCTGAGGACGGATGTTTGGTTATCGAGAAAATTGCAAATTCCCTTAGCACTTCTTGAAAGTTAAAGATGGATACGAGGGTTTTCCTTGAACAAGAAAACGATTAGAGATGTAGACGTTTTTCATAAACGGGTTTTGGTTCGCGTTGATTTAAATGTACCATTTCTACCTGGGACAACTAGTATCACTGATGATACTCGGATTCGTGCAATTATCCCGACGGTGTCCTATCTTCGTGACAGAGGAGCCCGAATCATACTATGTTCGCATCTTGGTCGTCCAAAAGGCAGGGTGCTAAACAATATGCGAATGAGGCCGATCGTGGAACGTTTGGCACAGTTATTGGAGCAGGAAGTATTGTACGTGTCAAGTTGTGTTGGTGCTGAAGTTCAGGAAGCTGTGAGAAGCTTAAGTCCTGGAGGAGTTATTCTTCTTGAAAATCTTAGGTTTCATAAGGAAGAGGAAGAAAACGATCATGTTTTTGCCTCCTCTTTGGCTTCTTTAGCTGATTTGTATGTGAATGACGCCTTCGGTAGCGCTCATCGTGCCCATGCCTCTACGCAGGGAGTGACCCGCTATATTCCGGGAGTTGCGGGATTCCTTGTAGAACAGGAAGTAAAAATGCTAGGGGACGTACTAGATGAGCCCAAGAGACCTTTATGTGCCGTTATGGGGGGGGCGAAGGTAAGTGATAAGATCGGTGTGCTTAACCATATGCTTCAAAAGGTGGACCAAATACTTATAGGTGGTGGTATGGCAGCTACCTTTTTACGTTCTCTTGGAAACCAAGTAGGAGCCTCTATGATCGAGGAGGACAAGATAAACTTAGCAAAGGAAATCATGGGTAGGGTTAAAGGCCTTGGTATTAGCCTTAGACTTCCTGAGGATGTTGTTGTAGCTGAAACTTTTTCTTCAGATTCTATATGTAGGGTTGTTACAGTAGATCAGATTCCAGATGGATGGCATATTATGGACATAGGACCCAAAACAATCGGCTATTTTCAGAAAGTTTTGGATAAAAGCCGTACTATTATATGGAACGGCCCTCTTGGTGTTATGGAGTATCCACTATTTACCAAAGGGACAATTACTATCGCTAAACACATAGCAAGCTTGAGAGACATTATCACTATTGTAGGCGGTGGGTCGACGGCTGAGGCAGTAACAGCAATGGGACTGAGTGATCGTATGACACATGTCTCGACAGGTGGAGGAGCGTCACTAGAATTTCTTAAAGGACATGATTTACCTGGAATCACTGCATTGTTGGATAAGGAGATAGCGTGATTGATCTTGATGGAATAGAAGAAATATGCAACCCAAGTCCTAGCAAGATCATCATGTTAGTGATAGATGGATTGGGAGGAATACCCGATCCGAAGACAGGGTATTCCGAACTTGAGGTTGCTAAGATACCTAATTTAGATAGGTTGGCCCGTGAGAGTGCTTGTGGTAGGACCGTTCCTATACTTCATGGTATCACTCCGGGAAGCGGACCAGGTCACTTATCCCTCTTTGGATATGATCCGTTCAAACATTTTATAGGGAGAGGGATTCTGGAGGCCCTTGGGATAGAAGCTTTTGTAGGTAAAAGCGATGTAGCTGCAAGGGGGAATTTCTGTACTGTGGATGCCGATGGATTACTTGTAGACCGTAGGGCTGGTCGTATTCCCACTGAACAAAGTATGGGTTTGTGTGAAGCAATTAGTTCTATTGATATACCTGGCGTAGAGCTATCTGTTCTTCCTGTTCAGGACCATCGGTTTGTACTTGTGATGAGCGGTGATGATTTAAGCGATAGCCTTAGTGAAACTGATCCACAGATATTAGGTAAAGCGCCATTAGAGGTCACTGCTTTAAGTCTTGATGCTCAAAAAACATGTAACGCCGTTAATAGATTTATCCAACGTTCTACAGAGGTTTTACATGGGAGGGATCAGGCCAATATGGTTCTATTAAGGGGGTTTTCCATGATCCCAGATTTACCATCTATGGCTACAGTTTACAAGCTTTCTCCTGCTGCTATTGCTGCTTACCCCATGTATAGAGGTTTAGCTCAAATAGTAGGTATGAACGTAATTAAAACTGGAAAGACTATTGATGATGAAATAGACACGCTCGAAAAGCACATAAACAGCCACGACTTTTTCTATTTACATTATAAGCCAGCCGACTCTGCAGGAGAGGATGGTAACTTTGAAGCTAAAGTTGCAGCCCTTGAGGAGATAGATGCTCGTATTCCACGCCTGCTACAACTAAATCCAGATGTTTTAGTTGTAGCAGGGGATCATGCTACGCCATCTGTTTTGGCTTCTCATAGCTGGCATCCTGTTCCAGTTCTGATTCGGTCGAGGAACACTCGTGGGGAAGGTGTTAATGGGTTTACAGAAAAGACATGTTTGGCGGGGACACTCGGTACCTTTCCAGCGAAAAATTTAATGTTACTTGTTCTTTCTCATGCTGGAAAGCTCAGTAAGTACGGACCGTAATCGAATCAATAGGATAGATGGCTGAATTTGCCAAATATTTCATTGTGGGTAGGGAAGCAGTTCAGTGTTGACATGGAATGGTATTTATGCTATATGAGCGTAGTCTAGCCTTAAGTATGTTTATATCAAAAACGCTGTAGATTATATAAAATAAGGATTGTATGAGGGAGGGCACTATGAGGTTAAAGATTCGAACGATTGGACTCTTGAGTATGGTTGCTGCTTTGGCGCTTGTCGCCTGTGGTAGTGATTCTACTCCAGCAGCTGCGCCTGCGCCGGCTGCACCAGCCAAGGCTGTTGCGACAACGCCTCCGGCTAATACTCCTACTCCTATTGTCATCGTACAAGAGGGAAAGACAGTCGTGGTCACGGCAACACCGGCACCAACAAGTGCTCCTGCTCCTACGGCTACCAAAGCGCCCAGGAAGCCCACGGGCACTTTGAATGTCGTTGACAACTTGGGAACTGAGCAGTATCTGCCAAGACTCGCCACGCAAGAGGCACCCCTGAACTACATGGGTGATCCGCTGGTATGGTGGGACTGGGGGATAGATGGTCCTACGAACAAAGCAGTTCTAGAGAGCTGGAAGTTTACGGAAAATGCCGATGGCAGTGTTGACTACAGTCTGGTTATCAAGCCTAATATAAAATTTCATAAGGGCTGGGGTAATGTAACCTCCGCAGACATTAAGTTCAATTTCACTGAGAACTTGAAAGAGGGTACAGTGAACGGGAACCGAAGGCATTATGCTAACTTCTATGGTGCGGACCCAAAGAATCTGGATGACTCTAATCCTCTGGTTTTGAAGGTTCATCAGCCAGCGAAATTCAACATCATTGAGATGTTCCGGGTATTCTCTGCTGAAGAGACTCGAGGGATTCGCCCATATCCAAAAGCATACATGGAGAAGGTTGGAGAAAAAGAATTCGCTGCTAACCCAGTTTTTGCTGGACCTTACGAGTTCACTTCTTCGTCCCGTGGTTATGACGTGCTCCTCACAGCAGTGGATGACCACTACAGAATCACCCCTGGATTCAAGCAAATTCACTACTTCAAGGTTCTTGACCTAGCGACCAAGGTTGCTATGCTGCGGACTGGCCAGATAGATATCGGAATTATCCCTGGTAGGCTCGCAAAGGAAGTCGCATCAGCCGGAATTGACATCGTTATTTCCAAGAATGCGGTAGAACCTTTCCTGAACTTTGGTGGTCTTTACTGGGGCAACCCTGCATACGATGCCAATTTCCCCTGGACTACGGCAACCCCTCTCGAGGGCAGCGCAGTTGAAGTCCGCAAGGCCATGAACTACGCGATTGACCGTGAGGCCATTCTGAAGAACATTCTCTTCGGATTTGGTGAAGTCGGAATTATCGCCTTCTCCTTCAAGTCCCCAACAGCTGGTCCTAACGGTGGACCGCCTCCATGGTGGAACCCAGCGTGGAAGCCCCATCCGTATGATCCTGTGTTGGCAAAGAAGATCCTGAAGGATGCTGGTCATGAGGGATGTTTCAAATTCAATATCTGGCTTCTGGCTGGTTCAACCTATGCCGCTGATATCGGTGAGGCTGTTGCCGGAATGCTAGAGAAGAACTTGGGCTGCGAAATAACCCGTCGTCTTGGTGAGTACCGCCCAGGTCTCAGAAGCAAACTGATCGACCAGAAGACTGATGGATGGACATATATCTTTGAGGGTTCTCCGATCGCACGACCGCAACGTTATGCATGTCTCCATGGTGGTCCAAACTACCAGGTGATCATGCACTCCACACTGCAGTTCTTCACTGATATCTGCAAGAAGTCAGACAAAGTGATGGATGCTGTAGCACTGGCTAAGTACGAGCGAGAGATCGGTGACTGGGAATATAAGACCTTCAACACCGCCGCCATAGTATCGGTCCACGGTCTATATGGTGTCGGACCTAAGGTAAAGAAGGGCTCATATACACCCGCACCTCATAAGGCACTAATGCTCTTAATGGATTCCGCATTACCGGCCTAAGGGCGTCTGATCGATGAAAATAGAAACAGGGAGCTTCTTACAGCTCCCTGTTTCTATTTGTAGAGTTGTTTGCAGAAACAATACAAATGGGGGAAACCCCTCGCTAATCTCTTTGCAAACCACGCGTATACTTATGGGCTGAAGTGCCCCATGAATCAATAATCTCGCTGACCTGAACCGTAACAATTCGAACCTCTAGTTCATGATACTATCTCAACTGTTACTCAAATTGTTTGTTCGTCGATAATTTTCCATCTAACCCCTCTATCAGGCATACGTACAGATACACTCACTCATCTTTAGAATCTCATTTTTGTCACGATGCTTTTGGGCCACCATCTACACTTATAGTCTCTCCACTAACAAATGATGCTGCATCCGAGACTAAAAAGAGAATTGCATTTGCTATCTCATCAGGTCGACCTATCCTTCCCAACGCATTGTTGTCTCCCCCAATATTTGGGTCTAAACCAGCCTTCAACATACCTTTCCGGCGTCCCTCACTATCAACGCCTCCAGGAGCTATAGCGTTGACACGTATTCCATATTTCCCCCACTCACATGCACTTAATCGAGTGAGTTGAACGAGTCCAGCCTTAGCCGAACCATACGTTGCAACGCCTTCACCGGCCTTAAACGCAATCCCTGAAGCAATGTTAACGATTGACCCTCGCATTTGTTTCATCATAATCCTTCCCACGGCCTGCGTACAAAGGAAAGGACCACGAAGGTTCAAATTCAAAATTTTATCCCAGAATTCGACCGATATGTCCTCTATAGCGACGTTGTGACTACCTCCTGCGCAATTGACTAGGATATCTATCCCATCGAACTCCTGCATTGAAGTTTTAACCATCATGTCAATATCTTCTGGTATTCTTACGTCAACTTTCACAGGAAGAGCACGATTGCCAACCACCCGTACTTCTTCAGCAACGCTTTGAGCATTTTCGTACCGCAGGTCTGCTAATATTATATCTGCTCCATACTCAGCAAAGAGTAAGGCTGTTGCTCTGCCTATACCACTACCACCGCCTGTGATCAGGGCTACTCGACCCGTAAGATCAAACCGATTATTAATCATAATTTCTCCACCTCTTATATAGAATCATCCTAATGAATCCGACCTAGTATAATAACAAGTTACGAAAGCCTAAGCTTCTGATTTCTTCCTGTCAAACCTCTCTGCTATTATCTAAGGTGAAGCAATAGATACTCAAGCTCGAGTATAATGTTCTAAATCTTCCGTCTTTACTGAATAGGAGTACACAAATGATCTATGAAATGCGTACATACGAACTAGGAACAACTCAGGTGCCTGAATTCGAAAACAGATTCGCTAAGAAACTCCCATACCGCCTAGAATTTTCAATGTTAGCTGGCCTCTGGCACACCGAGATAGGGACCCTAAATCAGGTAGTTCACATATGGCCTTACGAAGACTTAAATAAAAGGGCAGAAATCCGGAAAAAAGCTGTAGAAGCAGGTAGTTGGCCTCCAGACACAAGCGGTGTGGTATTAAATATGCGATCAGAAGTCCTGATCCCTGCGCCTTTCATGAAAGCCACTAAAGAACAAAACATAGGGCCACTGTATGAACTAAGGACTTACACTTATCCACCAGGAAGCATGCCAAGAGTTATTGAAGCCTGGGGGAACAGCATCGCTAAACGAGAAGAATTATCTCCTTTAGCAGGCTGCTGGACATCTGACATAGGTGACTTAAACAAACTCATCCACCTCTGGGCCTATAAGAGTTTCGAGGAGCGAATAAATATCAGAAAGCAGGCAGTAGACACCGGTATATGGCCACCAAAATCAGGGGTGCTACCGCTCAAGCAAGAGACAAAACTCTTGTTCCCTGCTTCATGTTCTCCTATGCAGTAGACAAATCATGCGAGCCGACGCAATAAAGGTGTTCCAAGAGCTAGGAGAGTGGCTGCAATCAATAGCATTGTCCCAATAGATATAACTAGAATGGGTGTTCCAGTTATTAAAGCAAGCGCTCCCAACGGGACTATAACAAAAGAGAGAGACGATCCTGTCATGTGGTAAACACTCATTACACGACCACGCACTTCTAATGGTGCATTGGAAAGCAATAGAGTGTTGTTTAAAGCCATCTGAGCAGCCTGACTCATACCTAGTGGCACTAACAAAAGAAGAGAAAGCCAGAAAAGTGATGAAGATGCAAACAATATTATGCTAGATCCAAGGCCAATGACCGCAATAAGTAAAAGTCGTCCTTTACGTTGATAATCACCAAGCATTGCTAAAAATAAAATGCCAACTATCGACCCCAAGCCTGCAGCAGAAGTGAGTAACCCAAGCCCTTCTGGCCCAACCTGTAAAACTTCCTTAGCAAAATTAGGCAACAAAAAGTTTATGGGCATTCCAAGTCCATTGCTAAGAACTGCAACTACTATCAAGAGAGCAAGTATCTTATCAGCTCGCACATTTTGAAATCCTTCAAAAATATCGTGCGTGGCTGAACCTAAAGAAAGTGAACCGTGTCCGCCTGGGGCAGATAATACTGGAAGTCTCATCAATATGAATGCAGCTATGATATGAAGAATCGCTATCGAATAGTACGTAATGTCTGCCCCCAAATCCCTGACTAAATAACCAGCTATTATTGGTGCAATAAGTCGCATAACGTTGCGCGTAGAGGAACTTAAAGATACAGCATTCAAGAGATTCGAAGGTTGTACAAGCTGACTTACGGCCGCAAATCTGGCTGGACTTGTCAACCCCAACGAAACACCAAGTCCCGCTGTTCCTAATATCAACATCCAAGGTTCGATAATGCCCGTAGATATGCTGACCCCCAACAAGCCCATACTCAACGCCATTCCGAATTGACCAGCTATCACTATGGCTCGCTTATTAAACCGATCTGCAACCAACCCGCCTATAGGTGCAACGACAAAAGAACTAAATCCAAGGGAAGAAGTAACGATGCCAAGCCAGAAAACTGATCCAGTAATGGAGTATATAAACCATCCCCGAACAATAACTTGCATTTCTATAGCAAAATCCCCACTCAGTATTCCTATATAAAACATTCGGAAAGACCGCTCTCGTAGAGATGCTAATAATCTAAATCGACCCAATTGCAATAAATCCTCAGACTCTTTCTGAGGAGGAGTACCAGTGCCAGAAGTTCGTTGCCCTGTTTCTCTTGGAGGAGTATTTTTCTCCGTTTGGTTTGAACGAGGTTCCGAACTTTTGCCTTTTGGATCTCTCTGCACCCTGTCGTATTCTGCCCTCGTAACAGGTTGACTCAAAACATTGTACGCATGATTAACCTCTTTCATGCGAATCGTGGCATCTTCTGATGGGTTAACATCAGGATGGTACATTCTGGCTAAACGTCTATAGGCAGCATCAATTATTTCTTGTTCAGCCAAGTAATGGACCTGCAAAAGTGCATATAGGTCTTCTTCGTTATTCATCGCCTACCTCTCTGAGAAACTACCTTGTACAGACAAGAATACTTTAAAATGCCAAGCTAAGGTTAACATAGCTTCATCGAATGAAAAACTTAGAGTGGACAATGTAAGCAAATGCTTTTAAAATTCCTACTACCACCTTGAACAAGGATGCTTATAATGAACCTAGAAGCCTATATCCGTAACATTCCGGATTTTCCAAAACCAGGAATCCTCTTCAAAGATATAACCCCTCTCCTGAAATCCTCAAGCGCATTCAGGTATGTTATTAAAGAATTCGGAGATTACTACCATGATAAACCTATCGATATCGTTTGCGGAATAGAGGCTCGAGGGTTTATATTTGCAGCACCTTTAGCTCTTGAACTAGATAAACCGTTTGTCCCTATAAGAAAAGAAGGAAAGCTCCCTTTTAAAACCCAAGCAACCAAGTACAAACTTGAGTATGGAGATGCAGCCGTAGAAATCCACACGGATGCTGTGAAGCCAGGACAAAGGGTCCTGATCGTAGACGATGTACTTGCTACGGGGGGAACACTGGCCACAAGCGGTGAATTGATTGAGTCTCAAGGAGGAGAAGTGGCTGGATTCGCTATCCTCATAGAATTGCTAGGCCTAAACGGAAGGTCAAAACTGGGTAACCATGACCTTATGTCACTGATCCAATACCCATAATCGTAATTGATTCTATCTCTGTCAGTTTTCCTATCAGAAAGACAAGATATGGCGACCCGGATGGGATTTGAACCCACGATCTCCGCCTTGACAGGGCGGTGTGTTAAACCGCTACACCACCGGGCCATCTCTTTCACTATACCAAAGGCAAAGTCACAAGTCGACCTATCTAATAGTTATCTACCGTCTCCTTGAATTTCCTAATAACGTCTATATGTGACTGCGGAGAGGTGAGCCCACTTCGCATCGTATTAATTAAAATATGCGAAACTCCTATTGATCTCCACGCTTGAGCTAGCTCAAGCCATTGATCAGGGGTCTTATTTGCTATAGATATAGATCCCTCGATCCCAATGGTTTTGGGGTCACGTCCAATTGTTTTAGCATAATCAAACATATAAACCAAAGCATCTCGAACGTCCTTTACAGGCATCATGGGGAACCACCCATCGGCAACTTCCACAATTCGACGGAGAACCCGTTGAGCCCCCCCCCCCATCCAGATCGGAATCGGTCTCTGTATTGGCAATGGATTTAATCCTGCTTGTTGAATAACCTCATGTTCTCCCTGAAACGTAACCAGTTCATTTGTCCATAACTCCCTCAACAGAGCAATCTGTTCCTCGATTCTATTTCCTCTGTCCACGAATGACTTCCCCAATGCTTCATATTCCACGTAGTTCCAACCAATCCCGACACCCAACCTGAGACGACCATTACTAAGAATATCCACTTCTGCCGCCTGTTTCGCAACTAAAGCAGTTTGCCTCTGGGGAAGAATCATGACATCGGTAACCAGTTCCAACGTATTTGTAATAGCAGCGAGATACCCGAACAATACTAATGGTTCATGAAACATGTCATGGTAAGAGTACCTTTGACCCCATTCTCCCCTGGGAAGAGCTCCTAGAACATGGTCATATGCAACTAAATGTGTATAACCAAGTGCCTCTACAGCTTGAACGTATTCCTTGATTGCAACGGGATCTGAACCAATTTCTGTCTGCGGGAAAACGACACCCATACTCATGACATCTCCTTACCCAAGTCGAGCTTATTGGGTTTTAGGTGTTTGCGTAATAAAAGCGAATTGCCCATAACGGTTATTGAACTTAACGTCATCGCCACTGCTGCCAACATAGGGTTCAAAAAACCAAACTCACCCAAGGCAAACCTTAACAAATGAGGAACATCACCATTCGAAAATAAAGGATAGAGGATCCCAGCAGCGATAGGGATCAGTCCAATGTTGTAGATACAGGCCCAAAACATATTTTGCTTAATAGTTTTCATGGTCACCCGTGAAAGAGAAATTGCTTTACTCACGGCAAAGAGATCTCCCCCAATTAAAGTCACATCAGAAGCTTCTATTGCAACATCAACGCCACTCCCAATAGCTATACCCACATCAGCTTGAGTTAATGCTGGGGCATCGTTGATACCATCACCAACCATCGCCACAACCTTCCCGTTTCTTTGCAATTCCCTAACATAACTCAATTTTCCTTTTGGTGAAGCGCTAGAAACGATATGCATTTTCAAAGAACTTTTGGGGTGATTCATATGAATCTGACGTGAGATATACTCGGCAACATCATGGTTATCACCTGTAAGCATGATCACTTCTAGTCCAAGCTTATAAAGAGCTTCGATAGCCTCACCTGCGTTACTCTTTAAACGATCAGCCAGCCCAATAATCCCACAAATTTCGCCATGAGTAGATACGAATATCGGTGTCTTGCCCTGCAACGATAAACTGTGCATTAATTTGTTCGCTTCTTTTAAATCAACAGCTAGATCACTCATGAGTTCCAGGTTCCCTACAACCACTTCTGCTCCATTAACAGTAGCTTTAACTCCGTAGCCAGGAAACGCTTCAAAGCTATAACTGCGATCTAATTCAAAGCCTCTGGCCTTAGCTTCATCAACGATAGCTTTTCCAAAAGGATGTTCCGAACCATATTCGGCAGTTGCAGCAAGACTTAATACTTCTTCCTCAACTAACCCTAATCCAATTATGTCTGTTACCTCTGGTTCACCTTGCGTAAGGGTTCCAGTTTTGTCTATCAGTACAACCTCAATCTTTTGAGCGAGTTCCAAAACTCGCACATTTCGAATAAAAATTCCATGTTCCGCGCCTTTCCCTGTACCAACCATTATTGCCATCGGCATTGCCAATCCAAGCGCACAAGGACATGCCACAATAAGCACTGAAATAAAAGCTAAAAGGGCATAATTGAATGACGCGGATGGTCCGAAATTAAACCAAAGAGCGAAAGTGCCCAAAGCAATCATTATAACTATGGGTGCAAAATAACTAGCAACACGATCAACAAGACGTTGAACAGGTACTTTTGCAATCTGAGCTTCTTCTACCATCTTGATTATTTTTGAGAGAGCAGTGTCTTTACCAACCTTGGTAACCCGAAAATACAAGGTACTAACGCCGTTAATTGTTCCAGTGTAAACTAGTGAACCAACATTCTTCTTGACAGGTACGCTTTCACCCGTAAGCATCGATTCATTAACAAAGGAAGTTCCATAGATTACTTCACCATCCAAAGGAATGCTTTCACCTGGTCGAACGACCACCATTTCTCCTTTTCCCACATAAGGAATAGGTACAACGATCTCAGTGTGTTCACGAATCAATGCCGCAGTTTTAGGGCGAAGTTTCATAAGTGACCGAATAGATTCAACAGCATGTCCCTTTGCTTTTGCCTCAATAAGACGACCTATCAAAACAATGGTTATGATCATAGCTGCTGTATCAAAATAAACTCTCGGCTGAACTTCTTGTACGGAAATAGTATTTGTAAGCAAAACAACTATCGCACTATAAAAATAAGCAACACTAGTTCCTATTACAATGAGAGTATTCATATCAGCAGTCTTGCGTCTAGAAGTTCGAAAAGCAGCAATATAAAACTGAGCACCTACCCAAAACTGGACAGGTGTCGCAAGAATCCAAAGAACATACCAATTTTCGAGAAATAAGGGCGCCCACAAGAACCACTCCGTGAAACTGCTGCTAAAAATCAACACGCTCAAAACAACAGAAACTGTTACTTTAACCTTTAGAGCTTTAATTTCGTTTGTCCGAGCAAGTCTTTCATGCTCTACTTCTTCATCTAACTCGTCGATTAATTCTGCAGAATACCCTGCCTGTAAAATTGCTTGTAGCAGATTCTCTATTCCAAGAAAACGATCATCATACGTAGCGTTAGCCTTTTCAGTAGCAAGGTTTACAGAGGCAGTTGATATCCCTGAGACTCCCAATATCGCTTTTTCCACATGGATAACGCAAGCTGCACAGCTCATACCATTAATACGTAAAGCTACATCACCTTTAAGATGATTCTCATTCAAGATGGTTTGGTTGCTCATAGCAATATAAAGTCCGTTCTCTATATATAGGACATTATTGACGTAGATCCTCTTCTTCTAGCGTATTAGATCCCATTATTTCTAAATCGAACCTAGGTGGGCCAACATGAGATCTTAAAACGGAGTTACCGCAACTAACACATGCGCGTGCTGAAAAAAGATTGGATGATCCGCATTGTGGACATACCAACTCTAAGTCGTTTTCTGCGAATTGGGATGGCGAAGTTTCCCCAATCAAGCTGGTTCCCTGTGGTAAACGGGATAGAATAAAGGGAGCGATTGGACCTGACAACATTCCTGCAAAGATCCAAAGAACGGGACTGCGACGCTTGGTAACAGCAATAACAGCAGTAGTAATAGCCAACCACGCCCAAACCAAAAGTGCAACAAAGACCAGAAGATAAAATAAAATTTCAAACATCTAGACCACCTAGGGGAAAAACATGGTCCGTTTAAAAAGCATTTCGCCAGCTCTACCTGTGCACACAGACAAACCACCCTTAAAAGGCACCACCTAAAGGTGACACTCTGAATAAGTCTAGGTGAGATATCACTGACCGTCAACTCACTATAAACGCTGAGACGTTTGACCACACTACATCATGGTATTACACTAAATTGCAGTAAAATGCCGAGTGGTGTAGTGGTAGCACACGTGTCTCTGGAACACGTAACCCTGGTTCGAATCCAGGCTCGGCAGCCACACACACATGCTCCTCTAAACCAACTCGTCTATAATCAATAACTTAAAAGCAGTATGACCAGTCAAAAAAATAAAAATTCGTAGAAAAACCTTAGGAACTTCACGGATAACCGCGTAATATGACTTGACATCATAGTAAGCTGATTCTACAATACGGCCCGTTCACATCTGCCAATTTAGAAAATAATGAACGAATGGTTCGAGTAATCTGATAATTAATTCATATGAAGGGTCTGAGTAATGACCAGATACATAATTAGACGATCCATACACGCACTTATAACACTGTTTATCGTATCGATTGCGGTTTTTATGATCGTACGTCTGAGCGGTGACCCGGTTGAGGTGCTCGTGCCAGATGAAGCTCCGGCTGAAGCCTATGAAGAAGTACGCAGAATGCTCCACCTAGATGAGCATATAACCGTACAATACTATATTTGGATGAGCAAAGTACTAGTAGGAGATTTTGGAGAATCGACAACACAGAGAATACCTGTCACCACTCTAATTCTTGAACGTTTCCCAGCCACTCTACAATTAACGGTTATAGCACTCCTAATAACGGTGTTCATCGGTCTTCCTATTGGGGTTTACTCAGCTGCATACAGAGGAACCACTATGGATCTATTAGCCAGAGGTTTTGCGGTCCTTGGACAAGCACTTCCAAATTTCTGGCTAGGAATCGTATTCATCCTCATATTCGCAGTATGGCTTGATTGGCTACCAGCAGCCGGTAGAGAAGGTGGCTTTGAATTCATGATCATGCCGGCTGTAACTTTAGGATGGTTCCCCGTGGCAGGAGTCATGAGATTAACCCGCTCAAGCATGCTAGAAGTGCTCAATAGCGAATATGTCAAACTTGCTAGGGTCAAAGGCGTTCGGGAATCTTTGGTTCTCTGGAAACACGCGTTTAAGAACGCAGCTCTCCCTGTCCTTACATACTCCGCTTTGATTCTTATTTTCATGGTTCGTGGGTCCGTTATTGTAGAAACGGTTTTTGCCTGGCCGGGAGTTGGTCGACTGGTATTAGAATCCGTCTACAACAGGGATTTCCCAATTGTACAAGCTGTGGTACTACTGTTCGCATCCTTTTTCATAACTGCTAACCTTGCAGTAGACATTCTCTATGCATATCTAAATCCGAAGATTAGGTACGGGTAATTTAAGATGGCTATCCCAAATATAATAAAAAGACTTCATATATATAAGCTTCTTCCTAAAAGAGCATGGGCTGCTTCAGAGTCTGATGTGCCTCAGAAAGATGCACCTTTAGATAAGACAGTTGCAGCACATCTGGCGCAGCCCTGGTGGAAGAAACACCTCAATTTCGTACCAACTGTTCCTTTGTTTATTGTTGGTCTTTTCCTATTCTTGGCAGTGTTCGCTGATGTTGTATCTCCGCATGACCCTAGAGAATCAAACTTATCAGCAAGCCTCAGCCCTCCGTTCTGGGTCGGGGAATCCTCATTTGAAATAGCAGGGTTTTCCTTCACCAAAGAAGCAGGCACTTTGACCTATCTACTTGGAACAGACCTTCATGGACGTGACATATTCAGCAGGATGATTCATGGAAGTAGAATCGCTGTCTTGGTATCTGGAATGGTACTCGCAATAGCAACCACGATTGGAGTGAGCCTGGGCGTATCGTCAGGCTACTTTGGTGGAAAACCTGATGCAATCATCATGCGTTTAGTAGATATCATGCTAGCTTTCCCTCCCCTACTTATTGCTATCGTATTCTCGGTAGTTTACGAACCTAGTTTTAGGAACGTAATCATTGTGATTAGTGCTTTGTATTGGGCTATAACTGCGCGTCAAGTTCGAGCTGAATCTCTAGCCGTTAAGACTCAAGATTTCGTCACGCTGGCTAGGGTAGCAGGCGCATCCCATTTACGAATTATGTGGAAACACATCCTTCCAAACATTATTCCAACCGTCCTCGTAATCACGACTTTACAGGTTGGAACAGTAATCTTATTTGAAGCATCATTAAGCTTCCTTGGTGTTGGAATCCCCCCGCCAAACCCGTCATGGGGAGTAGTGGTCTCTGAAGGTCGTGATCAACTTTCGACCGCATGGTGGATATCCCTATTCCCTGGAATGTGCATTGTTGTAGCAGTTTTGACTATGAACACACTTGGAGACTGGGTAAGGGATCGACTAGATCCAATGATGCAACATCTCTAGAGGTAACATATGACCCAAAAAATTAATAAGAATAAAAGTAATACTAACAATGGAAAACATCTATTGCAGGTTGATGATCTCAACGTCCACTTCTTTACCAAACGTGGCGTAGCCCGAGCAGTGGACGGGGTAAGTTTCCAC
>Ga0209501_10002591_pt1 | contig 18844 bp, 12 predicted proteins | sample ArcticOcean_MG_C_4_FD_187434 | JGI IMG/M metagenome (GOLD analysis project Ga0209501, IMG submission 187434) | Marine microbial communities from western Arctic Ocean - ArcticOcean_MG_CB4_134 (SPAdes) (version 2) | ecosystem: Environmental > Aquatic > Marine > Oceanic | place: Arctic Ocean...
GAAACCTGTCGCCGCCTCGGCCGCCACGCTCTCGGCTGGATCACCGATGCCGTCACCCACAAACAGCAAAACCGCCCCACACCAACCCTGCTGCCAAGCACGTGATCGCTACGCTGTGAACGGTTACGATCTGTTAATTGCCAATCCGGTGTTCAATCAGAAGAAATCGTAATCCGAAGCGTGAGCTGTGAAGTTGCGAACTTGGCTTGACGGGAGACTAAAACCCCAAGTATTTAAGCCTGAAGCGCAAGCGAAGGAGCTTGCTGGCATCGCCCCGGAATCATCCTTCGCTTGCGCTTCAGGCTTTGATAAACGGGGGGCTTTTAGTCCTTTCTCCAATCTGAACACTAAAATGCGCAACTTCAAAGAGCGTGAGCGAGGGCGAAGCCGCAATCCATGTCGATCCTCGCCTACGCTTCGGGTGACAGTTTTATCGTTCAGTTCCGTACCGAAATGACGGCAACCATTTCCGCAGATCGTAGCAGGCTAACCGCGAACGCGGTATCCGAGTTTCTGCAATTGCTCGCGGACACGATCGAGGTGTCTGCCCTGGATTTCCAGTTCGCCGTCTTTCAGCGTGCCGCCGGCTCCGCAGGTTGATTTGAGCTTGGTCAGCAACTCCGGCAGATCGGTCTCAGTTTCCAACAAACCTCGAACCAGCGTGACGACTTTCCCTTTTTTTCGCTTCTCCACCGACAGCTTGGCCGTTTGTTTATCGGGGGGGACTGTCACCGGCTGCTCGGGCGGACAGACACACTTCTCGTCCAACTCACCGCACTGCTCGCAGCGCAGCGGACGGTCAAACTCGGTTCCTTCAAATAATCTCATTTTTCGTCCCAAACAATCTGAGAGGGCGGCGTTTCCGGTGAACCACGGAGGTGAACTCGCGGAGAGCGCCCGGCTCAGCAGTAGCCTCGCCTCCCATAACTCGACGACACGACGATGATCTACTCGCGGCCTTCCAAATCCTCCCACCGTTCGTACAACACGGCGAGTTCTTGTTCGACGGTTTCCAATCGCGTGGTTGCCTTGGCGATTTCGGCCCTATTCCGTTTGAAGAAGTCCGGGTCGGCCATGTCCGAGTGGGACGTGGTTTGTTCTTCTTCCAATGCAGCAATTTTCTCTGGGAGAGATTCCAGTTCGCGGCGTTCTTTGTAATTCCGGCCGGCCGGCTTGTCACTCGGTGATTTGCTGGAACGTGTCTCTTTCTGCTTCGCCGTCGTGTTATCGTCCGACGGCATCGCCGCGTCTCGTTGTCGGACGTAGTCGTCGTACCCGCCGGCATATTCTTTGACTTGTCCTTCGCCATCCAACACGAATGTCCCGGTCACCACGTTGTTCAAAAACGCGCGATCGTGACTGACAAGCAGAACCGTCCCACTGTAATTGGTCACCAACTCTTCCAGCAGTTCTAACGTCTCGGCATCCAGATCGTTCGTCGGTTCATCGAGGACAATGAGATTCGACGGGCGTTTGAACAATTGCGCCAACAGCAGCCGGTTTCGCTCGCCTCCTGAGAGAAACCGCGCCGGTCGCCGTGCGCGTTCGGGCGTGAACAGGAAGTCCTGCAGATAACCGTAAATGTGCTTCTCCCGGCCGTTGATCGTCAGCATCTCCTGTCCTTCGCCGACGTTTTCGACCACCGTTTGTTCTTCGTCGATCTGTTCTCGAAGTTGGTCGAAATAAATGACTTCCAATCGCGTGCCGTGCCGAATTGTGCCAGTGTCGGATTCGAGTTCGCCTAGTAACAACTTCAACAGTGTCGTCTTGCCCGCGCCGTTGGGGCCGATAATGCCCACCTTGTCTTCCCGCGTAATTAGCGTCGAGAAGTCGTCGATGATGACGTCGTTTCCATATGAGAACGAGATGTTTTCGGCTTCGATGACCAGTCGACCCGACTTCTCCGCTTCGGCCGCCTGCAAGTTGACGTTGCCGAGTTTTTCGCGGCGATCTCGGCGGTCCTCCCGCATGGATTTCAACGCGCGAACTCGACCTTCGTTGCGGGTCCGCCGCGCTTTAATTCCCTGGCGAATCCAAACTTCTTCTCGTGCCAGTTTCTTGTCGAATTCAGCGTTCTGTTGCTCTTCCGCGTCCAGTGCTGCCAGCTTGCGTTTCAGGAATGTGGGGTAATCGCAGGTCCAGTCGAACAGGCGACCGCGATCGATTTCAACAATTCGCGTGGCCAACTCCTGCAGGAAAAGGCGGTCGTGCGTGACGAACACGACAGTGCCGTTGTAGCCCTTCAGAAATCGTTCGAGCCAGAGCATCGAGGGAATATCGAGGTGGTTGGTTGGTTCATCGAGCAGCAAAATGTCGGGCTCGCTTACCAGAGCCTGCGCCAACAGTACGCGTCGCTTCATGCCCGACGACAGCGTTGCGAACGACAATTCGCCGTCGAGTTTCATTCGCGACAGCACGCGTTTGACCGCCTGCTCCACCTGCCAGTCGTCTGCCGAATCGACATAGCCAGCGGTGATGAATTCGGCGACACGTCCTTCGAAACCCAGCGGGACCTCCTGAACCAGCCGCGCGATTTGCACGCCATTGGCCAGCTTGATTTCTCCGTTGTCCGGGCTGACTTCGCCAGCCAACAGTTTCATCAGACTCGATTTACCGCAGCCATTGCGACCCATCAGGCCGATCCGTTCGCCCTTGTCGATCTCCAAGTCGATTCCATCGAGCAAGTTTGGCCCGCCCCAGGTGAAGGAAACATCGCTAACACTTAACAGGGGCATGGGCGGGGCTTCCGAAGCGGCTGGACGTTCCCATTTCGTTGCTGGGAAACGAGGGCATGTTGGAACTCTAGACTTTCGTCTCTCGACTCTCGTCTTTTTTCGGGCGACTGACACGAACGCGGACGGCTCGATCGTCGCGGACTTCCATCACTTCGGCCAGCAGTCCGTCCAGTTCGATGCGGTCGCCGGGATTGAGCAGTCGTTCTGCACGGTGCGTCAGCAGGCCGGAAAACGTATCAACGTCGGCGTCGGCAGGAGAAATCTTCAGTTTTCGAACAATCTCATCGACCGGCGCACTTCCCTGTACGATCCATTGATCGGGACCGTCGGGAACAATTGAAGGCTGCTCGACGTCGAATTCGTCCTCGACTTCACCAATGATCTGCTCGAGTACGTTTTCCAGCGTGACGACTCCAATGACCGTGCCGTATTCATCGATCACCAACGCCATCAACTGGTGCGTCGCCTGGAACTGCCTTAGCACTTTGCTGATCGGTATGTTTTCCGGCATCTTGCGCGGCGGCCGCATGATCGATTTCCACTCGAACGACTCGTCCAAATCGAGGCCGATGAGATCCTTCACATGAACGATGCCGAGGACGTGGTCGAGTGAACCGTCGCAAACCGGATAGCGGGTGTGCTTTGTTCTCCGAAGTTGCGCGATGCAGTGGTTGATGGACTTGTTGATATCGAAAAACTCGACCTCGCCGCGCGGCACCATAATATGCCGGCAGACCATGTCGTCGAATTCAAAGACGGCGTGGATCAGCTGCTGTTCGGAACTGGTCAATTCGCCATGCGCGCGGGCTTGATGGACCAGGGCGCGAATCTCATCTTCGCTGTGCGGCGTATCGTGTTCCGAACCGCCATGAATTCCAACAAACCGCAATAGATACGATGTTGTCTTGTTGAGGGCGGTCATCAGCGGAAACGTGCACAGGTAAAACATTTTCAGCGGCATCGCACACCACAGCAGCATCGTTTCCGGACGGCGAATGGCGAAGATTTTGGGGGCTTGTTCGCCGATGACCAGATGCAACGACGTAATCAGAGTAAATGCGATCACGAACGAGATCCCGTGGCTGACCTCGACTGTGATTCCGAGGTTCTCAAATATCGGCTGCAGCAAATGGTGAAATGCGGGCTCGCCCACCCAGCCCAGTGCCAGCGAGGCGATGGTGATGCCGAGTTGGCAGGCGGACAGCGCGCCGTCCATTCGTTCGACGAGCCAGCTGGCGGTCGAAGCAAACGGGCGGCCCGATTTGACGAGTGCGTGCACGCGCGTTCCACGAACTTTGACGAGCGCGAACTCGGCGGCAACGAAGAACCCGTTAAGCAACACCAGCACAATGGCGACGATGACTTTGAGTGAATTGACCTGCCAATCGTCCATCGTGGGGTCCGGTTCTCCGACATGCAACTCCGACACGCAGTAGAGGCTTGCTGCGATCAAAACTACTTTGTTAGAGAGTATTTCACAAGCCGCACGCGATGACGAGTGATCAGCGAACGCGTCGGGTGCCACTGGCGTGTCGCCAGTGCTTTGCGCGATGCACTGGCGACACGCCAGTGGCACCCCAGAAGTCAAGGGGATTAGCGAACACTAAACGAGTTCGCGGAGCGGTTCGATGCCCTGATCGACCATGTAGCGCGGCGTGCCGCCCTGATCGAACTCGCGCACGCTCTTGTAATCGATGCCGGCACTCTTGTAGAGCGTGGCGAAGACTTCCTGGAACTTCACCGGGCGATCCACCGCGTACTCGCCGTAGCGGTTGGTCTTGCCGATGACTTGTCCGGTTTGCATGCCTCCGCCGGCCACCATCGCGCACGAAACTTTCGGCCAATGATCGCGGCTGTTGTTGCGATTGATTTTCGGTGTGCGACCGAACTCGCCCCAAACGACCACCGCCACATCCTGATCGAGACCGCGCTCGTGCAAGTCGGTAATGAGAGCCGACAGACCCTGATCCAGCAGTGGCATTTCCTGCCGCGAACGGGGGAAGTTCAATCCGTCGCCGCCGTGCCAATCCCAGCGACTGTAATTGAGCGAAACGTATCGCGCTCCGGCTTCAATCAATCGCCGCGCGACGCAGAAGTTCTCGATCATCTTCGGTGCACCGTCGCGCTGGAATTTTTCTTCGCTTTTGCCGTAGCGAGCAAGAATTTTTGGGTCTTCTTTCGACAGATCAAGTGCGTCGGCCAATTTCGATGTCGTCAAAATACCGATGGCCTGCTGCGTGTAGATGTCCATACTGTCCATCAAACCGCTGTTGTCGGCTTCGCGGTGGAAGCCGTCCAAGGCCTTCATCAGCCGATTGCGATCACCCAAACGTTCGAGCGAGATTCCCTTGAGAATCATGTGTTCGGCCGAACTGCGTGCTTTGCGACCCACGAGGTTAAACGGGGTGTTGGCGACGCCGAGAAAACCACCGACGCCAGGCTCGCCCCAGGTGCGATTGCCGGTCGGGTACATCAAGGCGACATTCGGCGGCACGGCGCTGTTCACCGGGCCTTGCAATTTTGAGACCCACGAACCTGCCGCCGGCCATCCACCCGGTGGCTTGCGGTCGCCAAACCTGCGGCCTGTCATGCACTGATAGCAATCGTGCCGACCGTCGGCATCGCTGATGGAACGAATGGGGACGAACTTGTCCATCATCTGTGCCATCCGCGGAAACATCTCGCAGATTTCAACGCCCGGCACGTTGGTCGCGATCGGACGGAAGTCGCCACGAATCTCAGCCGGCGCATCGGGTTTCAAATCCCACAGGTCGATGTGAGACGGACCGCCCGGCATGTAGATGTTGATGATTCCCTTATGCGATGAACCGGAACCGGCTTCGGCTTCCGACTGCAACACCTGTGGCAGCGACAACCCGCCCATCGCCATTCCGCCGATTTTCAGAAATCCGCGGCGCGAAAGTCCGTCGCAGAAATCACGTCGGCCAGAACTGTTCCTGCCAAGAATCGTCAACATAAAAGATATCTCCGAACGCTGTTCATCGCAAAACGCGATACAGTGGTCACATAAGTATCAATATTTACAGATATGATAGGGGGTTTCGGCTACCAAGTCAAAGCCGCCTACCTCTGCCAATGGGGTGCACCCGAATGATGTGCGTGGCCCTGGTTCGGGTTATCGGACCAGGGGCTTCTCTTGCTGAAGTCATGATTATCAGCTCTCGTCTCGACTTCGTCGGGGACATTGCGAACAGGTGATAGATTGTTTCATTCGATGTGTGATCGACGGGTATGAAAGTCGTCCGTTGAACTGTTTTGTCCAGTATGGATGACGGCCTGGTCAACGGCATTGAGATGAATTCCAAGAGGGGAACCGTTCACAAAGCGGAAGTCCATTGCTAAAGCAGTGCGCACCGACGATAACCAGCAGCACGACAGCCGCAAACTTCATCGCAACGAAGGAATGCTGCAAACGGGGAGGCAGCGAACCAAGTTCCTCCGGCGACAACCGCTGGCGTCTGTTGTGTTCAACCGCACATGTCGCTTGGGTTCCATTCTCACTCTGAGGGTGGACCATCAATCGGGGGGAGATCTGGGATGCGTGGCACGGTACGGGGCCGACAGCTTGCCAACCGTGCAAGACGTGGTACAAGTAGTCCAAATCGTGACGGCTCGAGTTGGCAGAGACCTGTTGGAAAATGTGGAGATCTGGACACGTGGTGTTGGGAATAAGCCTAAATTTCCAGAGTCTTAAGGACTCTGACGGGATCGTTATCGCCGTTACTGGCATGATGATCGTCTTCGTTGCGTTGGCCATGTTGAGCCTGTTTATTAAGGTACTCCCAAAGGTGTTAGACGTTGTTTCACGGTGGGTGCCTGAAAGCGAATCTTCGCATGGACATTCCGCCGACAGCATCGAACCGGACAGCCATCGTGACGACGACGACGAAATGTTGGCGGCCATCGGTTTCGTTCTGAGGAACAGGCGGCGTGGATAGCGGAGCCGATTGGGAATGGGGCAGCGGCCCGAGCCGGCGCGGCGAAACAGCGAGCCAGAGATAGGAACGCCCGAGGGGCAGCACGGGCACATATTGGCGACGACGGTAATCGAGCGGCCGCGGCTGCCATTCGCGGGAAAACGTAAGGAAAGTTGATGGAGATTTTTACCGAGTTCTTGTCTGACACCGGCTTCGCCCGGATGACGCTGCCCAACGCTGTCATGATCGTCATCGGCATCGTATTTATCAGCCTCGCGATCATTAAGGATTATGAGCCCCTGCTGCTTGTGCCGATTGGATTCGGCGTCATCGTGGGCAATATTCCCTCCAGCGACACGATGCTGCTGGGCGTGTACGATCAAGGCAGCGTGCTGTACTACCTGTATTTCGGAGTAAGCCAGGGGATTTTTCCGCCGCTGATATTTCTCGGTATCGGCGCGATGACCGATTTTTCGACCATGCTGTCGAATCCCAAGTTGGTCCTGTTGGGCGCTGCGGCTCAGATCGGCGTGTTTCTCACTTTTCTGGGCGCGCTGGCGCTGGGATTCGACGTGAAGCAGTCGGCCGCCGTGGGGATCATCGGCGGTGCGGACGGCCCAACGGCGATCTTTCTGGCATCCCAATTGGCACCGGAACTTCTCGGAGCCATTGCGATAGCTGCTTACTCATACATGGCGTTGGTCCCGGTGATCCAGCCACCCATCATGCGACTGCTGACCACGCGCGAGGAGCGTCTGATCCGGATGAAGCCTCCGCAAGAAGTCTCGCGGAGGGAGCGGATCATCTTTCCGATCGTGGCGTTCCTGATCTGCGCGTTGATTGCTCCAGGTGCAATCGTGCTGATTGGCATGATGTTTTTCGGCAACCTGCTGAAGGAGAGCTGCGTGACGGAACGGCTGGCGAACACGGCCCGGACGGCGATGATCGACATTGTGACCATCCTGCTGGGATTTTGCGTGGGCGCCAGCACAGCGGCCGACCAGTTTCTAAAATCGGAGTCACTGCAGATTTTCGGCTTGGGGGCACTCTCCTTCTGCATCGCGACGGCCGGGGGAGTTCTGTTCGCTAAGCTGATGAATCTGTTTCTGACGGAGAAGATCAATCCGCTGGTGGGGGCGGCCGGTGTCTCGGCCGTGCCCGATTCGGCGCGCGTGGTGCAAATGGTTGGTCAGCAGGAGGATCCGCACAACTTTCTGCTGATGCATGCGATGGCGCCGAACGTGGCGGGGGTGATCGGCTCCGCCGTGGCAGCGGGCGTGCTGTGGTCGGTGTTGACCTAGAATTGTGGCAAATTAATCGAGGGCGCCGGGGCAACCATTGGATTGACCTGACGACCGGCGTCCGGCTCAGAGAACTTGTGATTGAGGTATGTTGTGACGACCAAAGTTCAGTTCATGTGTACGGCATTCCGCGACGGATTTCAGTCCGTGTACGGGGCACGCGTCTGCACGCCCGACTTTCTACCGGCGCTGGAAGCGGCCCGCGATGCGGGTATCGATTACTTCGAGGCGGGCGGTGGAGCGCGGTTCCAGTCGCTGTACTTCTACTGCAACGAAGACGCCTTTGCGATGATGGATTCCTTCCGGGCGACGGCAGGACCGGATGCCAACCTGCAAACGCTGGCCCGCGGTGTGAATGTGGTGGGGCTCGAATCTCAGTCGAGCGACATTGTCCGCCTGCACGCCAAGCTCTTCAAAAAGCATGGGATCACGACAATCCGCAATTTCGACGCGCTCAACGACGTCGATAACCTGATCTTCAGCGGACGGAGTATCGCCGAGGCGGGGCTGAAACACCAGATCTGCGTGACGCTGATGGAACTGCCGCCCGGCTGTTCCGGTGCGCACGACGCCGACTTCTATGAAATGACGCTGCGGAAGATCCTCGACGCAGACATCCCGTTCGACTCGGTCTGCTTCAAGGATGCTTCGGGGACGGCTGTGCCGTCGAAAGTGTTCGAGACAATCAAGCGGGCGCGGGCGATGCTGCCGGAAGGGACGTTCATTCATTTTCACACCCACGAGACGGCCGGCATCAGCGTGGCTGCGAATATGGCGGCCCTGGACGCTGGGGCGAACGCCATCGATTTGTCGATGGCGCCGTGCTCGGGCGGGACGTGTCAGCCGGACATCCTGGTGATGTGGCACGCGCTGCGTGGCTCAAAATACGCCCTCGACATTGACATCGACAAAATCCGTGAAGCGGAAGAGGTCTTCAAGGAATGCATGCAGGAGTACTTCCTGCCGCCGGAAGCGACGGCTGTCGAGCCGCTGATTCCGTGGAGCCCGATGCCGGGCGGCGCGTTGACCGCCAACACGCAGATGCTGCGTGACAACGGGATCATGGAAAAGTATCCCGAGATCATCAAGGCGATGCGCGACGTCGTCGAGCGAGGAGGATTCGGCACGTCGGTCACTCCCGTCTCGCAGTTCTATTTTCAGCAGGCGTTCAACAATGTGATGTTCGGCCCGTGGCAGAAGATTGTGGAGAGCTACGGCAAGATGGTGCTGGGCTACTTCGGGAAGACGCCGGTTGCGCCGGATCCGGAAATCGTCAAGCTCGCGTCCGAGCAGTTGGGACTGGAGCCAACGAAGCGGATTCCGCTGGAGTTGAACGACGAGGATCCGTCGAAAGGAGTCGATGCCGCGCGGAAGATGCTGGAGGCCGAAGGGCTTGAGACCACCGACGAGAACATCTTTATCACGGCCACGTGCCAGCAGAAGGGAATCGACTTTCTTCAAGGGAACGCGGAACTCGGTGTTCGCAAGGTGGCCCCCGAGTCGAAGCAGAATGCGGCCGCCGCTGCCGAGTCCAAGCCGGCCGCGAATTCGACTGAACCGGCCGAATACAATGTGACCGTGAACGGCAAAGACTATTTCATGGCCTTTGAAGGGAGCATGGTGACTGTTAACGGCAAGGTCTTCCAGGTCCACATGCACGACGAAGTCACGACAGGGACCGGGCAGTCAGCCTCCGCCGTGGCGGAAGGCGTTGAGATTCAGGCCCAGATGCCGGGCGTTGTGCAGAGCCTGTCGGTGAAGGTTGGGGATCGCGTGACAGCCGGGCAGACGGTGCTGGTGCTGGAAGCAATGAAGATGCAGGTGCAAATCGGCGCTCCGGCCGCCGGTCGCGTGCAGTCATTCAGCGTGCAACCGGGCAACCAGGTCACAACTGGGCAGGTTCTCGCACACCTCGAGGCGACGTAACGACGCGGCTGGGGGGAATCCGCCTTCTGTCGGCCGCGACATTCTGAAGTTTCCTGACCGAGTTTTCGGCAGTTCAGTCTGGCCGACCAACGAAAAAAGCCGAGGCACTTAGCCTCGGCTTTTTTCGTGAACCACAGGAACGCGACTTTCGCTACTCTGCGGCTAAAAGTGGCGGGGGCAGGACTCGAACAGGACGCGAGTTCCCCGCAGGAAACAGCCAATTCCAAAACAGGCGGTGCGGAATCCGGTGCAGTCGGTGCACGAAACGGCGTGATTGACCCAGCGTTGGCGTCGGTCATCGATGCCTGGACGACTCTCCCTCAGACGGTACCCGCCTGCATCGCGTCATGCCATCGACGATGAAGCTGGCAAACTCTGCTTTGGGGTGCGAAGAGTAGTCGCCCAAGCGGGAAATCAATAAGATCGGACACCATCGGGACGGCTGACGGGTTTTTCGGCCACGCCCACGCCCTCGCAAGAGCGCACCGCCGGGGATACCGACGTTCAATGTCCCGCAGCGGCGACGTGCTGGCTTCGTTTTCCCCCTTGGAGCACGTGCGACCGTCGCCTCGCAGACTTTGCGTATCTTGCCGAGATTGCCGGTTGACTCTTGAATATCCGGTCACAGCGTGTTTCACTGCACGCTTGGGATGACAGTTGACGATGCTGGACGTCTGGCTTTGCTGTGGGCGTATCGGCGTGATGAATCAACCAGACCGAAATTGGAGAAGCGACATGAAGATTCTGCTCACGATTGCCGTTCTTGTTGCCTCGGTGGGGCAGGTGCAGGCGGGGTTTATTGTGAACGGTGGATTTGAGACAGGCGACCTTTCGGGAGGGTGGATTGGAAATGGCGGAGGAACTGGTCCAGATTGGACAGTTACTTCAGAACGACCGAATACTGGAATTTACAGTGCCTACGGTAATAACACATCAGTTGCTCTGAAGTATGTGTTTTCTTCATTATCCGTCGATGACATTTCATCTTTCAGTTACTCATTGTTCATGGATCGAGAAGGCGAACGAACTGGCGGGAGGGGATTGAGGAATATCATCATTCTGTATACAGACGGTTTTCAAGAATCGCACGACCTAAATTTGGCAATGGATCAATGGCACACGGTCAACATGCTACCCTTTCTTGCGTCGGGGAAATCGCTCGATAATATCAGATGGTCCGGGTCTTTCTCTGCTCCTCTTCCATCCGAAACTTGGTACGATGATTTTTCGCTCACAACGACATCCCCTGTCCCCGAACCATCCAGCCTCGTCCTACTCGCAACAGGTGCGATCGGTCTGATTGGTTACCGACGACGGAAGCGGAAGATGGTGGCATAACAAAGACAATCTGTGGGCCGACACCGAACCCGCTGGCGTTGCTGGCGGTTTTTTCGTTTGATTTGATGGCAGACATACAGCAGTATGGGGGCTGGGCTGTTTTGCGGGTTGCCGTTGTGCTTGCTACCGGAAGGCCAATTCTTATGTTGTTCCGAATCACGTGCGCGAATTGCGGCAAGTCGCTGAAAGCGCGTGCTGAGTTCGTCGGGAAGAAAGTGCGCTGTCCGCAATGCGGTCATCGGGATGTTCTCCGAAAGCCGAGCGGGCTGTCGGACGATGCGGACGACGTTGGACTGGCACCCATCGACGAACGCGAAGAGAAGGAGCGATTGGATAAAGAGCGGGCTGCCGACCGGGAATTTGAGAACGACGGAACGTTCGATTTGGCTGACAGGGACGAGTAGTCGATAGTGTGTGCCGAGAAAGTCGCATCCGCCTCCACCACCGTCCTGAGCACGGATGCCACAAAGGTACGTGCGGCGGTCTGGCTCACTATGTGTGCCTGTCGGACAAACAGTGCCCTGGGATATGCGGCCTCTTCATCACCATCGTCTGGATCGGGAGTCTTGTCAGAATTCCACCAACGTTTGCAGAACCACTCGTAGTCCTGATCCGCACCGTTCCATATAAAGTCAATCAGTCTGCTGGAAAGGTCTTTGAGCCGGTAACCTTTGTCGGTTCTCAACCGCCAGATCGTTCGTCGATCTGTGTAAAAAAACCAGTCCTTTGCCTCGAAACCCGTCTCCCATTCGACCTCGACCGTCCTGCCGTCGCCTCGATTGGCAACCACCGTGCCAACAGCCTTGATCGGCATCTTCGAGACGGTGTTCCCGCGTGCGTCAAACGGCAGATTCTTCTTCTGGGTTGCGGACGATTTGATGGCGATTTGATCGCCTACTTTGATGGATCGAACTTCATCAAGGTACTTGTCCCTGTAGCCGTTCTGCCAGACCCCTTCACTCAGGAATCGCTCTGTCTGACCGGGCGGGTCTGAGCTGCTCCAGTATGCTCCCACAAGCCAAAAGTTGTTTTCGGCCGGCAACTCACCACCGGAGCCCCCAGTCGACTTCCCATCGTCGGTATTCGTTGAATGCCAGGCGTCATACGAGACGTCAGGCAGCGGCTTGCCTTTTGCCACAACTGACTTGACGGTCTTAATGTAGAACTCAGCGGAAAGGCCCTGTGGCGGCAACTTAATATCGAGGTACGTGCGATTGACGTTGTCCAGATTCAAAAACGTATCTGGACGAATCCAGAACAGCCCCATTGTGAGGTTGGTAGAGACGCCCCAAACATCCAGTGCTGAATCGAACGCTTTGGCAAACTCGGGATTATCAAGCGGGTTGTCACACAGCGCCAGACGGAACACGTTCCACAATGTTGCAACATCGCCGCGTCCGCGCTTCGCTTGATATGCAATGAACCACGAACGTTGATTGTTGACGACTGGAATACCATTAAAGTCTTCGGGGAGTGGATTGGATGCTCCCAGCATCTTTTTGACCTCGGTGAGGATTGCCAGTCGCTCTTTCGGACGGGTCTGTCGATTGAATGAGCCGAGGAACGTGAATGGATCAATCTCCTTGATTAAGAATTTCGCTCCATCCTTGTCTTTGTCATTCAGCGGTGTGACTTTAATCCCGTCGGTTCTCAGCTTGTCGAGACACGCGATAAGCTCGGCTTGGCGGTCTTCCCAATCAACAAGCAGACCTGCCAGCTCTTTGTAGAGCGGAATCCATGTGAATGTACTTTGCATATCGCTCGTGTTCCGAACTCATGATGTTGGCAGCGTCTCTGTGGTGAAGCGAATTGTATAGCCAACAGTTCGTTCAATCACGCCGCACGTGGTTAGAAATAGTTCAATAGACCACCGAGCCGTGTTCGGCACAAGCATCCCGTTATGTTGGCGGCTGCGAAGACGCGGGAATTGTTGAAGGGGCAGAGGAAACGATGGCATCCGTCCAAGACGCTGCTGGGCGTTGAAGCTGGTCACACCATCGTCCACCGTCGCCGTCAGTACGTGGTGACCGCGGTGAGGCCATACCGGTCGTCTCGGTGCAGAGACGAGACGAGTCATCCACCGTGGAAGCGTGACCGGATGTGACGGGGATGAGCGATCTGTCCCAAAAACCGGGACATGTCCGAATTCCAGACGATGGTCTAATTTAGACCAAGGAATCAGAATCGCTAATCGACGTAACCCACACCGGATGGCGCGTACGGAGTCCGCTAAAACGGTCCTTTTTCCGTGTGTCCGCGATTCGACGAGTTTCGCGGACAGAATCGAGTAGAATCCGTGTGTTGCCTGCCGCCGATCAGTTTTGAAGCTGATCGAACGTTGTCAATCCTGACCGAAATGACGCGCCGCCTGGCGTTCGGCACGATTAGCTCACTTCGCCAACCATTCCTTCAACCGCAGCACGTAGACCGTGCCGTTGCCGTTGGCGGTGACGAGGTGGCGACCGTCGGGGATGGGTGGGATCTACACGCACTGGTAATCGCCGGATTTCACGTCCTACGATTTCTTGCCCTACGGGATTCGAGGAAAACCGCCTCAGCTTCTTCACGATTTGATTCTGGTAACCAAATCAGCTATGCGAGCAGCGGCTGGATGACGCGGGCGCCGGTCACTTCGGGATCGCTGAGGCGTTCGAGGCGGCCGTTGTGTTTGTAGGTCAACCGAGTGTGATCGATGCCGAGCTGACCGAGAATGGTGGCATGCAGGTCGGGGACACTCACGCGGTTCTCGATCGCCGCGTAACCGAATTCGTCCGTCGCTCCGTAGACGGAGCCGCGCCTGAATCCACCTCCGGCCAGAAACAGGCTGAAAGCATGCCGGTTGTGATCGCGGCCGTTGGAACCTTCGGTGATTGGCAAGCGGCCGAATTCACCGGTCCACATCACGACGGTCTCTTCCAACAGACCGCGTTGTTTCAAGTCCTTAATGAGGGCGGCACTGGGCTGATCGACTTGTGAGCAGATCGTTTGCATGCCCCCTTTGAGGTTGCCGTGATGGTCCCACGGCTGAAACGAAGGCTTGTGCGGCGGGAAAATCTGCACGAAGCGAACGCCCGCTTCCACCAACCGGCGGGCCATCAAACATCGCAAGCCATAACCGGCGGTGGTGGGGTTGTCCAAGCCGTAAAGGTCGCGGGTTGTTTTCGATTCCTTGGAAATGTCGAGGATGTCGCCGGCGGCCAGTTGCATGCGGGCGGCGAGTTCAAAATTTTGAATGCGGGCCTCCAGTTCCGATTCGCGGGGGTGAAGCCGACGGTGTTCTTCGTTTAACTCGGCGAGCAACCGCAGGCTGCGGGATCGAGCGCGACCGGACAGTGCTGGAGGCGTCTTCAGATGATGGACGGCGTTGCCGGACGAACTGAATTCGGTTCCCTGAAAGATCGCCGGCAGCCAGCCGTTCGACCAGACCATTTTTCCGGAAGTGTTGTACCCGGCTGGATCGCGCAGCACGATGTAGCCGGGCAGGTTCCGGCTTTCGGAACCAAGCGCATAGCAGATCCATGAGCCCATGGCAGGACGCCCCGGAAACGTCTTTCCGGTCTGCATCATATTGATTGCGAACGGGTGGTTGTTGTTCTCGGTGAACATGGAGCGAACCAGACAGATGTCGTCGGCGATCGAGCCGATATGTGGAATTGTCTCGCCCAACTCCATGCCGCATTCACCCCGCTTGTGGAATCGAAACGGAGATTTCAAAAGCACGTTTTTGTTGCCGAGTTGGAACGTTTCCACCTTCCCGGGATGCGGCTGGCCGTCGCGTTTGGTGAGTTCCGGCTTCGGATCGAAGACGTCCATCTGCGAGACGCCGCCGTTTTGAAACAACTGAATGATGGCCTTCGCCCTGCCGGGAACATGTGCGGATCGCGGCTTCAGGTCGCTTGGCTCCGACCGAGAGACGGCGGCTTCCAACTGACCGGTTTCGTCGAGCAAACCCGCCAGCGCGAGGCCACCAAACCCCAAACCGGTTTTCTGCAGAATCTGTCGGCGTGAATACAGCGGAAACATGGTGTATCCCTTATTCGACGTAAAGGAACTCATTCGTAGACAAGAGCATGTGGCACAAGTCGGCCAGGGCTTTTCTTGGTTCCGGTTTGCCGGACGATTTGTCGCCGGCGTGAAGTGTTGTCTGCTCATCGAGGTAAGCGCGGCATTTTCTAATTTCGGACGCGGTCGGTTGTCTGGAGAGTGCCAGGCGGTAGGCCGTCTCGATTTGCCGCGCGGGCTCATCGCCGGACGTCTTCAGAACACGTTCGGCCAGATGGGCTGCGTTTTCGATTACGAATGGCCCGTTGAGAAACGTGAACGACTGGAGGACGGTGGCGGAATTGGCTCGCTTTGTGCAATTGATCGGCATGATCGGAGCGTCGAAGACCTCCAGGAACTTCAATGGATAGACGCGCCTCGCCAGCAGATAGATGCTGCGTCGCCGGTGGCTGGTGGGCGTTGCTCCTTTCACGACCATCGAGAGACCATCGGAGGGTTTGGTGATCATCACCGGCGGGCCGCCGGCTGTGCGGTCGAGTTTGCCGCTGACCGCCAGGATCGCATCGCGGACGATTTCCGCTTCCAAACGTTTGAGGTTCATTCGCCACAGCAGCTTGTTCTCCGGATCGACGCGTTCCGATCCCGCGCCTGGGTCTTGCGGGCGTCGTGACGATTGGCGGTAGACGGTCGATGTCATAATCTGTTTGTGCAAGCGTTTGAGACTCCAACCGTGTTCCATGAAGTCAACCGCCAGCCAATCGAGCAGTTCCGGATGTGTCGCTCCGGCACCGGAGTGTCCGAAGTTTCCCGGTGTCGCAACTATTCCCACGCTGAAATGATGATGCCAGGCGCGGTTGACGATCACCCGCGCGGTGAGCGGATGCTCGCGGCTGGTCATCCAGCGAGCCAACGCCAACCGGCGACCGCTGGAACCCTGTCGCGTGTCGGGCGGACGGTTGGCGATCAAATTGTTCGGCGTGCTGAGCACTTCCAGAAATCCCGGCTCAAGCGAGATGCCGGGCGTCTTGTAGTTTCCGCGCCGCATCAGCCTCGCTTGCGGCGATTGACCGACGTCCCACAGGGCTTGAATTCTTCCATAACTTCTCTTCGACCCATTGAGCTTTGCAATCCGCGATTTCAGTTCGTCCGCCTTCTTCTTGTTCTTCGACTTTTCGGCGGATTTCAGTTCTTTCTGCAGCCCGGCCGTTTCGCCATCGATCGTCTTATTGAGTTGGTCGATGGTTTGACGCTCAGCCGGTGAAACATCGGCCAGCCAGCGCTGCTGAGGCTTCAGCCAGTCGTTCACGTTGTAGGCAGATTCAAAGCACGACATCAGGCGAAAATAATCACGCTGGGAGATTGGGTCGTATTTGTGGTTGTGACAGCGACTGCATTCCATCGTCAGTCCAAGCAGACTGGTGGAAACAGTCTGCATCAAGTCGAACAACACATCGTACCGCTGCTTGACGCCGTACTGCGGTTCGCTGGTGGGGTCTTCGATGTTTCGCAGGAAACTGGTGGCGACCAACAGGTCACGTATTTCGGGGGTGAAGGTCTCCGCTGATTTCCAGTCGGCCAGTTCGTCACCGGCGAGTTGTTCGGTGATGAAGCGGTCCCAAGGTTTGTCGGCATTGAACGCGCGAATCACATAGTCACGGTATCGCGACATGCCCTCGTTGAGATAGATGGTGGCCAGATCCCCGTCGAACAGCCGAACGTCAACAAAACCGGCTGCGTCCAGCCAATGACGACCCCACCTCTCGCCGTAATGCGGAGATTCCAGCAGCCTTTGCAGCAGGCGTTCGTACGCATCGGGGCGCGTGTCGTTAAGGAACGCATCGATCTCTGCCGGTGTTGGGGGCAGGCCAATCAAATCGAAATACGCCCTCCGCAGCAGCGTCACGCGATCAACATCCGGCGAAAAACTCAACCCTTTGGTTGCAAGTTTTTCCAATACAAACCGATCAATGGGAGAACGGACTCGATCGATCTGCTGAACTTTCGGCAACGCTCGTTTGATAGGTTTATTAAAAGCCCAGAACTTTCGATCTTCGGCGCTGACAAATGAGCGGGGACTTATCTTTCCCACTTTCTCCTCTGCCGGTGTGCCGGCCTTGATCCAGCGGCGCAGCAGAGCAAGCTGATCGGGACTGAGTTTCTCATTTTCATCGGGTGGCATTTCACCCCTTGAGATCAGATCAATCAGATAGCTGCGCTCGGGATGACCGCGGACGATGGCCGGTCCGTTGTCTCCCCCGCGTAACATTGCCGCCAATGTCCGTAGGTCAAGTTGCGATTCCTGTGTTTCCGCACCGTGACATTCATGACAGCTCCGAGCGAGAATCGGCAAGATGTCCTTTTCGAACGACGGCGGTGGTGGGAACTTCGCGTTCCGGACGGTCAACGTGACGTCGAACCGTGTTCCGTCGCCGTGATGGACTGTTCCGGTTCCGTCGGCAATCGCATCGACGATGAAATACAGGAACTCGCCGGGCTGGATCTTCTGATTCTTGATGTGAAAAACGCCGCGCTGTGTCGTGCTGCCAAAATCAGATTTTCCGGAAGCCAGCAAGAGTGGTTGGAAGCCTTTCATCGGATTCGGTGACGGGCCGCGCTCCAGATACCAGGCAATTTGTGAGTTGACCCCGCAGCAATTCTGGGCATGCTCGAAGACGCCTTCAATTTCCAAAACGCCCGCGACCGGTGAGCGCCAGCCAACGATTATCGCGTGGTCTGGTCCGGGGGCGATCGTGATGTCGCCCGGCTTGAACTGAAGGCCCACGTCATAGGGAGCAGTGACCCGAGCCACGAGGGGCGCCAAGCGTTGTTTGCCGGCTCGGTAGGCCCAGCCATCCAACGGCGCCCCGAACAAATTGCCGCCCTGCTCGGTCAGCAGAACGTATTTCCCGTCCCGTAACCACTGCCGCGTTGCAATCGGTCCGTCGGCATTGGTGGTCCGCAGAAAAAACCACGTCGGCTGCCCGAGGCGGTCGCTGTTGGGATTCTCCCTTTGCTTTCCCGAGCGAAAGTCCTCGCGGAACGTCCACGTCAAAACCTTCGAAGCAGTCGGCTCCGCGGCCGTCAGACTTCCGAGAGCGAACGCCAATAAGACTGCGGTGATCCCTATTCGATAGAGAGAAGAATAAAGCTGCCCCATTTCGGTCCTCTCCGCCTTTGTCAATCAGAGGAGTCGCCGAGTAGAGTTCGTCGAATTCATTTCGATCAGGAATCTCGAATTCCCTGCCACGGTTGCTCACGCTCGCCCGACGACTGGATTCGATTATAGCAACACGCAAATTCTGAGAGAAACGCAACTCACTCTCAGTCGATTCTCGGCGGCTCAATTAACAGAATCTCACGCTCAATGGCTCAGCGGTTGCACGGCTTCGATGTCTCGCAAAACGTTGGTTAAAACGTGCACGATGAAGGCCATCCCTGTCGGATTCATCCGGTCGAGCCCGAGTCCGCTAAAACGGTGGTTGATCGGGATAGGGGGGCGCCTCGCGGCGCCACCCCTCCCACACCACCGGGCATACGGATCACGTACCACGGCGGTTCGATCGGGTTATGCTTCGGAAGGAACAGCGAGTCGGGGTAGACCGAT
>Ga0209501_10002595_pt1 | contig 18831 bp, 32 predicted proteins | sample ArcticOcean_MG_C_4_FD_187434 | JGI IMG/M metagenome (GOLD analysis project Ga0209501, IMG submission 187434) | Marine microbial communities from western Arctic Ocean - ArcticOcean_MG_CB4_134 (SPAdes) (version 2) | ecosystem: Environmental > Aquatic > Marine > Oceanic | place: Arctic Ocean...
GTTCTAGTTAGACCTGGAGATATAATCTACGGTAACGATGACGGCGTAGTTGTAGTACCGAGTCATTTAGCAGAAGAAATTGTGGAATGGTGTGATTTATACGAATCAGCAGAAGAGTACATAAAAAACAAAGCAGAAGAGGAAAAGGTACCTCCCGGTAAATACTACCCTCCGACAAAGGAATGGCTTGAAGATTTTAAAAAAAACATATACAAAAAATAGTATTATAAAATAGTTTTAGACATTAAATTATGATAAATACCATCCATTATGTATTTATCACCTTTTGGAACGTAATTTTGTTTTAAATAAAAACTCAATTTGTCAGATTGTGCTTCTAAATAAATTTCAGAAATATTTTTTGATTTAGCAATATCTTCAAATTTATTTAATATTTTTGTGCCAATACCTAATCCTCTGAAATTCTTCAAAACTGCCATTCTTCCTAATTTATATATAGAATCATCATTAGATGGGTAAAATCTGCCAGTCCCAATAATTTGTTGATTGTTTTCAACAATTAAATGAATTGCAGAAGTATCAAATTCGTCAAATTCGTCAAATTCCCATAGCCATGGAATTTGTTGTTCTATAACAAACACTTGTATACGAATATTCCTTAAAAACATATAGTCTATGGCGGTTTGTGGTTCTCGGATTTTAATGTGCATTTTATTTGTAAGCTCGAAAAATAAGATTTATTATACATAAAAAATGGGCTTTAAATATAAAAAATAGCTAAAAAAGGAGATTTTGTTTGTTTTTTCATAATATGACACTGTAAAATTTGTTGACTCTAAGAATTGATATAAATATAATATCGTTTCGTGTTTTTACACAAGTTTACTAGTCCGTTATAGAAATGGTGTTGTATTATGCCTACAATTAATCAGTTAGTTAGAAAAGGAAGAGGAATAAAAAAAGGGAAAGATAAATCTCCTGCTTTGAGATTCTCTTTTAACTCCTTGAAAAATTCTGGATACAGAAATTCAGGCTCTCCACAAAAGAGAGGCGTATGCACGCAAGTTAGAACTCAAACACCTAAAAAACCGAACTCAGCATTAAGAAAAGTTGCCAGAGTAAGATTAACAAACGGAATGGAAGTCTCTGCTTATATTCCTGGTGAAGGACATAATTTGCAAGAACATTCTGTTGTTCTAATAAGAGGTGGACGAGTCAAAGATTTACCTGGTGTAAGATATCATATTATTCGTGGTGCTCTTGATACTGAAGGCGTGGCAGACAGAAACAGAGGCCGAAGTAAATACGGAACCAAACGTCCTAGTAAAAAAAATAGTTCTTCATAGTAATAGGGAAACGATATGTCAAGACGTCACAGAGCTAAAATAAGAAAATTAACCCTTGAAAGTAAGTACCATGACTTAGCTCTAACAAGATTCATAAACAAAGTTATGCAACATGGAAAGAAAAACCTAGCCAGGAAAATTGTATATTCTGCTCTAGATGAAATAGAAACTCAATTAAAAAAACCTGGGATTGATGTGTTTAATCAAGCAGTATCAAATGTTTCGCCAGATGTTATTCTTAAAAGCCGAAGAGTAGGAGGAGCAAATTATCAAGTCCCAACCGAGCTTCCCAGGGAAAAAAGTCTAACACTAGCTATGAGATGGATAATTGAAAGTTCTAGAAGTAGATCTGGATCAGCTTATTATCTAAGATTGGCAAAAGAACTAATGGACGCATATAATTCGCAAGGCCCGGCAATAAAAAGAAAAGATGATATTCATAGAATGGCTGAAGCAAATAAAGCTTTTGCCCATTTCAAATGGTAATGGAGATATATAAAAATGTCAGCTAATTTAGCGAAAACAAGAAATATGGGATTTATAGCTCACATAGATGCAGGTAAAACATCTGTGTCAGAGTGTGTTTTGTTCTACACAGGCCGAACTCATAAAGCTGGTAATATTGATGACGGAAATACAGTATTAGATTGGATGGCTCAAGAAAGAGAAAGAGGAGTTACAATTGTTTCAGCGGCCACATCATGTGAATGGAATGGCTATGACATAAATATTATTGATACACCAGGGCACGTTGATTTTACTGCAGAAGTAGAGCGTAGTCTTAGAGTTCTAGATGGAGCTGTTGTAGTTTTAGACTCTGTTGCTGGTGTGCAACCTCAGTCTGAAACAGTATGGAGACAAGCTAATAAATATAATGTACCTCGAATGGTTTTCATTAATAAAATGGATAAAATTGGAGCTGATTTTGACCTTGCAACTCAAACTTTAGTTGACAGACTCAGAGCGAATCCTGTCGCAATACAAATACCTATAGGTTCAGAAGATAAATTTGAAGGAATTGTAGATCTCGTAGAACAAAAAGCAATCTACTATAAAATTGGAGATGATCAGGGGCATATTGATAAAGTCACTGAAATCCCTGAAGATTTAAAAAACAAGGCAGACGAGTACAGAGCAAAGTTAATAGAAAAAGTCGCAGAGAATGACGAGAAATTTTTGGAAGTTGTGTTCTCTGGCGAAGAATTTAATGCCGAAACCTTTAAAAGTGCAATTAGAAGGGTAACTATATCTAATTCGATTATACCAGTGATGTGCGGTACAGCTTTGAAAAGGAAAGCTGTACAACCTATGCTTGACGCTATTGGAGATTACTTACCTTCACCTCTTGATGTACCTTCTGTTACAGGTAAGGAATATCGTGGTGAATCAGACCAAATTAGAAAAGCAGATATTAATGAACCTTTTGCTGCATTAGCTTTTAAAACTGTTTCAGATCCGTACATAGGAAGATTAATATATTTTAGAGTATACTCTGGAACTATTAATGCTGGCGCAGGTGTTTTAAATACAGTAACCGGCAAAAAAGAAAGAATGGGTCGAATAGTAAAAATGCACGCAGATGATAGAGAAGAAATAAAAAGCGTTAGTGCTGGAGATATTGCTTGTGCTGTAGGGTTGAAAGATACTTCTACTGGGCATACCATATGTGACGAAAATCAACCTATAATATTAGAGAAAATCACCTTCCCCGAGCCAGTGGTCTCAGTTTCTGTCGAGCCCAAATTAAAATCTGATAAAGACAAATTACAAGAAGCATTACTTAAGATGGCAGACGAAGATCCGACATTTAAAGTTTCATATAATGATGAAACAGCTGAAACTCTTATATCAGGAATGGGTGAATTTCACCTTGAAATCATGGTAGATAGAATGAAGAGAGAGCTCAACGTAGAATGTAATACAGGGAAACCGCAAGTTGCGTACCGAGAAACTATTACAACTAGTTCAAAGGCAGAAGGTAAATTCATAAGACAAAGTGGAGGCAGAGGGCAATACGGACACTGTGTCATTGAGGTAGAACCACAAAAAGGCGGGAAAGGATTTGAATTCGTAGATTCAATAAAAGGAGGCTCTATACCTCGTGAATATATACCAGCAGTAAGAAAAGGTATTATAGAAGGACTAACTAGCGGAGCATTGTTAGGTTATCCAGTAGTTGATGTTAAAGTTAATTTGATTGATGGTAGCTTTCACGACGTCGACTCATCAGAGGTTGCATTCACAATCGCAGGGTCTATGGCTGTAAAAGCAGCAGTAAGAAAAGGGTCCCCTGTAGTTTTAGAACCAATAATGAAAATAGAAGTAACTACTCCTTCTGATTTTCTTGGTGAAGTCATAGGTGATTTGAATAGAAGAAGAGGGCTTGTAAGTGAAACTAATACTCAATCTAACACACAGATCATAAAAGGATCTGTACCATTAGGTGAAAGCTTCGGATATGCAAACACATTGAGATCTTTAACTCAGGGTAGAGCAAGCTTTTCAATGGAATTCGAAAAATACTATCAATTACCTAAATCTATATTAAAAGGAAAAATGGAAGAACAAGGCGTAAAATAATGGCAAACAAAAAAGATACAACTAAAATAAGAATTAAATTAAAATCGTTTGATCACCGAATGATAGATTATTCTGTGCAGCAAATAATTGAAGCAGCAGAAAGAACAGGAGCTTCTGTTTCAGCCGTTCCTTTACCCACAAAAATAAAAAGATTTTGTGTCATAAGATCACCGCATATTGATAAAGATAGCAGAGAGCATTTCGAATTTAGAACACATAAAAGATTGCTTGATATTGTGGACCCAAATGCTCGAACAATAGATGATCTTACAAATTTAAACGTTCCAGCGGGCGTTGATATATCAATGAAATTATAAATAGAGATACACATGAGTTTGAATAAAATAATAGCAAAAAAAGTCGGATCCACTACTATTTTCAATAATAGCGGTGAATCTAAGCACGCAACAATTTTAAAATCAGGCCCATGTTTTGTAACACAAATTAAAACAAAAAAATCCGATGGATATGACGCTGTTCAACTTGGATTTGAAACATCCAAAAAAACAAACAAGCCTATGTCTGGGCATATGAAAAATAGCAAAGGCTTATTTAAAATCCTTAAAGAATTTAGGGTAAAAAATGAAATTTCAAACAAAGTTGGCGACCAAATAGATATTGGAATGTTTGTGAAAGGACAATATTTAAATGCGACATCCAAATCAAAAGGACGAGGGTTTTCTGGGACAGTAAGGCGATGGAATTTTAAAGGTGGCCCAAAAACTCACGGCCAATCAGATAGGCATAGAGCTCCCGGATCGATAGGCTCGGGATCAACTCCCGGAAAAGTAATCAAAGGAAAAAAGATGTCAGGCCGTTATGGTGGAGAACAATTCACTATAAAAAATTTAGAAATTTTAGATCTTGATTTAGAAAACAATTTAATCTATGTATCAGGGTCAGTGCCAGGTGCATCAAATGGATTAGTGTTGTTAGCTGCAAGTAACAAATCTTTTACCCCTATTGAAGAACCTAAAGATGAAGAACCTAAAAAGGATGAAAAGTAAATGAAAGTAAAACTTATAGATCAAAAAGGCTCCGTGATAGGAGATCATAATATTCAAAAAGAAATTGCAAATTACCCTATAAATGATCAACTTATACATCAAAATGTAGTAACATTTTTAGCAAATCAACGACAAGGTACACATAAGACAAAAACAAGAGCGGAAGTAAGAGGTGGTGGCAGGAAGCCACACGCTCAAAAAGGAACAGGTCGCGCTAGAGCTGGAAGTATAAGAAGCCCTATATGGAGAGGTGGTGGTATTGTATTTGGACCTCAACCAAGGTCGTACAGAAAAAATTTGAATAAAAAAATGAAAACTGGAGCTTTGTTATCTACAATAGCTTACAAATTAAATGAAAAGAAATTATATGTGTTAAAAGATTTTAACGAATCAAATAAATTTGCTAAAACTAAAGATGCTCAGAATTTACTGAAATCTTTGAAATTAGCTAACCACTGTTTACTTGTACTAGATGGAGCTGATTTACAAAGTTTGAAATCTACAAATAATATATCTAACATTACAACGTTATCTAGCGATCTTATCAATGCCCCGGCTATAGCAAGATCTGAACACATGATAATAACCGAAAAAGGGTTGAATAATTTAATTGAAAAACGATTGAAATCTAAATTCAAGAAAACAGTTAAAGCTACTACTTCACCAAAAACAATTGATAAAGGAGAAAGTAATGCCTAACTATCAGTGTTTAAAAAAACCAATAATCAGTGAAAAATCATCATTGTTACAGGAAGCAAGTGTATACACTTTTGAAGTAGAGATGAATTCAAACAAATCACAAATAAAAACTAATGTTGAAAGTGCTTACGGAGTTGATGTGATTAGTGTGAGAACCATAATATCCAAAGGCCCAAAAAAAAGAAATCCTAAAACTGGCTCGTGGATGAATGGGAAAAAAAATAAAAAAGCCCTAGTTAAAATTAAGCAGGGACAAACTATAAATATATTTGAAGGTGTTTAAAATTGAGTTTAGTTAGAAAAAAACCAACATCACCAGGAAGAAGAGGAGCAGTTCTCCCTAATTTTAGTGAGTTAACTTCCGCAGAGTCTAAAAAATCTCTTCTACAACCACTTAAAAAACATGCTGGAAGAAATAACCAAGGAAGAATAACTGTTCGCCATAGAGGTGGCGGCCACAAAAGAAAATATAGAATAATAGATTTCAAAAGATCTAAAATTGGTATTGAAGGAATAGTGCATTCAATACAATATGATCCTAATAGATCATCCAATTTAGCTTTAATAAAATATAAAGATGGAGAATGGGCGTATATATTATCTCCTCAAGGATTAAACGTTGGAGAATTAGTATTAAGTAATGATAAAACTGAAATAAAGATCGGGAATTGCATGCCCTTGAAAAATATTCCTAGTGGTACTGAAGTGCATAATGTTGAATTAAATGCAGGACAAGGAGCAAAACTAGTTCGTTCTGCTGGAAACTCTGCTCAAGTACTAGCTACGGAAGGAGAACATACTCTTATTAGATTACCTTCCGGGGAAATGAGAAGAATTCATAAAGAATGTAAAGCAACGATAGGTTCCTTAGGAAATCAAGATCACAAAAACATCAAACTTGGTAAAGCTGGAAAAAACAGACACAGAGGCAAGAGGCCATCTGTACGAGGAGTAGCAATGGCACCTAATGCGCATCCGCATGGTGGAGGTGAGGGAAAATCTCCTATTGGTATGCCAGGGCCTAAGACTCCTTGGGGAAGACCTGCTTTAGGCGCTAAAACTAGGAAGAAAAAACCTAGTGATAAATTTATTATAAGAAGTAGAAAAAGGAAATAAATATGTCTAGATCTACAAAAAAAGGACCTTATGTTAATGCTAGTTTGCAAAAAAAAGTAGAAAAAGCAATGAATTCAAATAAGAATGACATAATAAAAACATGGTCAAGAGCATCAACTATACTACCGGACATGCTTGGATTAACAATAGCAGTATATAATGGAAGAAGGCACGTCCCTGTATTTATCTCTGAAAATATGGTTGGCCACAAATTAGGAGAGTTTTCTCCTACGCGGACTTTTAGAAATCATTCAGGAGCTGAAAAAATAACAAGTTAATATCATGAAAGCTATATCAAAAAACATCGGAATATCATCAAAAAAACTCAAGCCTTATTTGGACTTAGTAAGAGATAAAAATATCAATGAAGCATTAATCCTTTTGAGATATCAAAAATCTCCTGCTGCATTCGAAATTCACAAAACGATTGAATCTGCGATAGCAAATGCAAAAAATTTATCTATGCCTGGCGTTGATAAATTGAAAATTAACGAGATTTACGCGAACCAAGGAACTACTCTAAAAAGGTGGAGAGCCGAAGCAAGAGGCAGACCTGGAACTTTTAATCACCCTACTAGTCATATAGTAGTTAAACTCTCTGAATGAGGAAATAATCAATGGGACAAAAAATACATCCGATAGGCTTTAGGCTAGGAATCTCAAGAGGTTGGGATTCAACATGGTATGGAACTAAATTTTCTTACAGTAATTTTGTTAAAGAAGATCATAAAATTAGACAAGAAATAATGAAAGTAAACACAGATGCAGGAATAACCAAAATTGAAATTGAAAGAAGTACTAATGAAATATCTGTTAAAATTTTTACTTCAAGACCAGGAATAGTAATTGGGAGAGGTGGTCAAAGAATAGACGAGCTTAAAAAATTGATCTCAAATATCACACAGAATAAGACACAATTAAATATTGAAGAAATTCGAAATCCTGATTTGGACGCTACCCTAGTCGCCCATTCCGTAGCAGATCAAATTCAAAGACGAATATCATATAAAAGAGCTGGAAGGATGGCTGCAAGCCGATCCATGCAAAACGGTGCGAAAGGAATTAAAATCATATGCAAGGGAAGATTGGGGGGAGCTGAAATCGCAAGAAAAGAACAGGTTATGGAGGGAAGAGTACCTCTGCATACACTAAAAGCCGATATTGATTATTCTATTGCTGAAGCACATACTGAATACGGTAGAATTGGAGTTAAAGTATGGATTTATAGAGGAGATATTGAAATCTCAAAACAAACACATGTTGAACCATCTGAGATAAAACCAATCGAATTGACATTAACTCCTGAAACATCTGCACCCGAAAACATCGAATTGACATTAACTCCTGAAACTTCTGTATCTAAAAACACTGATAAACAATCTACTTCATCACAAAGTAGTAATCTTAATTTAAAAAAAATTGTAGATGAATCTAAATCTACAAAATCAATAACACCTAAAACCAAAGCTAAATTACCTGTAAAAAAAGATACGAATACAAAAAGCACTAGTATAGAGGAGAAATCTGATGATACAAATTTATAGTAGAGTTAAAGTAACAGACAACTCGGGTGCAAGAGTAATTAGTTGTATAGGTGTTCCTGGCGGAAGCAGGCGAAAATACGCACATGCCGGAGATGTTATTGTAGCATCAGTAAAGCAAGCAACATCTACTTCGCCAATTAAAGCAGGGGAAATTGTTAAAGCTGTTATTGTAAGAACTAAAAAACAAATAAGAAGAAAAGATGGAACATATATAAGGTTTGACGATAATGCTGCTGTAATAATAGACGACGCCAAACTACCACGAGGAACTAGGATTTTCGGCCCTGTTGCGAGAGAGTTAAGAGATAGAAATTACATGAGAATAGTTTCTTTGGCTCAGGAGGTATTATAATGAGAAAAATTAAAAACAATGATAATGTTATTGTTACAAAAGGTAAGGACGCAGGAAAATCAGGAAAGGTACAAAAAATATTTCCTTCAAAAGGTAAATTACTAATAGAGGGAATTAATATTTATAAAAAACATATGAAAACTCAATCAGAAACACAACCAGGCGGAATAATTGATAGAGAGATGTTTGTTGATATTAGTAATGTAAGATTAATTGACCCAAATACTAATCAACCGGCAAAAGTTAAAATAACACAGTTAAAAGATCAAAGCAGAGTTAGAACAAACAAAACCACAGGTGAGGTCATAGAATGACAACTAAAAGCAATACAAATCCACCTAGATTATTAGAATCTTATAGAAAAGATATAGCTCCTGAATTAAAAAAGGATTTGAATCTGTCAAATATTAATAGTGTTCCTAAAATATCTAAAATGGTACTTAATATTGGTCTTGGAGAAGCTCTTACAAATTCAAAGGCTTTAGAAAATTCTGTAAAAGATGTTTCGTTAATTACGGGGCAAAAGCCAATAACAACAAAAGCCAAAAACTCTATAGCACAATTCAAAATAAGAGAAGGAATGGCAATAGGTGTTGCAACAACTCTTCGAGGTAGAAGAATGTATGAATTTTTAGATAGACTAATAAATCTAAGCATCCCAAGAATGAGAGATTTCCGAGGGCTATCAACAAAATCTTTCGATGGAAATGGCAATTATACTATTGGGATAAAAGAACATGTTATATTTCCTGAAATAGATTACAATTCAATAGATAAAATCAGAAGCCTGCAAATAATCATAGTTACTACAGCAAAAGATAATGAAACAGGATTAATGCTTTTATCTAAATTTGGATTCCCATTTGTAAAACAAGAAGGTGGAACAATAAACCCAACTGGTAACGAGGAATAATCATATGTTACAACCTAAAAGTTATAAATACAGAAAACAACACAGAGGTAAATTAAAAGGAATCGCTTCCAAAGGCACCAACGTTTCATTTGGAGAATTTGGATTAAAAGCACAAGAATCTTCGTGGATTACTGCAAGGCAAATTGAAGCAGCAAGAAGAGTAATGACAAGATACACGCGTAAAGGTGGGAAAATTTGGATCAGAATATTCCCAGACAAACCTATTACTGCCCGTGCTGCAGAAACTAGAATGGGAAAAGGAAAGGGAAATGTTGATCATTACGTCGCATCAGTATTAAAGGGAAAAGTTATATTTGAAATTTCGGGTATAGATAAAGATGAAGCAAGTTTAGCACTAAATTTAGCATCAGATAAATTACCTATAAAAACATCATTTGTGGAAAGGAAATTATTTTAATGCCTAATATAGATAACATAAGAGATAAAAGCGATAAGGAATTATTAGAGGAATTATCCAGTATAAACAGAGATTTGTTAGATTTGAGATTCAAATTACAAACAAAACAGCTTGCGAATAGTAATGAAATTAAAATTCTTAAATTAAATAGAGCAAGAATATTAACAGTTATAAATGAAAGAAAAATATTAAGGTCATAGGTCGTAAATAATGAGTAACCAAAAAATAAGAACAGGCGAAGTAATTAGTAATAAAATGGACGAAACTGCTATTGTAAGTGTCTCTAGGCAGTATAAACATAAGTTATATGGAAAATATATTAAACGATTCAAAAAATACGTTGCACATGATCCTGCAAATAAAGCTACAATTGGTTCAGTAGTAAAAATTAAAGAAGTAAGACCTCTGTCCAAAACTAAAAGATGGATAATCACAGAAATTCAAGATAAAATCAATTAAATCAAGGTATATAAAAAATGGCTAAAGTATCATCGGTAGCAAGAAATAACAAAAGAAAAAAAATGGTTGAACATTATTCTGCGAAAAGAGCTGAACTTAAATCTATTGCAAATAATCAAGATTTACCTAATGAAGAAAGAATGAATGCAAGAAAAAAACTTGATAAATTACCTAAAAATTCAAATCCTATAAGAATCAGAAATAGATGTTTTGTTTCTGGCAGACCAAGAGGATATATCAATTATTTTGGCCTATCTAGAATAACTTTTAGAGAAATGGCACATAAAGGTTTATTACCAGGTGTGAAAAAAGCAAGTTGGTAATTCAGGAGATAAATATATGAATACAGATCCAATATCAGACTTTCTTACAAGAATTAGGAACGCCAACTTAGTCGGCAAAGACAATGTTGCAATACCATATTCTAAAATCAAGTCTAGTCTTACTAAAATATTAAAAACTGAAGGTCTTATAGAAGATTTTAATATTATGGACGAAGACAAAATGAAAATGATAAATCTAAACTTGTCTTATAAAAATGAAGGATCTCCAAGAATCAATGGATTGAGAAGAATAAGTAAACCAGGATTACGGGTATATTCTAGGAAAGGAGAAATACCAAGATACTTTGGTGAATTAGGCGTAACAATAGTATCTACATCTAAAGGAATCATGACTCATAAACAGGCTTGGAAAGAACGATTAGGCGGAGAGGTGATTTGTGTTGTTTGGTAAAGGAGAAATAAAATGTCAAGAATAGGAATGAAACCCGTATTAATCCCTGAAAATGTTACAGTGGAATTAACTGAAGATAATCATGTAACAGTAAAAGGGGCCAAGGGAGAATTATCTTACACTTTCAATAAAGAAATGATAATTAAAATTAATGATTCAAGCTTAATTGTCACAAGAAAGGATGACGAAAAAGAATCTAAATCATTACATGGATTAACTAGAAGTTTGATAAACAATATGATTATAGGAGTTTCTGAAGGTTTTGTTAAACATCTAGAAATGGTAGGAGTTGGTTATAGAGCAGAACAAAATGGAAATGCAATAAACCTAAGCGTCATGAAAAGCCATTTAGATATTATAGAAGCCCCTGAAGGGATAACAATTAAAGTTGAAGATAGTACTAAAATTGCTATTTCAGGAATAGACAAACAACAAGTCGGACATGTTGCAGCTTTAATTAGATCGTCACGTCCTCCGAATCCATACACAGGAAAAGGAGTCCGATATCTAGGCGAAGAAGTTACTATTAAACCAGGTAAAAGCGCACGTGCTGAAACTTAGTATCAAAGCAATTTTATTATAAGGAAAAAATAAATTGAATAACCACAAAAAAAGATTAATCAGAAAAATAAGAACAAGAAAAAAAATAAGCGGTACAGAAAATCGTCCAAGATTATCAGTATTCAGAAGCTTAAACCATATATATGCACAAATTATCAATGACGAATCAGGGAATACTTTAACTCAAGCAAATAGCACAGAAGTTTCAAATGATAAAAATGTAACTAAAACTAAAATTGCGGCTGAAGTTGGTAAATTATTAGGCGAAAGAGCTAACGAAAAAAAAATAACTACTGTTGTTTTCGATAAAAACGGATATAAATTTCATGGAAGGATAAAAGCTTTAGCCGATTCAACCAGAAAAGAAGGAGTACAATTTTAATGGTTTCAACTCATAAATCAACAAATAATAAATCTGCCTTACCAATTCTAGAAAGAACAGTAAAAGTATCTAGAGTAGCTAAAGTTATAAAAGGAGGCCGAACTCTACGATTTGCTGTTACAGTTGTAGTTGGAAATGGAAATGGAGAAATAGGAATTGGAAGCGGTAAATCCGCCAATGTCCCTGATGCTGTTAAAAAAGCTGTTTCTAAAGCAAAAAAATCAATGATATCCGTTCCGATTATAAACGATACCCTACCCCATGAAGTTAAATCGAAATTTTGTGGTAGTGTAGTATTATTAAAACCCGCACCTGAGGGAACGGGGATAAAAGCCGGTGCTTCATTGAGAGCTATAGCTGAAGTGCTAGGAGTTAAAAACATTGTTACCAAAGTATGGAGAAGTACTAATCCGTCAAACGTAATAAAAGCTGCTTATAAAGGATTAGAAAGTATGATCGACGTTGAAGCAGAAATGAAAGAAAGATCAAATATAAAAATAACCAAAGAGATAAATTAAGATGAGTACAGAAAAAATCATCATTAAATTAATTAAAAGCCGAATAGGGACCTCGTCCAAGCAAAAAAAAGTACTTGAGAGCTTAGGAATTAGAAAAATTAATAGTGTGATAACTCATAATAAAACACCAGAAATACTTGGAATGATAAAAAAAGTTAAACATTTAATCAAAATCGAAAGCAATACATAATGGTGAACTATGCAATATAGCAAATTAGTCAATAAAGAAAAAAAACAAAGGAAAAGAGTTGGCAGAGGAAATGCAACTGGAAATGGAACATACTCAGGAAAAGGTTTGAAAGGCCAAAAATCCAGATCTGGATTTAGTTTGATTCCTGGATTTGAGGGTGGTCAGTTAAGATTGATAAAAAAATTAGCGAAATTGAAAGGTTTCAAAAATCATAGCAGAACTCCTAATCAAACAGTCACCTTAGACCAAATTGACAGATTACCTTCTGAAATTGAAATAAATAATATTACTCTTTTTGATAATGGGCTAATAAAAAACCCCAAGAATCCAATAAAAATTCTGAATGTTGGAAAGCTTTCATCCAAGAGGAAGATTCAAATAAAGAAAATCTCTGAATCTGCAAGAAAATCTATTGTGAAATCAGGATCTAAAATTATTGAATAATTATTATGTTAAACAATAGATCTAGAAACAAATCAAATATGCCAAAATTAGTAGCTTCGTTACTAGCAGCAGTGCAAATACCTGATTTGAGAAATAAAATATTTTTTACTATTTTTATGCTAATTATTTTCAGATTTGTAGCTCACGTACCTGTCCCCGGAGTAGATACACAAGCTTTAGGACAAGCATTTGAACAAAATGCTATTTTAGGGTTTTTAGATCTTTTTAGTGGAGGAGCATTGAAGAACCTAAGTATAGCAGCTTTAGGTGTTTATCCATATATTACAGCATCTATAGTAATTCAAATTTTAACCCCTGCAGTGCCGCAATTAAAAGAATTGTCACAGGAAGGAGAATTTGGAAGACAAAAAATAAATCAAATAACTCACTACATAATGATCCCTATTGCTTTATTACAATCATGGGGGCAGTTAACATTACTAAATCAAGCAGGAGTATTTAACTCCTTTGATTTTGGTTTGAATTTCATAACTTTAACAATTATGATTTCAATGGTTGCTGGAACCGCGTTCCTAGTATGGATTGGAGAATTAATATCTGAAAGAGGTCTCGGGAATGGAGTTTCACTCATAATTTTTGGAGGAATTGTATCTAACCTACCTAATATTTTGGGGCAAGGATTGTACATGCAAAATGCTATTGGAAGCCTAATAGTGCTCATAATATTTACAGCACTAATCATATATACCATAGTTTTGTTTTCAGAGGCTCAAAGAAGAATTCCTGTTCAATACGGGAAAACAATAATGAGAGGAGGGCAAGTTCAAAGACAAACTGGTTCAAGCATTCTTCCAATAAAAGTAAATTCAGCTGGGATGATTCCTCTGATTTTCGCTTTTTCTATAGTAATATTACCTGCTACAATTGCGGGATTCTTTGTTAATCCACTAAGTGATGGCTTTGGTTCTAATTTAGCAAAACTAATATCAGGATTTTTTGATCCAACCAACCTTCCCTATTGGATTTTTGTTTTTATTCTAGTTGTAATTTTCACATTTTTTTACACTTTAGTTACATTCCAGCAACAGAACTTATCCGAAAACTTACAAAAACAAAGTGGATTTATACCTGGAATAAGACCTGGATTACCTACACAAGAATATCTTAACAAAGTAATAATAAGAATTACTTGGGCAGGAGCTCTTTTCTTGGGAGGAATAGCTATAGTTCCGTTTTTTATTACTGGATTAACAGGAGTTAAAACACTTACATTAAGTAGTACTAGTTTGTTAATTATGGTTGGAGTTGCATTAGATACTATGAGGCAATTGGAATCTCAATTGTTGATGAGAAACTATCAAGGATTCATGGATTAACTTTATATGAATATAATTCTATTAGGGCCACCAGGTGCAGGTAAGGGAACTCAAGCGGATTTTATCGCTAATAAATTTGATTTGCCTAAAGTATCTACAGGTGATTTATTTAGAGATAACATAAAAAATGAAACAGAATTAGGAAATAAAGCTAATAAATATGTTAATTCGGGGAAATTAGTTCCGGATACTATTGTTACTGACATGATAGAAAATTGGTTATTTCAAAACAATAAAAACTGGATTTTAGACGGATTTCCAAGAACAATTAATCAGGCAGAATCTTTAGATAAAATACTAAATTCAAATAACCAAATTTTAAATATAGTTTTATTAATTTCTGTACAAAATAATATTCTAGAGAACAGATTGATTGATAGGCAAAGTATAGAAAACAGATCAGACGATAATATCAAAACAATAAAAATTAGAATAAACACTTACGAGCAAGAAACAAAACCTTTGATTTCATATTATAAAAAATCAGGATTATTAAGCGAAATTGACGGATCTCTATCAATATCCGAAGTTTCTTCAAATATTAAAAACAAACTTGTTAATATTAAAAATAAAATAAACAATTAATCACTTGAGATATGAAGAGAAATACTATAATATTATATTCTTGTTTTTTATGAAGGGTAAATAGTGGTTGGAATAAACAGCCCAAAAGGTATAAATATTAAAAGCATAAAAGAGTTAGGTCTGATAAGAGAATCGGGGCATATGTTAAAACAAGTAAAACAAATTATAAATAGTAATATAACTGAAGGGATAACTACAAAAGAATTGGACGCAATTGCTGAAAAAGAAATATATAAACTAGGAGGGAAACCAGGGTTTAAAGGACTTTATGGATTCCCTGGATCAATCTGTTCTTCATTTAATGAAGAAATAGTTCATGGTATTCCTAGTTCACGAAAAGTAAAAGAAGGCGATATATTAAGCATAGATTGTGGTGTGTTATACGAAGACTTCAATACCGACAGTGCTTTTACAGTTAGCATTGGAAACATACCTGATAATATTAAAAAATTAATTAGAACTACATCCGAAGCATTGAATCTAGGCATTAAAAGCGCTGTCCCTGGTAATCAAATAGGTGATATAGGTAATTCTGTAGAATCACACTCTCTAAAAAATGGATTTTCTGTGGTAAAAGAGTATGTTGGGCACGGTATAGGGAAAAAATTACACGAAGACCCTCAAATTCCTAATTACGGTCAAAAATCTACTGGACCTCAAATAATTGAAGGTATGGCATTAGCCATTGAGCCTATGCTTATGGTAGGCAGCGAAAAAACTGTCATTGACAATGATGGATGGACAGTCAAAACAGCCGATTCTTCTATGTCTGCACATTTCGAAGATACAATAATTATTACTAACAACCAATATGAAGTAGTAACGTAGTTGAGGATATAATGGCTAACACAAAAAAAGAAGTTATAGAAGTTGAAGGAATAATTAAAGAATCACTACCTAATGCATCTTTTAAAGTTGAGCTTGCAAATGGGCATGAAGTTTTAGCATATATATCAGGGAAAATAAGAGTTCATTATATAAGGATTCTACCAGGAGATCGTGTCTTAGTAGAATTATCCCCTTACGATCTTACTAGGGGCAGAGTTACATATAGGTTCAAATAAGGAATAATTTTTATGGCACTAATATCAGGAGTAAATATACCAGATCACAAACGTATTAATATATCCCTCAGATATATTCAGGGGATAGGACCAACTATTGCCGATCTTATAGTAAACCAATCAGGAATAACCGGTAATCCAAAGGTTAGAGATTTAGATAATAACGATCTAGATAAAATAAGAGGAATTATTGATAATGGTGAAATTGTTAGTGGAAAGAGAACAATTAAAATAACAATAGAAGGCGATCTTAGGGTCGAAAAAAATCTTAATATACGTAGATTGATAGACATTGGTTCTTATAAAGGAACAAGGCATCGTAAAAGCCTGCCTGTTAACGGACAAAGAACAAAAACTAATGCTCGCACAAAACGTGGGAAAAAAGTAGCTGTTGCTAAACGTGGTAGGGACGTTAATACCAAAACATAATTATTAAAATAAGATAAATTAGGAAACTATGACAACAAGAAAAAAAACAAGAAAAAAAACAAGACAGAATGTAGTATACGGAAGAATATATGTTCAAAGTACATTTAATAACACGCTTGTAACTGTTACTGATAGATCAGGAAATGTTCTTGCGTGGAATAGTGGTGGAACAGAAGATTTCAAAGGTTCTAAAAAATCAACGGCTTTCGCAGCGCAACAAGCGGCAACTAAATTAGCGCAGCGAGCAGGTGATTTCGGGATACAGGAAGTTGAAGTTTTTGTCAAAGGCCCCGGAGCAGGACGTGACTCTGCTATTCGATCAATAAGTAATTCAGGCATCAAAGTAAAATCAATTAGGGATGTAACACCTGTTCCACATAATGGTTGCAGGCCTCCCAAAAGAAGAAGGGTATAAATATGTCAAGATACACTGGACCAAAATGTAGAAAATGCAGGCAGTATGGAATGGTTTTATGCGGAAAACCAGCCAACAAATGTGCTTGGGAGCGAAGAAAATCACCTCCTGGTGATAAATCACCGATGTCTCAGAGAAGAAGGCCTTCTGAATATGGAATACAATTAAAAGAAAAACAAAAAGCAAGATTTATGTATGGCATAGTAGAGAAACAGTTCAGGAATTATTTTAAAAAAGCTATAATCAAACCTGGAGTTTCTGGAGATAATCTAATGTCTTTGTTAGAACATCGACTTGATAATGTAATCTACAGACTTGGATTTGCAGATTCTAGGCAGCAAGCCCGTCAAGTCATCAATCATGGGCACATTAGAGTAAATGATATAAAAGTAAGCTCTCCATCGTATCAAATAAAAATTGGAGAAAAAATCTCTTGGACAGAAAAATCAAAAAAATCAAAATTACTTAATATTATTAAAGCTGAATCTGGCAAAAATGCTATCGTACCAACTTGGCTTAAAATAGATACATCTAATTCTATAGGAGAAGCAGTAGCTAGTCCTAATGCAGAAGATTTTGATCCTAACATAGACAGAATGCAAATAATTGAATATTACTCAAGATAAATTAAAAAATTAAAAGGAGAAAATTATGGTAATGGATTATTCAATAGTTCCAGAACTTGAACCAGAATCAGATGTTATTTTAGAAAAAATAAATTCTAAAATAGTAACTGAAGAATTAAACGATGACTACGGAAAGTTCTCATTTGGGCCTCTACCTACAGGTCAGGGTATCACTGTGGGGAATTCATTAAGAAGAGTTTTATATAGTTCAATAGTTGGAACGGCTATAACATGGGTAAAAATCGAAGGAATATTGCATGAATATTCAACTATAGATAATATTAAAGAAAGTGTTGAGGAACTACTTTTAAATTTCAAATCAATAAGAATAAAATCAAAATCAGACAGATCCGGAAAACTACGATTAGAAGTAGAAGGTGAAGGGAAAGTTTCAGCATCCGATATAATGGCTTCTTCAGATTTTGAAATAGTAAATCCCGAATTGCATTTGGCAACTTTAGATTCAAAAAAATCAAAACTATCAGTGGAATTTAATATTGAACGAGGAATTGGATATAGAGTAAAAAATATTGAAGAAAAAGAAACTACAATTGGGATATTACCTGTGGATGCTATATTTAGCCCTATTAGAAAAGTAAATTATTCAGTTGAAAAAACTACGCCTTCAGACTCTGGAGAATTAGAAAGTTTACACATAGAAATATGGACTGATTCAACAAAAAATGCAATTGACTCCATAAAAGAAGCTGCTAGTGTGTTATTAAACCAATACATGATTATAAGCAAAGCCACAGAAGAAAACCAAGATGAAAAAGATAACGAATCTGAAATATGGAGACAATTAACTCCTGAGCAATACAATACTACAATTGAGCAATTAGATTTATCATCACGTACTTTAAATTGTCTTAAACGTGCTAGTTTAGATACAGTAGGTCAAATCATAGAAACTGAAAGAGCTGACTTACTTAAAATTCGTAACTTCGGAGTTAAATCTTTTAACGAATTAAATGATAAATTTAGTACAATGGGATTCCTTCCAGAAGGATTTGTTTGGACTCTTGAAGAAGAAGAAGAAGAAGATATAGAATCATCAGAAAATGAAACAAACGAGGATGAAAATAATTAAATAAAATGAGACATAAACTTAAAGGGAATAGATTATCAAGAAACACTGGTCATAGATTGA
>Ga0209501_10002599_pt1 | contig 18820 bp, 33 predicted proteins | sample ArcticOcean_MG_C_4_FD_187434 | JGI IMG/M metagenome (GOLD analysis project Ga0209501, IMG submission 187434) | Marine microbial communities from western Arctic Ocean - ArcticOcean_MG_CB4_134 (SPAdes) (version 2) | ecosystem: Environmental > Aquatic > Marine > Oceanic | place: Arctic Ocean...
TGGGAGTATGTCTTAAAGGAAAGAGGATTGCAGAAAGAGTTTATAACGAGAATGTACAATATCAATGTATTAAAAGTAATGCTGAAACAGAAATTTATTTAGGCGAAAAATCAATTAAAAAACTTATTCTGGAGAACTAATGATTAAAAAAATATGGAAAATTATATGTCGGCCGTGGGTTAGATTTATTGCATGGTTAGCAAAGGGATTACCAAATAAAAATGAATAAAGATTTTGTAAAAATGCCTAGGTGTACTGATTGTAATTGTGATTGCCATTGTTCTGTGAGAGAACATCCAGGTGAGGCATTATCCGCCCTTTATTCAAAGGGAATTTGCTATTGTACTTCGTGTACCCATGAGGAATGTTAAGTATGATGATAGATAAAACTAAGTATTGTAATACTCATACAGAAGAAAGAAAACAATCTGGTGAATGCTGTCAGTTAGTAGGACAGAAAAAAGTAGAACAAGATACCTATGAATACTATGTTAAAATAAGACCAAAACCAAAGGAGATAAATGAATAAATTATATTTACTATTAGCATTATTATTTGCATTGAGTGCCTGTTCAGTAGGCAAGAAGTGTACCTATACGCAAGAGGGAACTAAACTTTCTTCTTATGTATGGTTTTATAATGGTGATAAACCTATCGATTTAGATAGAAATAATTGTAGTTAAAATGAGTTATGTTATATACACTTGGAATTCGAATATGTAGTCTATTATATGGCTCTTGTATGCTACCAATGTCAGATGGTGTAACCTATCCTGATTTTGCATCTTGTATTTTAAAGGGTAATAAAACTGCTAATGAGATGATAATTACTTTACCTACTGAAGAAATTAATAAGAATCAATTGTATATACAATTTGCATGTATAGAAAAACCTGATATAAAATTATAAATATGAAATTAAGTGGGCACTTTAGTTTAAACGAACTAACAAAATCACAAACAGCTACACGTAAAGGTATTGATAATATCCCTTCACATGAGCATATTGAAAGTTTAACAAGTTTATGTTTACAAATACTAGAGCCTACACGTAGGCACTTCGGTAAACCTATGGTTATTACCTCAGGGTACCGTTCAGCAGATTTATGCCTAGCGATTGGCAGCAATCCCAATAGTCAACATGCAAAAGGAGAAGCGGCTGACTTTGAAATGTTTGGAGAAGATAATAAATCATTAGCAAAGTATATTAGAAGTGAATTAATATATGACCAACTTATATTAGAATTTTATAATTCAGATGATCCCTCAAGTGGGTGGGTACACTGCTCATATAGTAAAGATAATAATAGAAAACAATCATTAATATATGATGGCAAGGATTACAAGGAATGGCTTATTTAAATGCAAACATACCGATTATTGAGGGTTATGTTCGGGGTAATTACTTAAGAGATCAAAAAGATTCCCACGATAAATACTTTGAGTGTGTTGTATTTGGAGTTGCAAGTTTACCTAAGCAGGTTCCCTTGTTCCATTATATGATGACTGATGGGGGACTATGGTGGCGAGCACCTATCTCTGCATTCTGTACTAAACCAGGTGTTAAGGAACTACCTTTAAATGAATTATGTTTATGGGATTCCTTTAGTTATAATATTTCAGTAACAACATTTTATAATCTTGCAGGTAATAAAGTACAATACCTTTCAAGACGTAAAGTAAAACGTAAGGGAACTTATTTATTTACTTTGGATTGGTGTGATGGGGATTTCAATGAGTTAGCCTTTGGCTATGCACAGAAACCTGATCAACACAAGTGTGGTCATGTTATAGAATTAGATGATGGGAATTATGCTATACAACCTAACAATAGATTAAGAGTATTTGATCCATCACTAGCTGCTGAACCTGATAAACCTTTAATCAATCGTTTGGTTAATACAAAGACATGGTCAGTTGAGACAACTTCTAAATGGATTACAGATGAAGATGAAGAAGGTAGTTATGATTATGAATACAAGGAATTAAAATAATGGCAGAGACATTAATAGCAACAGCAGCAGGGGAATTTGCCCCAACTTTTTTAACAAAAGAAGCTACTAAAGTAGGTATAAAACAATTTATACAAACTTATGGTAGTGTTGCATTTAGAACCGTAGCACCTGCTATTACAGGTGGTATGCTAGCTGCGAAAGCTGTTGAGGCTTACCCACCAGTAGATTTACAAAAAGAAAAACTATTTGGTGTACCTTTAAATCGTATTACAGGACAAAATACAGGGTATAATGATATTGAGGAACCTAAAAAGGTAGAACCTTTAAAATATATTCCAGAAATTCATGGTGGTAAATCACTACCACCTACTGAACAAGAGTCTCTTCCAGCACAAACTGAAGTAAAAAAATGGGATGAAGGATTTAAAAAACCAGATCTAATTGAAACTAACAAAGGATTTGAAGTACCCCCACAGACGAAGGCAGTTCCACCAGGATTTGACATACCTGATACTGTTGATACAAGTATACTTACAAAAGATATAGCCAAACAAACTAAAGACCTAGTCAAAGAAAAACCCGAGTTCGGTGCATTAACAGAAACTGAAAAGCAAACATCAATTGCCCTTAAGGGAGATAAGCCCGACTATTATTCACGGGCTGTTGAGGCTATTGAAACTGCTAAAGATGATACATATACTAAGGGTAAGTGGGCAAGTATTCTTAAAAGTAGTACCACTAAAGATGAACTAGATTATCTTGGGCTAACAGAAGTATTAATGGGTAAAGAGTCTATTAGTAAACAAGAATTATTAAAATTAGTTAAAGACAAAGATATAGCATCTGATCTTGTTTTTACAAAGATACCTAAGGAAGGGCAGTTAGATTTTTCCACCTTTTCAATAGGTGGTGCAGGAAATACCACAGGTCAATATGTAATTCAATTAGCTAAAGATTCTAACGACATAAAGGATTTAGAATTTGGTTTATCTAAAAAGATATATCAAGCAACAGGGGCACACCTTAAAGAAAAGTATGGTAAAGGTGCAGTTGTCCATGCAAGAACTCAAATAGGATTTAACCCTATGGAAGATAATGATTTTATAAATCTACCCCCAAGAGAGAAGGTTCTAAAGATTACTAACCCAGTAATAAAGAATGCATCTGAAAAATTAAATAATACTTTTATTATAGATGAGATACAATCAGATTGGATCCAAGATATTCAAAAGTTTGGAACTAAAGACAAACCCAAATTAACAGCATTAAAGGGTAGCGAGATTACTCCTGAATATATTACAGATAATTATGGAGATTTTTATACTCTTAAGATAGAGAAATACCAAACACAAAAAGATCTTTTAGAAAAGACTGGAATGTCTACTAATAAAGTTTTATACCGTACAGATGAGACTACAGGTATAAAGCACGTAGAAAAAAGAATCGAAGATGATATGTATTATGTTTTTTATTATAAAGGAATGACACCAGAATCAAAATCTGTAGCATTTCAAGATAAAGAAACTGCAATGGATAGTGTAAAAGCCTCCACAATTGAGGGTTTACCTATAATAGAATCTAAAAAATACGTAGAGTTAATGTTAAACTCTCTTATTAAAGAAGCAGTTTTAAATGGTACAGATAGCATAGGTATTACCAATGGTCAAATTCAAGGTGATAGATATGAAGGGCAAGCTGAGAAAGACGCAGAAGGTCTTAAAAAATTCTATGATAAAATTGTTATACCACAGTTAGAAAAGATTGCTAAAAAATATGGTGTAATAACTGAGTCAATAAATATAAATGAGCCAGAACTTACTGAAGCAGAAGATGTAAAATCTATCCCCAATAGAATGAAGATGTCTATGCAGAATGGATTTGTTCTTAAAAAAGTAAACGCTAGTATACTATACGCAACTTTAAATAATCCAATATCAACTATACCAGATTTTTTTACCATATATAGTACGAGTGGTAGAGCACAAGGTTCTAGTAGAATAATGGATATAATTGAAGTTGATGAGCCCAATATAGGTAGAAGAATTAACTTCCCCAAACAGTATTTTATATGGGTAAAAGAAGGAAGTGCCTTATCGGAAACTTTATCAAATAGACCAAACGAGATGGTTAATTTAAGAGATTACTTTGATAATTCAACAGTAGATTATAGCATGCCTTTGGCAATTGCTACTCCTAATGGTATATCAAACCTAACAGAGTATTCAGATTATATATTAAATTACAAAAGTAAAGGTATAGATTTAGGTTATGAACATGACGAGCATCAGATAATTAAAATGCCTTTACCTAAAAAATTACAGAAGAATATATTAAGTGGATCAATTAAACTTAGTAAACGCAATACACTGGTAGATGAATTAGTAACGCAGGGAGTTACAGCAAGAGTATAGTCACGCATAAAAAAAGAGGGGTGCTATTAACACCCCCCTCGGCAACACATGGGCACCCTTATGGGTGCCTTTTTTTTTGGTGCAACTTCTTCACAGCCAAAACTTTAAATTTTATAAAACGTATAGGTTAAAGTTAATTCGTCATTAGGTTCTATAGGTTTTATAGTTTTTAAATGCCACTCATCATTAAACTCAACTCCTAAATTTATTTTTTTACAATTAGGTTGTTCAGAGTGATTGATAAATCCTCCCAGTGGAGTCCTTATTAAAAGTTCTCCATAACAAAAATGTATCATGCCAAGATCAGTATTTTTGGGTATAGTCTTTATTGCAAACAAACCTAACCCATCTATTTTGCTAGGTTTAATCGTAAGTGAGTCGGGTAGGGGTTTATACATTTCGTTTAAGATCTTCCAATGACCAATCAGGATGCTTCTTTAAAGTTTGAACTATCCATCGGTATGACATAGGCTGCAGAACCTTAGTTCTACCCTGCCACTGATAACTTGGAGTATTAATTAAGAAATATACTTTTTCGGAAGTAATAGTATAGTGTTCCTCTTTCTTAACTACCGTTTTTATCCAAGCTAACAAGATTACCTTTGCCTTGTGACGAATCTTTTTCATCTGTTTAGGATTCATTAATCGTCTGTCATTGGACACAAAGGTAATGGCTCCAGTTCCTCTTGCATTTTTTCTGATTCAGTCATTTTTTCCCTATCCTTATATGAATCTTTATATTCCCGTAAAAGCTTTGCCGAGGGATGGTAGACATCAACAAGACAATGACATTTAGGACAGGATAGATTAGTAACCATATCATAATCATCAGCCTCCTCTTCTATATCGTGATCTCCACCCCAAATAAGTTCTTCTTTACATCGCCAGCAATTCATTAAATAGTCTGAATCAATTGTCTGATATCATCTTCTAGTTTTTTTCCTACAGAATTGGCATGATTAATAACAGCGGCACATAAGTTTCCATGATACTTATATTCCTTTAAGGCTTCTCTAATTTTAGCTACGGGCTTACCCCCGTAGTCTATAACAAGAGCATTGTTTTTATTTAAACCAATCTTTAATTCAAATAAAAGACCTGTGTGTTTACTGATATCACTTTTTGGCATTGATATCTTCCTGATCTTTTTTAACAAAGTCAGCCCCTATATTTGGGTTTAATTGATTTAATGTCCCAATCATGTTCATCAGTTTAACAACTTCAGCATAAGGTCTTGTCATTAAGTACCTCATGATTTCAGTTAGTTGTACAGAACTTACTAAGTAAGTCTTTGGTTGGGGTTGTTGTACTGTTGATTTCTCTTTCGAGTTCGTAGTCATTTTTCTTTCCTCCTTGTTTGTTAATAACCTCTAAATTGATAATACTTATCTTCAATAAGATCTTCATTTAATAAATAAGTATTAAACTTTCCTTCTTTATCATGGATCTCCCTTAGATCTCTAATAGTTTGGTTTAGTGTTCTGTGTTGTTGAAGACAACCACAAACTAAATCTTCAACTTCCATTAATGCTTGTTTTATTGCACCCATTACTCTACCTCCTTGATTAATCTATTTAAATACCATTGTGCTTTTTGTAAATCTTCCAATGGCTCACCTTTAAATTTATAACGTGACACATACTTTAACACATTACCCTTAAGGTATCCATGATACTCATCATCTGTCATACAATCTTTTATAACATCAATGGTTTCTTTTTTACCTTTAAGATAATGTAGTGGTGAATTTACAATATCATCTACCATAACGTCTCCTTACGGAATTATATTGAACAGTTTCAATGTCATACTCCCCTTGATGAACATTACGTTTGACAATCAAACCACTCCACCACAGGTGTTGTGTATTTCTAGCATATTCTTCTTGATGATGTAAGTAACAACCAGCAGATAATCCTATAACTTTTTTACCCGAGGGTACAGTACATAAAGAATAATCTAAAAGATGGCAATGACCTACTGTAGATGATACTTTATTTTTTAATAAGAGAGAACGAGCAATACTGTCACCACTAATAGGCTTACCCATAATGCCAGTAGGATAGTTGTGGCAATAATATACCCCATTAACAGCCAGGGGTTTCTGATAAGGAATAACTTCCCAACCATACTTCTTAAAGTCAAGGTCTTTTGTACTAATTGTCCCATCAAGTTCAGGTGTTTCATCTATTATTCTATCTATCCTATCTTCATGATTACCAAGAAGCATAATCTTTCTTGATCGTCTACCATTGAGACCTTTGTTAAACTTCTCTAATGCGTTATGTGCGTGATCAATATCTTTCTTGTATCGTCTACCTTCAAAAGATTTCTTTCCTTTATCATAACTAGATAAGGAATCCATACTTGCGAAATCCCCCATACATATTATGGTATCGGGCTTTAATTCATGAGCCATCTTACCTGCCCACAAAAATCTATCATTGCTTGCCTTTGGGGTACAATGAGGATCCCCTATTACTAAGTGTGTTGCCATTAATTTAACTCCTTATTGTGTTTACGTTTTAAATATTTTAAAAAATCAATAATATTTTCCGTATCATCTATGTGTGCCCTTTCATCCATACCTCCATTTGCTTTTTTATATTTAGCATCATCTGCAAATCCTTTTATCCCTGCTAGAAAAGCAGTGTGAGGATCTGCGGTTGCAATTTTTATCATGCCACGGGCTATGGTGGAACATAATTCATATTGCTCATCTGTCATTTTACTTTTACTATCCATTAAAATACCACAACTAAATCCATTTTCCCAAGGGTGTATAATAACTTTAACAGAATTTAAAGTATTTAATTTTTTAGTCATAATTATCTATATCCATAGGTACGGGCAAGAAATAGACCCCTCGAACTACTTCCCACCCAGTACAGAGTATACAATCTTTAGCTTTTTGACTTTGTGTAAGCATCGTCTTTTCTAGGATTGTTTACTTCAGTATACCAAACCCACTTAGGGTTTTTACCTTGTGATTGCTGTTGTGGTAGCAACTGCAATTTCTCTCCCCAACAAGGGACTTTATATGGGCAGAATCCACACACTGTACCCAAAGTTTTATTCCCTGTTTTCTTAGTTCTAAATGTTTCCTCAATTTCACTATAACATTTTTTAAATGGAACATTATCCTTTAATGCTTTAAAATTATTCTGTGCATTAGATAGTGCTTCAGTTTTATAATGGTCATCAACAAGTGGAGTTTCACAAACTACCCACTCACCTGTGGATTTATTAACTACAATCCACCCACCAAAAGGTACCTTTTCACTTTCTGAATATAAATAACCTTGTGATACATATCCAAAAGCATCCTCTTTAACTACCTCTTCAAAGCCACCTGATGCTCCAAACTTTTTTTCAAAGGCATAAGGTGATGCACTCTTAATATCCCAAACCTTCTTATCAATTTTAACATCATACCTACCTTCAATTGTGGACTCACCGAACTTATACTTAACATTTTTTTGTTCATCTTCTATACCTACTCCTGCTGATTTTAAAACAAAGATTGAGAGTGCTTCAATTAAATCCCCAAAAGTATTTCTCATCTTCGCATTGTAAGGTTGACCTTCTCCTTTTACATTCTTTGCTTCCATCTGCAATTGGCATAAGGGTCTACCTATATTAGACATTCTCGCTTTAAATTTATCCCTGCGTTTCTCTGAAAACTGTCTTCTTAGTGAGACCTTACAAGCCTCACCAAATTCTTCGACTAGTTTCTCAGAGATTTCGCCAGGATCTTTTGAGACCTTATCTAAATATAACTGTACTTTAGAGAGGATATCCGTCATTAGTTAGACAGTATCTCTGCTGGATCTTCTACATTAGAAATTACAGTAGCAGACTCAGCATCTTTTTTTGTATATTTATTTTTCTTAGCATCTGTATAGAGAGAAACAACTTGAGTATTTTCCGTGTTAATAGCTTCTTGGAATACACCTAATGTTTCCATTTCCTCTTTAGACATTTCTAAGTTAGCATCAGCATTAACAGATATCTCAGGTGTGTAATAAACATTACCACCTTTCTTCTGTCTTTCAGAATCAATTGAAAACGTGCAAGTAAACATTAGTTTCTTACGTTTATTAATTTGATCTAACGCAGAACCTACAGGAGCAAACGCTGTTCCTGTGACTCTCCATAACACAGGTAAGTCAGTCACTTCATGGTCTTCACCATTTGCTTTCTTACCTTTAAACGATAATAAACCATAGAGTAATCTATAGCATCTTATTGTTCTCTGTTCAGCTAATTGTTCAGGTGTTAGTGATGGTCTTTCCTTGAAAGGAATCTTACCACACTTTACGCCACCCAATATATCTATCGCCTCTTCTTTCCAGTTCTTGAAAATAATAGAACGATTTACATATTCACTTTTCTCAGGATCATAATGCATGTATTGCATTGCACTGATAAAAGGTCTGAAGGTAACAGGTTTACCAAAAACATTTTGACCTACAGTTGAGTCGTAGGTAAATAAATGTCCAACAGGTAATTGATTCCCATCATCATCTTCAGGTGAACGATTGATTCCTAATCTAGGGATGTTTACTCCCTTATTAGACCCATCGTCCTGCCCAATGGCTTGCATAATCTGCTCATCGGACATGTTACTTATGTTTGCTACTTCGTTTGTTTTCATATATTCTCCTTATTGTTAGTTATCCTTATATCATACTTTAGGGAATATGTCAAGTAAATAATACAGAAAGTATCATAAATAAAAAAAATAATACAATCCCCAATTGTAATACTATCCCAATGACATGCTCTAACATACTCTAGTCTCCCCATCTGTCATCTCATAGGGTAACCCCTCCATACGAGCGAACCACATAATATAACTTTGCAGTTCTTCATTGTTATTTATATAGAGTTTAGTAGGGATGCCTTCAAAGTCTGCCTTCAGTTGCTGAAGTTTATCATAAGCTTCTTCTTGCTCATCCTTGCCCCAATCGTCTATACCTTTATCAAGTATTGGTACTTCCATTTGCCTCCTTTTTTATGTTTGTGCCGTCTTCATTTTTAACCCATTCAAAATCCTCTTTTGACCAATCAGGATCTTCATAGTTTAAAAAGCTTTTATCTGTATCTATATCAGTATCTTCTCTAGGAACACATTCTTCTATTTTTTCCCAAGTCGTAGGTTCATCACCTTCCATATCATTGACATGTCTACCTTGAATAGTCTCTCTAAAAGTTTTACCGTAATCATCAACGTAATCAACCTTAACACATTCTTTTTCCTCAAGAAGTTCTTCAGCTTCTTCTTTTGTCTTGGCAACAATTTCATACTCCATATCAACTTCATATATTTTTCTTACCAACCATTTTTGATACCCAATCTCACCATGGGGTGTATCCTTCTTGTATGTACCATCAATGATCGGTGGCTCTTTAACGAACTTTATTTCCATTTATACCTCCTTTATATCTAACCAATTGTATCCTATCTTGAGGTCTGTGTCAAGAGGGACATTAAAATTAATTCCATAATACTCTTTTAATGCAGGTATTACAGAAGCCGTACCCTGTTTAAATATCTTACTCATTACAGCTTCTTCACCAGGATAAACATCAGCCACAACAGAATCATGGACAGTGTTAATAAGTAAACTCTTTACCTTTTGTTCTTTCATTAATCCATATATTTTTATACATGATAATGGTACGATGTCTGCAGTCGCAAGACCTTGTACAGGATAATTTTTTATTTGTGTACTATAACTAGATCCACCCCAAGGCATACGCTCAGCATATGGAAAGGAGTACTCCCTACCTGTTGGTAGCGTAAGTGTTTTAAATTTTATAGCCTGTGTTTGTAATTCTTCATGCCATTTAGCGATATCTTTATACTTCTCTGCAAATTTTTTATAGTATCTTTTCTCTTCTTCAGTACCTGTAGTACCACCATATAAAGGTTTAAAGGTATGTGCTTTTGCATCTTGTCTAGACACACCAATAATTTCAGCAGTATAAGAATGAACATCTATTTTATTTTTTATATCTTCCATACCTTGTTTATCCTGTGCTAAAAATACAGCTGTTCTAAATTCTAATTGTGCAAAGTCTATCTCAAGTATACTACCACCCTCAAACCTAGAGTCAACTACCTTACGAATAGGAAAGGTTTTACCTCGTGGTTGGTTTTGAAAATTAGGATCACGACTAGATAATCTAGCCGTTGCTGTTACTGCTTGCATAAATTTAGGATGTAGTAAACTATTTTCATTTGTAAAAGATTTAATACCATTAACAAAGGTATGCAGATAGGTATCAATTGCATTGTGCCTAATGATTGCGTCTATAAATTCTTTTAACTCACCCTCAGCCTCTCCTACAATTTTAGTTAAGGTAAGCCTGTCTGTTCTAAAGCCTGCATCCGCTACATCATATACACTTCTAGGTCTTTGACTAAACCCTGCAACTTTAGCTAATTTACTATAAGTAAATCCGTCACCATTACATGTAGCACACTTAGTATACTTCTTATAAGGTGTTCCATCTACTTTAATTTTTTTAATTACTCCCTTACCATAACAGTAGGTACATTGTTCTGCTGTAGTTTTATGAATAACTTCTGTATTATTGCTAACCAACTCTCTAAATTTAATTCGTGAAAATTGTGGTCGTCTTTTATTTTTACCCGTCTGCTTATCAATACCTATATTAAATAGCTTAGACCAAACATCTTTACTTCTAGGTTTTTTAGAATAGATTACCCACGATAATTGCTCAGGACTTGCTAGATTAATTTTTGTATCCCCCATTTTTGCATATACAATTTTATCAATCTTCTGTCTTAAGTAAGCAAACTCAGCACGATATTGTTTTTCTACACTTCGAAGTGTATCCAAGTTAATATGTATACCATTACGTTCCATATCAGTTAATACAATTAAAAATTCATTCATCATTTTAATTGTTTTTAATAAACCTCTATTCTTTTCTAATTTTAAATCATTCATTTGAGAATCAAATAGTTTTCTAGTAATTTCTACATCAACACGACCATATTCTTCTACGATATCTTTAGGAATATTTTCAAAAGATATTCCCCTATCCATAAATTCTTTTATCCTATCATCTTTAGATCCAATACGCCTACGTTGACAGCACATTTGTAGTGTTAAACTCTTACGAATACCTCTGTTTAGCACATACTCACCTAGCATTGTATCATAAACTCTACCCTTGTATTTAAATCCTGCCTCCAATAACCAAGTTAAATCAAATTTAATATTATGTCCTACTAATAATGTAGTTTTATCTAGTATGGCTTGTATTTTATAATAGCAACCTTCATCAATTCTGTCGCTATGATTAGTAAAATAATACTCATCATTAATCCCTACACTTACCAGTATATTTTTAGGATTAAAAGGTAATGGATCCGTACCACCATGCTCTGTCTTTTGATAGGAAGTTTCTACGTCTACTGTGCTAATCATCATACCTACTTATATATCTATTAATCTTGACGGTTGGGTCACCATGCCACCCTGTAATTTTATTCTTACTTACATTTAATATTCTATTAGTATTAGTTGGATCATTAGAAGTGTTATTACCAATACCAATAATTAAATCAGCTTCGGCAGCTTTGCCTGTTTTAGAGTTCTCCATCATATTAAATGATATATGATCTCTATCATGTGCTTCTGCTGATGCCTGTGATATGGCAATCACAACACAATTTCTTCTCTTTGCTATCTCTCGTGCACCTGTGTATATAGCCCTTAACTTCTCATCTGTCCTTGCATAAGTACCTGATACATTAATCTTATCTAATTGATCTATCACAATAACATCAGGTTTATATTTTTCACAATGGCTGTCTACATCTTGAATAGTCCAATCAACTGTGTCAATCATTTTAATATTATTTTTTATCTTCTTCCATTTTATACTAGCCTTTACAGTATCTTCTATAATTTGTTCCTTGTTAAGTCCAGTAAAACAGCTGATGGCTCTCATCTGTGTGCGTACAGCAGGTTCTTCATTAATAAACGCATGAACATTTGCACCTTGCTCAGCAAAACCATTTGGTCCTGCAACAAGACTAACCCAAAATGCTGTCTTACCTACCTCAGGTCTAGCAAAAGCAATCATAAGATTTCCTGGTCCAACTCCACCTACGTTTTCTTTTAGTCTTATTAAATTAAATTTCCATTTACTTGTGACATTTAATTCCTCAATTAATTCTTCTATGTTATCTGTTACTGATTCTAATTTTTCAGTAGGTAATCCTCTCTTATGTTCCTCAATCATTTTAGTTATGATACCAAATTCAGCAGGCTTACCATTGAATATCTCTGTAGATTCTATTGCTATCTGCTGTGCTGTATTCCTATCTGCTAATATAGCAACAATATCTTTTGCAATAGCTTCACTAGGTTCTGTTGTTTCTTTTATATCCTCAATGAGTTCACTGAATTGTTCCTTAGCTGACCTCGTAAGTGCAGGATTATATATTGCCGTGTGTAATGAATACAATTCATCAACACTTATGTCGGCATCATATTTTTCATGTGCCTTCTGTATTGTTTCAAACAAAGAGCCGAAGCTACCTTGAAATACATTACGTGAAACCTGTCCTTTGTATTGAGTATAAAATTTTTTACCCAATAATAATTTTAACATTTGTTTTTCAATCATTGACTATACTCCTCCCATATATCAACTTGTTTTTTAACTAACTTTACCCATTTGTTAAGGAAACAAAAAATTTTACACTCTTTTTGGTACTCATATAATGTTTTAAAATTAACAGGTTTTCTACTTTCTCCATCACATATATTTTTTTGCAAATAAAGTAATGCTTTCTTTATAGATTTAAAATGCACCATATTTTTAACAGTTATCCACCTAGTATCATTACCTTCATCGGGAGTATATATCTCCTTTTTATGAGATAGAATTAAAAAACATTTCATCTAAATCCCCACCAAATTAAAGCTATAGGTATAACAATATGTTCAAAGATTTCATAGAAACAAATAAAAACTAAAAGCCATGTAAACAATATACTGGTTTTAGATTTTAAAGTTATGTATTTAAACATTTTTTCATGCCATGTAGTTATCTTATGTGTAAGTTTTAATAGTTTATCTTTCATAGAAGTCCTGCCTTTCTCATTCGATCTATACTATCCTCAATTTGTTGGGATAGTTTTCTGTTATCCTCTCGCACTTTATAATTTTCTTTTTCAGTTTCTTGTCGAAGTTTGCACTCCTTTTCATACATCTCTTTCCACTCCTGATTACTTTTTTCCATAAAACATCTCCTCTATTTCTGCTGTACTATAGCATTTTAAGTCGTACTCGTGTAACACTTTTACTTTAACATTCTTAAAACCTGCTGATGTAAGTTCACTAGCTAGGCTATAAGATTTCTTTGTGGCGTCTCTATCCAAAGCAATATATAAATTTTCATAAGGTTCTAAATAATTTTTATGTGATTGCTTTAAACTTGTACCCATCAAAGCTATACCCGTTAGTACATTAGATACTGCACAAGCTGATGCACAATCCTCAACAATCACTGCATCCTTACACTCGCCACATTTAAAAGGTATATCTTTATTACCATACATGTACCATTTAGGGTATACTTTTGAAGTTAATCCACGACCTACTGCACCTGCATACTTATTTGTATCGGGGTTCTTTACAAGAAAGACAACTCGATCTTGCTTAACATCATATTTAATATCTGCTCTTGCCCACATGTTGGCTTCCCAACAGTTATTGTCATGTAAATATCTTAAAACTTTTTCATTTGAGAATACACTTTTAAAACTATCAGGTACTTTAAATTCCTCATTTGTATTTATATCTTCTTTTTTAAATGTTACATTAACATAGTCCATAGTTTTCTCTCCTTGTTTTTTACCTCGTGCACTACACGAAGCATGAAAGCAATACCACCCTATGTTATTAGAAGTGGTATCAACTGTTAATGTATTGTTATTCTGACAGAAAGGACAATCCATTCTTATCTGCGTATCAGGGGGGATACCCAATCCTTCTACTACTGCCAGTTGTTGTTTGTAATTCAAACTAATACACCTAATACTAATTGTTTTTCTCTTTGTTCACTAAGTTCTTCATATGTTAATGTCCAACGATCTTTACGATGAAACGCTGACTCTAATTTTAATTTCATTAGTCCTTGTTCAATTAAAATAGCAACAGTATCTTCAACCTGTTCTTGTGTTGGTTCGGTGTTGAATGATATTGTGTGTTCTCCCCTTACCCCTGCTCCGAAGAGTCTTACTTTGTAATTTTTCATTATCTATTCCTATATCATACTTTTGTTTCTTTGTCAAGTCTAATGCTGATGTATCTACTACATTACCACAAGACCAATCAATCGGATTTCTTTTCATATTCTACAAACCTTTTAGAGTTTTGTGCATGTAAATCTTCAGCCCGATAGTCAGTAAAATATTTGGGTTCATACTCCACAGCTTTCCATTTCGTATCCTTACTAAACTTATTACGCTTGGCATAGTCTTCTGCTTCTTTCTCAGTACTAAATATTTCATTCGTAAATAATCCATACTCAGTTTTTCCTTTAGGTTTTGTTAAAATACAAAACATATTAATACTCCTTTATATTATCATTGTAATCTGATTCTATTTCGGTTAGCCAATCATCTATTGGTTCACTTATATCCCCAGGTATTTCCGTAATCTTTTCTTCTTTACCATTAGACCACTTAACATCTATTGCCCAACTTATTATTTTTAGATCTCCTTGTTTGTCTACACTCATAACTAATGCTCCTTATTTTTTATTAATCTCTATGACCATATGGTTCTGGATCTTCTCTTTGATATCCACACCCATTTGGATCTATGTCACAGTTAGGATAAGAAAAGCACGCTATATGTAAATCCACTCTTACTATATCAAATATCTCCTCATGGAAGTTATCAAAAACATTTTTAAGTTTTTCTTTATTCATGTCATTCTTTGACTGGCATTCTAAAACATTATATAAATTATATATTAATTCTAATGCTACTGACTCAGGAGTTGCCTCACTATATTTAAGGTAGTGGCAGTGATCTTCTTCAGAACATATCTCATCTTCATTAAAACTTTCTGCTACCTCATTTAAATTTTCGGACTCAACCTCACAATAATTTAGTATCTTACCTATTTTTTTTATCTTCTCATACCCAAAGGTTGGTAGTAAACTCTTTACTTTTTTCCTCATAACTAATGCTCCTTATAGCTGACTTGTTTAACTGAACGGCTCCAGCAGGAACGACAACTTCCACACTCGCCATCTTGTTTGTAGGCAGGACACTCACGACCTATTGGTTTTTTATCTTTGTGTACACCCGAAGTCCACTTCCAAAACTTTGGTGGTGAACCATCTACTTTGATTGCTGATACACGCAAACATAAATTCTTTGGTATGTCTTCTACTTTAATTTGATTTATAATTTTATATTCTCTTGTGGCTAACCAATATTTTATATGGGGTGTGCGTTCACACACTTCAAATATCTTCATCAAATGTTCATAAGATTGTATATCTCCTGAGTCAAACCAACGGTGAAAAAGCCTTGATTTATCTAGCTTTTTGTACTTTAAGGTCAGTAGTTCTGTCATATAATCTACCCACTCAGGTTTTGTAATTGCACTTAATCTTTTTTTATGTGCATTGATTACAACAGGAAATAAATAATGACCACCAAGTGCATAACATTTATTACAAATTGTTCCATCTTGTTCGGCAAGTATACTGCCGGTAATACATTTTTTTGCAGAGATACCCCATGCATATGAGGGCATCTTACTTGGGTTGGATAGTGTACCTATCTCTTTTTCTAATTGTTTAATTTTCATATACTCTCCACTAATTTCTCTATAACTGTTTTTATATTTAATTTCTTTAACTTACCACAGTTATAGTAATAGGTCAAGTCATCATACAACTCGGAAACATAGTCAGGATCAGCATCAGCTAGATCACATATGTTTCTGAATGCATCTCTCTTTTCACTAAAAAATTTACGTGCTGACTCTTTTAAATGTGACAACTCACCACCACCATAACAACCTTGTGGGCTTAAATACCCCACACCATCTAAAAAGGCACGAGATAATACTGCCCTTGCCATATTAGTTTCGGGTAGTTTGTCTTGTCCACCAGCAATAACTGGCATACGTGCCCAATCTGTGAAACTATTAACTGATCTTCCCATTTTTTCCTCTTTATTTGTTTGTAGTTTAACTTGACTTATCCTTAAAAATATGTTATACTGTCGTGTACATTACAGGGGGGTTAATATACTATATACCCCCCAATAATTTTAGTTTGATTGTAATTGATTACTGATACCTTTATGAACAAAGAATAAAAAAGTATTACTCTTAATAAAGTTCTGCACTTCAGCAGTTCTCGTATCATCACTTCTTATCTCGTCCATATTTGATGTCTTAATATCAAAGTCTTTTACTTTGGCATTACGTTTCCCTATTTGTACGGCTCTCTTATTATGAGAACTATAATTAGTAAGAGAATTGTATATGTCCCAAAGAGTTGTATTACTTTTCTTTTCAAGTACGTCATTAAGAAGAAACTCTTTTCCTTTTGACCCCTTAGAAAAACTTTTAAATAATTTATCAACATCACTTTGATCTAACTTAACACTTTGATATGTTTCAAACCTGTCACTTAAACTTTTAAAAGATTCATTTAATCCTTTTAGTTTATCAAATGCAGTTTGTATATCAAAGTTTGTTGTATGTCTTTTAAAAGATGAGTTAAATGACTCAATGTTTTTCATTCCATTGTCACAAACTAATCTTAAAAACATAGTCTGAAGTTTGAATATAATAGAGGCATCATAACTTGATACCAACTCCACACCAAACTGTAACTTATCAGCTGGGTTGTATGACATTTCGTGCATACCCAACTCACTCTTCTCTCCGAACATAACTCTTAATCTCATACGACTTAAGCTATCAGCTACATTAAAATGAATTGATGAGCCTGTTAAGTCTACACCATAGGCATCTAACGAATCAGATAATCCTGATAGTATAGTTTCGTATGGTATAAGTTGGTAGTTATCTCCATGCAAATGGATTGCTCTGTCTTTTGATTTAGCAAATACACCATGCAAAGGTTTTCCTAACATATACCCATTGACAGATGAAACAACTTCCATTTCAACAGGTGTAGTGGCTAACTCATAGTCACCAGCACGTTCAGTCTTTAGTCTATTTAGTAATGTACTCATTGTGTTTCCTTATTGTTGTTATTATTAGTCTTTTAAAAAAAAAGACAGTACCAAAAATTAATTTGATACTGTCTATATACTACTATACTATTGCTAGTATGTCAAGTATTATATTGATGCTATTTGCTTAGGTCTTGGGGGTAACTTTCTATCCCAGCTTATACCTACGAAAGCAAACAGATTATCTAACGTACCTTTTAATTCGTCAGATACACTTGCTTCTTTAACAGTTTCATTGGCTTTCTCCTGCAATGCTCTTAGATACGACAAGTGCTTACCCTGCTCTGTTGTTTCAGCAAATTGCTCAGCCTGTTTTTCTGCCCAATCTTCTAGCTGACTTCTACAATCAGATACTGTGATACAATCTCTGTTATTTTTATCAAAATCATCACGTTTTACTTTACTTAGGGTAACTGATTTCTTTGCCTCCCTATTAAAGAAAACATATGCAGACCTTGAAGCTAGTCGCAGCTCTTCTTCAGCTTTTTCAAGACGATCTATAACTTTATCAGCACCAATACTTCTAGAAAAGGCTTTTGTTCCTTTATCTAAAGCTTTTTGAACTGTTGATTTAAGTTTTAGTTCTTCCCTTTCTATTGCTGGTTGAAGTTTCTTCTCTATCTTCTCCAGAAAATGCTCACGCTGATACAGTTTGAGTTCGTTTGTTTTAGTTGCCATAATTTTCTCCTTCCTTGTTGGTTGTTGCGGTGGTCAAGTACAGCGGACGCCCCGTCCCATTACGAGTTAATTACACTCTTCTGACTTGACCATAGTCTTTTAATAAAAAAAGACAGCACCAAAAATTAATCTGATGCTGTCTATACTATATGATATTAATATTAATATGTCAAGCTATCTTATCAAGTATATCCCAGTTGCCATCAAGTAAATCTCTCTTGACATTGAACTCAACTTTAGGAAATTCTATTACTTTAACTTTAGTACCTAAGTGCTTGATTTTATAGAACTTTCTGCCCACGTTCAACCACTTCATGCGAGCATAAGAAATGTTTTTAGGTGTACGATTATCTTCTAAATCGTGTGCTAATAAAAACTTATCTTCGTCAGTAGTCCTAGCTTTACCCTTACGACTATACATTGAGCCATCAGATTGTTTCCAACGAACTCTATATAACAAATCAAACTTACCAACTCTATTGCTACCATCTTT
>Ga0209501_10002601_pt1 | contig 18806 bp, 18 predicted proteins | sample ArcticOcean_MG_C_4_FD_187434 | JGI IMG/M metagenome (GOLD analysis project Ga0209501, IMG submission 187434) | Marine microbial communities from western Arctic Ocean - ArcticOcean_MG_CB4_134 (SPAdes) (version 2) | ecosystem: Environmental > Aquatic > Marine > Oceanic | place: Arctic Ocean...
TGTCGGCGGCGGTTAATTCCTTTTTGCAATTGCGACATGTTGTCATGTTGCTTCCCCGCACATCAGCCTGCCTCTAGGGGCAGTATAGCCAAGGGGAGCGAATGGGGAGGACTGAGGCCTAGGCGGGGCTGGTAGTAGCTAGGGCTACTGGGCTGTTGGCTGAATAGCGAGGATGCTGTTAGAGCTTATAAGGCTGTTGTGAGGTAGGGGGGTATCATTTCCTTATTCGCCCCAAATCGATCTACCGTTTAACTGATTACTGATCGAGTCCGAATGCCTTCCTTAGAGCTTGCTCAGTTATCCTAAGACGCTCAGCAGAAGCAGCCCAATCTGGAGGTGGAGGCCCCAGAGCGGTTCTGAGAGTATTTTCAGTGACTTCCAGCATTGACGCAGCTTTTGCGAAGTCAGGTCCACCATCTTGAGCTTCAGGCGGTGGATTGCCCCCCTGATCTCCAGGTGGTGGCCCCCCATTTGATGTACTTGAAATCGGGGTCCCCATGTAGCAACCAACTGTGTAGGGATATTCTAGAGTCGCATGGTAGTGATATCCCAACGTCCCATGTTTATGACCGTGGCATAAGTCCAAATCATCATTGGACATTTCAGCTCCGCCTTGGCCCTTGTAACCATAAATTGGGAAACCGTCATTTATGTAACCGACTATTCCAGAGTGACCGTCACTTAGAAATTCATTGTCCAGCCTCTCTGGTATGAAATGGTAGTGGTAATTGCTCCCAGCAGGATGACCTCCGAACACATCTACAATCTCCCTAGCTACAGCGTCTTCACCTCGTCCATCGACTGCGCTAAAAATGCTAACGCCGTTCTTTGTCACACCAATTGCATTCAGTGAGGTACAGGTCGGAGATGGAGCCTCTGACGGGCTAGCGGAATAGGAAACAGAAAAGCTGCCGGATGTTGGTATTCCAGGATTCGGATCTATACCAGTCAGTATGGCGTAGTTCGTCATCGGCCAGTCTCCAATCTTCCCATCCACCGGAAGGTTGTTGATTTCTATTAGACGAGCATCACCGGAGATCGTTTCCGTGTAGGTTCCTGTTGCGGGACTAAATGGTCCTTGCGGCAGCCATAATTTCTTGAGGAAATCCCAAGTCTTATCAGCGAAATCAATCCAGGTAATATTGCTTTCTATAGAACCGGGTGCATTGGGATCCCCATCTGCACAAGAAAACAGATAACCATTTGCTGGTGCAGAGGTCGTCAAGTAATCATCGCCTAGGCGTAATTTAGTACAGTCCGGTCCCTGTTCATCCTCGCAAAGTGTTGAAGTGATTGTGAAGCTTGGATTGTTCGGAGTGGCCGTGGGCGGCACAGGCGTGGGAGTAGCCTCTACGGTGGCTTCAATATCTGGTAGTGGCTGAGTACTACCACCACAAGCCACCAGCAGCAATATAAACGCTGCGGGAAGTAGGTGTAGAGGGATGGATTTGATATTCATCTCAATGCCCCCGTTGTGGGCCCGCCCTGGCTCAACCGGCGGGGGCATTTTAGTCCCACATCTCACTTTTCGTTCAGCCAGGACACGAACGGGTCGTGGGTGGTACATCCAGGGTCATATTTAGGCTTGGATCTGCAGCCGAGTACGGCGACATACGCCATTGACTCGACCCTGATTTCGTATCTCGATCCCCCGTCACCGACTGGCAATCGTGACCGCTCACCAACGAGTCCTCTGACACACACGTGTTCACCCTGGAACGCCTTGTCCAAACTGAAATTGCCAAACCCTAGCCCAATATCTCCCGACACATCTTGTTCGATTACAGCTTGGAGTCGGTCTTCGAATGGAGTACCTAAGCTGTAGTACTTTAAGAAACCTAACGACAGGCTGAATGAGGCATCTCTGACCTCTCCGCAAAAAACCACGGTTTCCTCTATCCGATTTGGGATTTCACTTCGTGCAATCGAGATCTCTGGATAGTCAATTCCGCAAGCAAAGCCGGAGACGGTGATGATCACGGCAATGACACGAAATGACCAGTTCAAGGCACGGAATCTTCGCATATCCGCATTTTACCCATAACATCCGACGCCGGCCGCCCTGGCTCAACCGACAGCCCCTACGTAGCTAGCACCGATGGCTAGCGGTTCTGCACGGCTACTAGCGAGGCCCTAGAGGGCTTGGTGTGCTGGAAGGTGCCTGCCTGCTAGAGCGACCGCCCTGGCTCCCATAGCTATGGCAGTGGAACGGAACCTTGTGCATTGCATGGTTATCTAACAACCACTGAACGCCAGGACCATTTCTGACTGCGTCGCCTCGGAGGACGAAACTCTTTGGAACTCCGTGATATTAAATTCGAGCCAAGATACCGCGCCGGTCGTTGGAAACACCCGCCACACCCAAAGGATCCCGTTGTTCAATTCGTGTTTCACATCAGTGAACTCAGAAGATGGGTGTTCCGTCCAAACCCCATTAGTATTTCCATCCATCGACACGTGCAGCCCAAGACAATCCGAAACATGGTTCAATCCGCCGATCGAGTTCACATGGCGTTGAGCCAATAAAGTCTGAACGACGGCCACAGCTTCCCCTTTGGCGAAAGAATTGAGAGCCGAGGCGGTTTCACTTTCAGAACCACCACTGCAAGCAAACAATGCGATCGCAAGTGGGACTAGGAACATGGCCACTCGCATTGCAGCCTTCTAGTCCTTGGGCGGGTCCGTAACCCACCGATCGTGGGCAGGCCAGCCTTATAGGGCGGCTAAGTGCCAAAAATAGCGGAGTTTCGTTCGCGGAGATACACAGCTATTAAATAGGGGTGGCCCAGGCCCAACCGGCAACGCCAGTGCGGCTTTGCAGTTGAACGGTTGCCCACGGTTGCCTGGAGGTGGGCAACGGTTAGGCAACCCACGAGGCGCGATGACACGGGCTTTACCAGGAGCGGTTGACCGGTTGCCGTGGTTTCCGGAGAGGTACGCCCCCCCTCCCCCTCTAACCTCAGTGGACGGATCAAACACCGGTCGTTGGCTGCCCTTCACGGGGGCGTTTTGAGGCCGGGTTGCTCCCAACATTGCTCCCAAGACTGGCCGGAAAGAGCGAAAGAGAAACGGCTCGCCGAGTGGCGAGCCGTCTAAAGACTGTTCGATAAGGTGGTCGGGGTGGCCGGACTTGAACCGGCGACCCCCTGCCCCCCAGGCAGGTGCGCTACCATGCTGCGCCACACCCCGACCGTGATTTCAAGGATAGCACGCGCGCATTGCACAGGGGGCAGGCCTTCCATCGCACTGGGTCCGGACGCAGCGCCGTCGGCCCGAACTCAGGTTTGCCCGAGAATGCCCCGCAGTATGGTCACGGCCGCGACCTTGTCCAATGGTCGATTTCCTGAACCGCACTTGGGCGAGTGGATGCAGCCGGGGCAGCCTGCTTCGCACGCACACCCGGCGATGACGTCGAATGTCACCTTCCACAACCCCACGATGATTTCGTAGCCGTGCTCGGCGATGCCTACCCCGCCGGGCACGCCATCATGGATGAACACCTGTGGTCTGCCCGTGTCTGGGTGCAACGGCGTGGAGATGCCGCCGATGTCGTTGCGGTCGCACATGGCGAACAGCGGAAGCACCCCGATGGCCGCGTGCTCGATGGCGTGCAGCGCTCCTGCCAAGTCGAGCTTCTCTGCTTGGGCCGCTCGCAAAACATCGCGCGGCACACCAAACCACAGGCCGACGGTGTTGAACTTGCGCGGAGGCAGTTCGACGTACTCCTCCCCCAGCACTTCTCCTGACAGTGGCGATAGGCGGCGAAAGCCGGTGACAGTCGTGGTCACGTTCACTTCACCCAGGTGCACTGTCGTGTTGCCGGCCTGCTTCTCGCTGAACTCCTGCAAAATGCGGGTCTCGGTGACATCGGACGGCTGGGTGTAGTACTCCACGTCGCTGCGTATGGCCCTGGCAACTTTAGTTTCCAGGTCCAAGTCTGCAATGAGGTAAGTCTCGCCCTTGTGCAGGTAGACGGCCCCCGGATGGAGCTGCATCATGGCCGAGGCCTCCTGCACGGTCTCCAATATGGCGCCGCTGCCCCTATCTACCAGGGTGTAGAAGTCTGACGACGTCGAGCGGATGTTCACCGACTGTGCCGGGAAGTCGACCTCCGGTTCCAGGTGCCACTTGTCACCCGATTTGTGCAGCGCGCCGTCGCTCACCAACTGCTCTGCTTCGACGGTGATGTCGGTATCAAAAAGGTCGGCGTCCTCGGGCGTGAGGGGGGCCTCGTAGGCGGCGCACATGAGATGGGGCCTGAGCACGAACGGGTTGGTGGGGGATATGCGCACCGCCTCCGATGGCCTGCCGAAGAACATAGTCGGGTTGCGCATCAGGTACTGGTCGAGCGGGTCGTCCTGTGCCACCAGTACGGTCAGTGCCCGGTCGCCTCTCCGTCCGCTCCTACCCGCCTGCTGCCAGGTCGAGGCGAAACTGCCGGGGTAGCCGGTAAGTATGGTCGCATCCAGGTCGCCCACGTCGATGCCAAGCTCCATGGCAGTCGTAGATGTGAGGCCAAGCAATTTACCGGAGAAAAGGTCGCGCTCGATTTTTCTCCGGTCTTCTGCCAGGTAGCTGGCCCGGTACGGCGCCAGCTTCTTGGCCAGGTCGGGGGCGACAGCCTTGAGCTGGTCGCGTACGTATACAAAGAGCAGTTCGGCCATGCGCCGGGAGCGAACGAAGGTCAGCGTGCGAACTCTCCGCTTGAGTAGCTCAGTCATAAGCAATGACGCGTCAGTATTGGTCGTGCGGCGCTTGGCCCCGGCGTCCATGTCTATCTGCGGTGGGTTCCACAGCACGAAGTCCTTGCCACCGTAGGGCGCACCGTCCGTCTCTATCGCAGTCACGGGTAGTCCCAGCAATCGTTCTGCGTGCTCGGCCGGGTTCGCGATGGTGGCCGAGCAAAGCACGAACGTCGGCTCCGCGCCGAACCTGGCGCACAGGCGACGCAGCCTGCGGATGACGTTGGCCACGTGCGAGCCGAAGACGCCCCGGTAGATGTGCGCTTCGTCGATGACCACGTAGCGCAGGTTGCGAAAAAGCCTGTACCAGTTCCTGTGGTTGGGCAGCATGCCCATGTGCAGCATGTCGGGGTTGGTTATGACGATCCTGGCATTACGCCGCACCTGGCTGCGTGACTCGCGCGGCGTATCGCCGTCGAAAACGCCGGAGTACAGCCGGGCCCGCTCGGGCGTTAGGCGTTCCAGTCCGGCGGCCTGATCCTGCGCCAGGGCTTTCGTCGGGAATAGATAGATAGCCGTGGCAGACCGGCCTTCGGTCAGCGCCTCCAGCACCGGAACGTTGTAGCACAGGCTCTTGCCCGACGCCGCAGGCGTGGCGACTATGACGTGCTCGCCCCGCCGAGCGGCGTCGATGGCCTGGGCCTGGTGGGAGTACAGCTCCGTGATGCCCTGCTCGGTAAGACGCGCCTGTACGTCGGGGCGCAGTGGCCGCTCCAGCTGGCCCGGCGTCGACTCACGAGGCGGTATGTCCTCGACGTGAGTTATCTGCTCCTTGTACCAGGGAAGCGACTGGACGTAGTCGAGGAATGCACCAGTGTTCAATCGCTATCGAAACCCGACAGCGTCTCGACATACCGCTCGACGATCTCGAACTCTGTTGACGACGAGTCGACGAACGCCAGCACCTGGTTGACGACCTCCTCGGCCATTTCGGCAGAGCCGCTAACGCATGCGATACCTATGGTTGCGCTCTGCCACGTGTCCTGCCCCCCGGTCTCGGCGATGGAGACAGCGAACCTGACCCTGGCACGTTCGATGAGCGATTTCACCACTCGCCGTCTGGCTTTCAGGCTGCGGCTCTCGGGTATGTGCAGGGTAACGGAGGCGACGGCAACGAACATAATTAGAACGTTTGTGCATTATAGGTGGCCTGTGATTCGCCCCCCTATAACGAAACGCACCGGAGCTATAATCGGAACGTGATAGAAGATCAACGAGACTGGATGCGCGCGGTGGAACAGACCTGGGTCGTTCGCTACCCAAAACAGCACCTCGCCACCTTCGGCTCCACGAACATCTCTTACTACGTGGTGACCGAGCCCATCTACCGGGACATCGCCTCCCAGGGCGACGCACCCGTCGAAGGCGTGGTGAGGAAGGGCCGGGTAATAGCCGAGAAGCCCGCTATTGTGACTCCCACTTATGCGATGAATCTAGAAGGATTCAGCCCCGAGGCGTACGAGTACCTCCGCCAAGCCTCGATGAACTACGGGCCGAATCACCCCGGCGTCCTGTACCGCTACAAGAACAGCGCCGAGAAGATGGACATCGTCAGCGGTGACGCCTCGGAGATTGCGCATCGCATCTCCGACGACCTGGACGAGCGCAAAGAGAACCTGTCCGTGGTAATGGTGGGTGTTGACGAGTGGTGGGACGTGGCCCTGCTCAAGTTCATCTACGAGTTCACGTCCAGCTCCGCCCAGCAAAACATGGGGGAGATGTCGGCGCGCGGGCTGTTAGACCCGCAGGCGGCCTTCGGAGGCGCGCCCAGGGCCGCCGTCAACGACATTGAACGCATGTTTCGGCAGGCCGAACGTGGCGGCGACAGGGACCGGCTAAAGGCCGAACTCGACCGCTGGGGCCTGTTCGACTATTACCAGGACCGGTTTTTGTCTCTTTATCGAGCCCGCTAGGGCGTCAGTCTGAGGCTACGACAGCCACCTGGCCGGCCTTAACCGACTCGTAGGCCGCCATCACCACGTTCAGGTCGTTGAGCGCCGCCCGCCCGGACATGAGTGGCTCCCGGCCCTCGGCGACTGCGTCACGGAACTCCTCGAATATCCCGGCCATGCCCTTGCGATGGGGGCCGGTGTCGATGACTCTCGAGCCCTCCGGTGTGTCCACCGTCACTTCGGTGCCAAAAGTAGCGAAGCTGAGCATTCCGGCAGAGCCCGTCACCCACACGTTGTCCCGGTAGCCTTGAATGGGCGTGGCGAACGAGAACTGGATCAACCCGATCGTGCCTTCAGCAGTGGTCCCGGTCACCACCATGCCGTCTTCCTGGTGACGCTCGGCTCTATCGGAGTCGCCCGTAGGGACTACCGCGTAGACGGTAGTCGGCATGCCCCCAAGGTTGACCATAGCGTCCACGTCGTGGATTCCGCCGTCCTGGAATAGCCCACCGCCAGCCTTATCCGGATCGTTGCGCCACTCGTCGGCGGCGAAGTTGTCCGCTGAGCCGAAGACGCCGCCTGTGAACACGTCAAGTTCGCGCTGCACCTGCACCAGTCGAACGTCGCCGATGGCGCCTTCTGCGATCAGTTCTTTGGCTTTCAGCACTGTGGGCACGAAGCGGAAGTTCTCCGCCACCATTAGCGTCAGCCCGGCCGCCCTGACCGTCTCGATCAAAACCCTGGCTTCGTCCGGGTAGCGGCCAATGGGTTTTTCCATCAGGACCTGCTTACCGTGCTTGGCGGCTAGCTGGGCACCTTCTAAATGCAAGTGATGAGGGGTGAGGAAGTACAGGGCATCGACTCTCGGATCCGCTGCGGCCTCCTCGTAGGAGCCGAAGTAGCCAACGCCGCCGTAAGTTTCGCAAAACTGCCGGGCCTTTTCGGCGCCTCGGCTGGCAAAATACAGTTCGATTCCCTCTACGGCTAGGCCCTCAGGCTTGCCAGCGTCGATCTGGTCCAGCACGTCTTTGGCGTACTCGCCGCACCCCACAAAGCAGATGGATAGAGCCACGGTTCACTCCTCGTTTTGTTCACTTACGCCTTTTTACTAGGGCGATGATCGCCGAAGCGCTCACCAGTGCGTATTAGTAGGTACGTATTAATACACTAGAGAGGACGATGGTTTTCCAGCGCTCAGAGTCTAGAACTACAAGGTGGCCGTTCAGGCTGCCCCGTTTCAGACGGCCCCGCTTCAGGCTTTTGGCTCCCAGGGTCTTGGCGAGGGTCGGCAGGTGGCTGCTCGTTCTCGTGCTTGTGGCGTCTGTGATTTTCACCACTGACGTGCTGAGGCAGAACGCCGCCGAGCGCGCCGCTTCGCCCCACCTATACAGCCTGGTGCAGTGGGAGTTTTCAAACTTCCTAGACAAGTGGGTGCACCGCGCCGTCTCCGTATTCCCCTGGAACTCGGAATCGGATGCCGAAAAGGCCGAACAGGTAGATGACTACTTCGCCCTTACCAGCGCCCGCGTAGCCGTGGCGCAGGCCCTGGCAGACGGCGTCGCCGGGCAGATGGGAGCCGCAGAGCGGGAGGAGTTGACGGCTCAACTGGCAGCGCTCAACCGCAGCAGAGAGCGCCTGCGGGCCGACGTGGAAGAAACGCTGGAGGCGGCCATAAGCGCCGTCATCGCCGAAGAGGGACTGTCGTCCATTGGCGGACTCATATTCCCGCCGGTGGACTTTTTGCTGACCACGCCGCCTTACGCTCTCATCACGTCCCCCCGGGGCCGCATTGAGCGGGGAGAGGAGGCGTTACTGGCGCCCGACATAAGCCTGGAAGACAGCGTTGCGATAGAAGATGAACTGGCGGCCCAACAAAATCTCTCGGCGCTCGTTATACCCATCGGAGGAGTGGCCACCTACCCGGCTTCCGTCTTCAACGACAGGGGGCTGAGGTGGACTCTGCAGATAGCCGCGCACGAATGGCTGCACCACTACCTGTTCTTCAGGCCGCTCGGCTTCAACATGTTCGACTCGGGGGATATGCAGACACTTAACGAGACGGTAGCCGACCTTGCGGGACGAGAAATCGGTGACCGCGCCTTCATAAAACTAGGTGGCGTAATCCCGGTGTCGTCTATTGCAGACGAACCCAACAAGAGCCTGTCGTCTATTGCAGACGAAGCACACGAGAACATCTTTGATTTTCAGGGCGAGATGCGCACGACCCGGCTTCGGGCAGACGAGCTATTAGCTGAGAGCAAGATTGCTGAGGCCGAGGCCTACATGGAGAGCCGTCGGCTGATATTCGTGGCCAATGGCTTTAACATTCGCAAGCTGAACCAGGCCTACTTCGCGTTCCACGGCACCTACGCTGAGAGTGGCGCGTCGGTAAGCCCGGTGGGGGGACAGGTGCGGGAGTACCGGGAACTGTCGGCAAACCTTGGGTCTTTTATCGGCCAGGTAGCGTCAAACTCCAACTACGCCGACTTCATCTCCGAACTAGACACCCTCAGACAACAACGTGATAACATCGTCCGCGTCGCCATCGGCCCCACAACGGCCGAGCGTAACAAGCTTGCCCGCACCCGGTGAATCGGGTCGTCGGCCCCCATTTTTAACTCATGAACCCCAACCAGCAAGAACAACCAGAGATCAACTTCGACCAGGTAGCCGAGAAGCTACGGTCGCTGTTTGGCGGTAAAGACGGCGGCTCCAAAGTGGGCGGCCGTGGGCTGGGACTCTTTATCTTCGGCATCTTCATCGTGGCGGCCATCATCTGGGTCAGTACGGGTTTCTACTCCGTCCAGCCAGGTGAGCAGGCCGCCCTGCGTCACTTCGGTGTTTACCAGCGAGGCGACTCCGGCGCCTTCATCGGAGGCACCGAGCCTGGACTGCACTGGTACTTCCCGGCCCCTATTGGGACCAGGGCTATCGTGCAGGTAGATGAAATTCGCCGACTTGAGTTGGGCGTCCGGGGCAACACCCCCATTCCGATCGAGTCGCTCATGATCAGCGGCGACACCAACATCGTCGACGTTCAGCTACTGGTCCAGTACAACGTCAAAGACGTGGAGGACTTCCTGTTCCGGGTCGTAGACCCCGGTGGAGCAGTGATCAAGGGCGCGGCCGAGTCCGCACTGCGTCTAGTCGTTGGCCAGCGCATCATCGACGACGTACTCACAACAGAGAAAGAGTCTGTCCAGTCCGATACACGGGTGGAGCTACAGCGACTTCTCGACCTGTACGAAACGGGCATAAACGTAACCGAGGTTAAGCTGCAGAACGTGCGGCCCCCCTCGCAGGTGCAGGACGCCTTCGACGACGTCGTCAGGGCCCGTGAGGACAAAGAGCGCATAGTCAACCTGGCCCAGGCCTACGAGGCGGACGTCCTGCCCAGGGCGCTGGGTGAGGCGCAGCGAGTGCTGGAACTGGCAGAGGCGTTCAAGCAGGAGAAGGTGGCCGACGCAACCGGTGAGTCCGCGCGCTTCCTCGCCGTACTGGCCGAGTACCGCAAGTCCAAGAACGTGACCAGGCAGCGGCTCTACCTCGAAGCCATGGAAACGATCCTGCCCGGCATAACCAAGTACATAATCGACGGCGACTCAGGCGGCAACCTGCTGCAGTTCCTGCCCCTGACCAACGATGGCACCGAAGGCACGAACAGCTCGTTCGGTCCGCTGGAGCCATAAACGATGACACTCAACAAATACGCAATACTGTTCCTCGTACTGGTAATCCTCGCCGGGATACTCGGGCCCCAGGCGTTCTTCTCTGTGGACGAAACGCAGGTGGCCATCGTCACCCGGTTCGGAGAGGTCAAGCAGACCATCACCACGCCCGGCCTGAAATCTAAGACGCCGTTCGTGGACAACGTCATCTACTACGAGAAGCGCCTAACGCTGTTCGACGCCAACCCGGACGCGCTGATCACCTCTGACAAGAGGCGTCTGGTTGTGGACGCCTACGCCATTGGACGTATCGTCGATCCGCTACTGTTCCGACAGACGGTCCAGAGCCAGCAGAGGGCCATCACAAGAGGCAACGACATCGTCGCTTCCGAACTGCGCCAGCAGGTGGCAAACGACGAACAGATAGACATCATAAAAAACAACCGGCAGGAAATCATGAATCAGGTCCGCCTGGCAGTGATACCGAAGCTGGCCGAGTTCGGCATTGAGACCGTCGACGTCCGCATAAAGCGGGCGGACTTCCCCAGCGAGATCGCCACGGCCGTTTACGCCCGTATGCAGGCCGAGCGAAAACGAATCGGCGACGCCGAACGGGCCGACGGCGCCAAGCAGGACCTGGAGATTCGCTCCAACGTCGACCGGCGGGTCACAATCATCAGCGCTGAGGCCGAGCGAGACGCCAACATCCTGCGGGGTGTCGGAGAGGCCGAGGCCGTCTCCATCTTCGCCGCCGCCCTGGAGCAGGACCCCGAGTTCTACCGCTTCCAGCGCACGCTTGAGGCATACAAAAACTTCCTCACCACCAACACCACCGTGGTGCTGCCCGCAGACAGCGACCTGTTCGCATTCCTCCAGTCTCCCGGTGACTTCATCGAGGACGGCGCTGACCTGAGCGGCCTGCAATTCGAGGCCGGTTCAGACGAGCAGATAGTCTCGGACGCCGCCAGGGCAGACCTCGCGGGCCTGCTGGAGATTGATGAGGGCGACCCCATCCTGTTAAGGGTGACGGCCGATGAGTGGGGCGACACCTCACTGGGCTGCCCGGCCGAGGGCGAGCACGCCCAGGTCGTGACGGCAGGTTACTCCGTCGAACTGACCCACCTGGGCCTGACGTACACCTACCACGTGAGCACCAACGGTGCGAACGTGCGGCTCTGCTCGTAGCCCCCGGCTACCGGGCTACCGACGCCACTTACTCCCGCTCCCGCTGACCGTCCCTGCTGGTCGCCCCTTCGGAATATAATTTCGGCGTTCAAATGCGTCGTCGTGCTCTTTTTTGTCCGACGCCCAAGCCAACTTTTGGAGCCAGACCCTGCCTCCTAGACCAATCATGGTAGCGGTGCACCAGGACCACCTCGAGGCCCTCCCCGAGGCCTGGCTAGCAGACCTTGCCGACCGGGCCCTTACAGCCCTTACACTACCCGGTGACTCGACAATGGAGATTGTAGTGACCGACGACGAGACGGTGCGCGAACTCAACCTACGACACCGGGGGCTAGACGAAACCACCGACGTGCTGTCGTTCGCCCCAGATATGACCCCTGGGTCCGCGACTGGGCCTGCCGGGTCCAACGGGGACGGTGACTTCGTTTTGCCCCCCGGCAGCGACGAAGACACATCCATTGGCGAGGTGATCATCTCTGGACCACAGTCGGTCAGGCAGGCGGCGAGCAACGCCCGGGGAACCTCCGAAGAGGTTGCCTTTTTGCTAGCACACGGTATCTTGCACCTCATGGGTCACGACCACGAAGAGCCCGGAGAGCGGACCGACATGGAGGCCGAGCACAGGCGCTTGCTCATCGCAATGCTCGGGCCAACGGCGTCGGCAATTCCCGTTGAGTACCCCGTATGAGTCAGATTTTCCTCAGCACCAAGGGACTCTGCATGGAAGCACAAGGGGCATGAGCCAAGTCCTGTACAGAAAGTGGCGGCCGGCGGCGTTCGCTGATGTGGTGGGCCAGCCCACGACGACCACTACCCTGCTACGAGCCATCGCCGGTGACCGGGTCGCCCATGCGTACCTGTTTTGCGGGCCCCGCGGGACCGGCAAAACGTCCACCGCGCGTATATTCGCCAAGGCCGTCAACTGCCTGTCTCCCCAGGGCGGTGAGCCGGACAACACATGCACCATGTGTACTTCCATAAACGAGGGGCGGGCCCTCGACCTGATAGAGATAGACGCGGCCAGTAACAGGGGTATTGACGACATACGAAATCTGCGGGAGCGGGTGCAGTACACCCCGGCCGAGGCCAAACGAAAGATATACATAGTCGATGAAGCTCACATGCTCACCGAGCAGGCCTTCAACGCCCTGCTCAAGACGCTGGAAGAGCCCCCGGCGCACGTAGCGTTCGTCCTGGCGACGACCGAAGCTCACAAGCTTCCACCGACCATTTCATCGCGGTGCCAGCGCTTCGACTTCCGCAGAATTACGCTCAATGACATAGCCGGTCGGCTGGCGCACATCTGCACCGGCGAGGGCGTCGAGGCCGAACCTGCCGCACTCCAACTAGTTGCCCGGGCCGCCAATGGCGGACTGAGAGACGCGGTCAACCTGCTCGAGCAGGCAATCGTGTCCTACGACCCTCCCGTCACCGAAAAGAATGTGCGGGACTTGCTGAACATGGGCGGCGACGAGGCGTCCCTGACACTGGCGGCGCAGATTCTCGACGGCAAGACACCAGAAGCCCTGCGCACCGTGAACGAGGTGGCGGCCCAGGGGAGCGACCTGCGCCAACTGCACCGCGGAATCGTCGATCACCTGCGCAGCGTCCTGTTGATGAGCAGCGGTGCGGAAATCGACCCCGGCTACACAGACGAGGCGGCGGCCCAGATAAAGGCGCTGGCGGCGGCCTCCGAACCGCGGGCCATAGTCCGGACGATAAAACGACTGACAGCGGCCGATCTGCGTCAGGACCCTTCGTCCACCCTGCCGCTCGAACTGGCCATAGTAGAAGCTGGCCTGGTGCCCGAGCATGTACCTGGCGGAGAGAGCTCCCGGCCCCAAGTACCGGCAGCAGCTGCACCCGCACGCCTGCAGCCAGCCGCCCGGTCCCAGGCTCAGGCCCCGGCAAACTATGCTGCACCGGCACCCCAGCCTGCACCCGTGAAACAGGCCGCACCGGTAGCGCAAACGACTTCTAAAACAGTCCAGGCGCCCGGCCCCGCACGAAGGCCGCGCAGCACGGACCCACAGCCGGTCGCTGAGGCTGACCTGCCGTCCGAGCCGGCAGAACGACTGGAGGCGCAGTGGGAGTCGCTGACGTCTTCTTTACGCTTCCAAAAAGGCGACAAATTCAACCTCAAGGCACTGCTCATGGCAAGCAACGCCCGTGAAGTCACGGGCGACGTGGTAACCCTGAGATTCCCACACGCGTCTCATAAAGAGAGAATGCAGCACGAGCTCGAAAACCCGACCAGCCGCAAGCTTGTGCACGACGCTTTTGCCCGTGTAATGGGCAAGCCTTATGATGTACGGGTTGAGTTGACGGCAGGTGCCGAGACCGGTGCCAAGACGAGCGCGGCACGCAATAGCCCCCTTGTTAGGGCAGCCCAGGCGATGGGAGCCCAGGTCGTTTCTGAGACTCTCGCCGAGCCCAATGAAAACACCCCCAACGACAACCCCGGCGACGACGAGGTGAACGCTTGAACAAGAAGTTCCTGAAACAGGCTCAGCAACTGCAAAAGCAGATGGCCCAGATGCAGGATGAGCTGGAGAGCGCGACCGTCGAAGGGAGCGCCGGAGGCGGCGTGGTCAAGGCGGTGGTCACCGGAAAGATGCACCTCGAATCGATACAGATCGACCCGGAGGTCGCCTCAGACGACCTGGAGATGTTGCAGGACCTCGTGGCGGCAGCGGTCAACGACGCGCTGGATCGGGCTCAGGAAATGGCGTCCAGCCGCATGGGCGCGATAACCGGCGGCCTGAATATACCGGGACTCACCTAAAGCCACGTGACCCAATCCGGGCGTAGTGAAGTCGGACCGGTAAGCCGTCTCGTTGACGAGCTACACAAACTGCCTGGCATAGGACCTAAAACGGCCCAGCGACTGGCCTATTATCTGATCCGCATGCCCGCCGACGAGGCCCGTGGCCTGGCCGAGGCCATCGGAGCAGTCAAGGACCGGATCGGCCTGTGTGGCCAGTGCTTCGACATAACCGAGTCCGACCCCTGCGCCATCTGCGTGGACGCCAGCAGGGACCGCGCGCGCATCTGCGTCGTAGAGGAGCCGCTCGACGTCAGGGCGCTGGAGCGGACCCGGTCATACCACGGGCTCTACCACGTGCTACACGGGGTCATCTCGCCCATCAATGGTGTCGGACCGGACGATTTGAAAATAAGGCCCCTTCTCGAACGCCTCAAAGTAGACGGGGTTGAGGAGATCGTCATCGCCACCAACCCCAACGTGGAGGGCGAAGCCACCGCCATGTACCTGCAGCGACTTCTCGAGGCATTGGGGACGCGTATTACCCGACCCGCGCGCGGCCTGCCGGTGGGCGGCGACCTGGAGTACGCTGACGAAGTTACGTTGAGCCGGGCGATGGACGGCCGCCAACCCTTCTAAACCTGGTCTAAGTCTGGGCCCGCTGGGCCGGGGCACACAAAGAGCATGGCCAAGCCCCGAATCTATAAGACTGAAGCCGTGGTGGTAAGGCAGTCGCCCCTGGGCGAAGCCGACCGAATCATCACCATGCTGTCCCCCGAGTACGGCCAGATACGGGCCGTGGCAAAGGGTGTTCGGCGGTTGAACAGCAGGCTGACCGGCCACCTCGAACTACTCAACCACGTAGAGGTATCGGTGGCCGAGGGCCGTAGCCTAGACGTCGTTTCCGAGGCGCAGTGCCTCAACGGCTACCCAGCCCTGCGGGACGACCTAGACCGCGTCTCTGCCGGAATGTTCCTGGCAGAGCTGGCCGACGGCTTCGCCATGCCCGAGGGCCACGGCCCGCCCGACGCCCACGGACGGGAGGTGTACGAGCTGCTAGTCGAGACACTGGGTCGTCTGGAGAAAGGTGAGCCTCCTGAACGACTGCTGCCGTTCTTCCAGTTGAGAGTGCTGGCCTTCGCTGGCCTGGCTCCCGAGTTAACGCTGTGTGTCCAGTGCGGCCGTGCCCTGGAGCAACGCAGCCATGCCTACAGTGCCGGCGCTGGAGGCATTGCCTGTCCCGACTGCGTAACCAGCGCGCCCGGCCCGTTTCTTTCCGTTTCCGTCCGGGCCATCAAACTACTGCGGTACTACCAGTCCAGAAGCCTGGACGAGGCGGTGGGCCTGGACGTACCACCCAAAGTTCTCGAAGAGGTAAACAGGGTGCTCGACGCCCACCTGCGTCACCACCTCGACCGGGAAATTCGATCCGGCAGGTTCCTAAAGACGCTGGGCCGCGTCTGATCCCGGACTGGGCCAGTCCCAAACTGCGGCGAGACGGGGCAAACCCCCACTACATAGAAGTCTTGACCACCATGCGCTCAAACAACCAGCCCGGCAGCAGTTTAGACGCCAGAATGCCGATGTGGGCCTCCAGCCCAATGGGGTAGCTGAGCTTCGGGTTCCGGGTCGTGATGATCCGGTCTATCAACCGGGCGATCCTTATCGGGTCGTGCGTCAGTACCCGGAAGCGACCGTGCTTGCGCCTGTACGCTGCAATGTGTGGGCCGTAGGGCAGTTCGGGAGACTCTGCTTGCTCTCCATCCACAGTGTTGTTTTGGAACTCGGAGTCGAAGAGGCCCGGCTCTATTAGAGACACCTTGACGCCAAAGGGTGACAGTTCCATACGCAGTGCCTGGGACTGGGCCTCCAGGGCGAACTTGCTCGATGCATAGGCACCGTTGAATGGCGTGACAACCCACCCGGCAACCGAACTGATGTTGATGATGCGCCCGGCAGCCTGTTGCCTCATGGCCGGCAGTACCGTATTGGAGAGCCTGAAAGGAGCGAACACGTTGGTAGTGAACTGGTCGACCATCTGCTCTGGCGTCATGCTCTCAAGCGGGCCCCATAGGGCGTAACCGGCGTTGTTGACGAGCACGTCAATAGTGCCGTGTTCTTCCGCGAGGCGAGGCACGACATCTTCAATACACCCGGGTTGACCAGACGGCAAATTGATGTCCAACTCCACCGGCACGAAAGTGCCCTTCGAGCCGTTCGCCTCGGCGACTATCGGGCCTAGCTTTTCCAGCGACCGGCTGGTGCCGATAACCTTGTAACCCTTCTCAGCGAGGTAAAGCGACGCCACCTTGCCAATGCCGGTGGACGCGCCAGTGATGAGAACGTTGTTGAGCTTTCGTGTTGCCATAAAGAGATTGGGCGTCGGCCTTTTGTCCCGTGTCTCGCCGTTTGAGCGAGATTACCATCGGGCCGGAGGTCCGATTATATGATAGAGACGCCAATGATCATCTCTGTTATCGGATCTTCCATCGCAGACGCCTCTTTATCAGCGCTCGCCGAGGGCGTGGGCCGTGAACTCGCTACCCGTGGCGCACAGGTAGTCTGCGGAGGCCTCGGCGGGGTGATGGAGTCCGTCTGCAAGGGCGCCAAAGAGGCGGGCGGCACGACAATAGGCATCCTCCCCGGCAACGACCCGGCGGCGGCGAACGACTACGTCGATATTCCCATCTGCACCGGCATCGGATACGCTCGAAACGTGATTGTCGTCAAAACAGGAGCCGCCGCAATCGCGGTCGGCGGGGCCTACGGAACCCTGTCGGAAATTGGCCACGCTCTGGCCGACGGTATCCCGGTCATCGGGCTGGGGACGTGGGCTATCTCGCAATCCGGCGCGCAATCCGGACTGCTGGCCGACTCAATTGAAATCGCGACCGACCCCGCAGACGCAGTCGAGCGCGCCCTGGCAGCGGCGGCCTTGCGCGTGACCCCTCACTAACCCAAACGGAAGAGCCAGAAAAGAGGCGCTCTTGAGCACAGTAACCATCTCCTCGGTCATGGGCCGGGAAATTCTCGACTCACGCGGCGGCCCCACGGTGGAGGCCGACGTGCGATTGTCCGACGGCTCCCTCGGGCGCGCGTCCGTCCCCTCCGGTGCGAGTACGGGCTCTCTGGAGGCCATTGAACTGCGCGACGGCGACCCCAAACGATACGGGGGCCTCGGTGTCCTGCGGGCCGTCGCCAACGTAAACACGGAACTGGCCGACGCCATTAAGGGCCACACCGTTACCGACCAACGCTCGCTGGACGAGCGGCTTGTCGAACTGGACGGCACCGCCAACAAGGCCCGGCTGGGCGCCAACGCAATCCTTTCGGTGTCGCTGGCCTACGCCAAAGCCGCCGCCGCCAGTGCGGGGGAGAGCCTCTACGCATACATCGGGCACGAGTACTCGGGGCCCATTCCTCGGAGCGGGTACACAATCCCCGTTCCTATGTTCAACATTATCAACGGGGGCAGGCACGCGTTCGAGTCCACCGACTTCCAGGAGTTCATGGTCGTGCCCGCCGGGTTCGACACCTACCAGGAAGCCCTGCGAGCGGGCTCGGAGATCTACCACGCCCTAAAAGACATGCTGCAGGAGCAAGGTAAGACGACAATCGTCGGAGACGAAGGAGGGTTCGCCCCCAGCCTGAAGAACAACAGGCAGGCGGTCGAGTGGCTGCTGCGGGCCATTGAGACGGCCGGGTACCGGCCCGGCGAACACTGCTTCATCGCACTCGATGTCGCCGCCTCCGAACTGCGTCGCCGCAGCGGCAACGGCCTCGACCTGGCCTCGGGCGAGGTCTACTACGACCTGACCAGCGTCGATACCACCATTACTTCCGAGCAGCTGATCGCGCTATACGAAGACTGGGTCATCAAGTACCCGGTCATCAGCATTGAGGACGGCATGTCCGAGGACGACTGGAGTGGCTGGACCGACATGACGGCCCGTATCGGCTCGCGGGTCCAACTGGTGGGCGACGACCTGTACGCCACCAACACAGGCATCATCAAACAGGGCATCGCCCGAAAAGCCAGCAATGCCGTGCTCATAAAGCCGAACCAGATAGGTACCCTGACTGAGATGCTGGACGCTGTTGCTCTCACCCGCGACACAGGCTGGAGGGCGATCATTAGCCACCGTTCTGCCGAGACAGAGGACACCTCTATCGCCGATCTCGCTATTGGCACCGGTGCCCGCCAGATAAAGGCCGGTGCCCCGGCGAGAAGCGAGCGCACCGCCAAGTACAACCGATTGCTACACATAGAGCAGGAACTGGGCGGCCAGGCCACTTTCGCTGGCCGGACGGCATACGCGTCGACCCTGGACTCGACGATATAATCCGAATCTAGCTACAGCCCCAGTCAGGGGCACTGGCAAAACCGAGCAAACACAAAGTTGGAGGCGCAATCTAGATGACAGCCACGAGAGTTGGAATAAACGGCTTCGGGAGGATCGGCAGACAGGTTCTAAAGGCGATTATGGAACGCCACCCCGACGAGCTTGAGGTGGTGGCCGTCAACGATCTCACCGACACCAAGACGAACGCTCAC
>Ga0209501_10002603_pt1 | contig 18795 bp, 13 predicted proteins | sample ArcticOcean_MG_C_4_FD_187434 | JGI IMG/M metagenome (GOLD analysis project Ga0209501, IMG submission 187434) | Marine microbial communities from western Arctic Ocean - ArcticOcean_MG_CB4_134 (SPAdes) (version 2) | ecosystem: Environmental > Aquatic > Marine > Oceanic | place: Arctic Ocean...
GTCCTGCGAATAGGCGTGCTCTACCGCGCGGATACAACCCTTCTCCGCATCGGTGTCTGCTTCCTTATAATATTTCTCCTGCGAAAACGCCTCCTTGGTGCGCACATTGCCCGGTGCCGCCAAAATGCGTTTCTCGGCAAACTCGTCCAACGTACCATCCCCCCTACCAGAGTTGCTGGCAATCATATCACCAATCGTCGCACCACTGACCGTGTGCGCCGCAACGTTAATCTTGCCGGCCCGCTGCAACTCGCCCAAAATGGCGGGAATGCCGCCGGCGCGCGCCACATCCTCCATGTGGAATTCGTCCGAAGCCGGGGCCAGCTTACAAATGCAGGGCACCTGGCGCGACAAACGATCGATATCGGCCATCGTAAAATCGACCTCGGCCTCGTGCGCCATGGCCAGCAGATGTAATACCGTATTGGTCGAACCGCCCATGGCAATGTCCAGCGTCATGGCGTTTTCAAAAGCTGCAAAAGTGGCGATGCTGCGCGGCAAGACCAACGAATTGCCCTCCAGATAATATTCCTTGGCCATCTCGACAATGCGCTTGGCCGCCATATCAAAAAGTTGGCGGCGCAGTGCATGTGTCGCCAAAATAGTCCCGTTGCCGGGCAGGGCCAGGCCAATGGCTTCGTTGAGACAGTTCATCGAATTGGCAGTGAACATGCCCGAGCACGAACCGCAGGTGGGGCAAGAAGCTTCCTCCATCTTCTCGACCTCCTCCTCGGAAACGGTATCGTCGCCGCCGGCGATCATGGCGTTGATCAGGTCTAGCTTGGCCGGACCGGTGGACAACTCCGTCTTGCCCGCTTCCATCGGCCCGCCCGAAACAAAGATGGTGGGAATGTTCAAACGCAGCGCTGCCAGCAGCATGCCCGGCGTAATCTTGTCGCAATTGGAAATGCAGATCAGCGCGTCGGCTTTATGCGCCTGTACCATGTACTCGACACTGTCGGCAATCAGCTCGCGACTGGGCAGCGAGTAGAGCATGCCGTCGTGACCCATGGCAATGCCATCGTCCACCGCGATAGTATTAAACTCGACACCGTAGCCGCCGTTGGCATCGATCACTTGCTTGACCATCTGACCGATGGGGTGCAGATGTACGTGCCCCGGTACGAACTGAGTAAAAGAATTGGCAATGGCAATAATGGGTTTCTTAAAATCTTCGCTCTTCATGCCGGTGGCGCGCCATAAGGCGCGAGCCCCGGCCATGCGGCGGCCCTGGGTAGTGGCACTGCTGCGAAAGTTCTTAGACATAATATCTCCTCAAAAAACGCTATTTCAAAACGCCTGACCGATAGAAAAATAAAACCACATCCGGCGCGATCGGTCAAATCCATCGTTGAAGGCAAAGTCAAAACGAAAGGGAATGCCCAGAGTATAGCGCACCCCCACGCCGTAGCCGTCGACCATCGCGCCCAGGTCTATATCGCGGCGCTGGCGCCACACCTGGGCCCGATCCCAGAAACCCACCAAACCCAAAACGTCCATCTGATAGCGCAGTTCGGTGCGAAAATTGAGGCCATTGCGGCCGCCGCCAGCAGCGGTAACGAGATTGCGTCTGACGCCGCGCAAACTGCCCTCGCCGCCAAACTGTTTCCAGTAAATCACCGGCAGGGCCCGGCCCTGGCGCAGCGACGCGGTCTGGGTGCCGCGAACGGCTACAGCTAATACCAGGTCGTCGGCAATCCATCCCAGAGGTTGGTAGCGCCGCGCCTCTATATCGCCGTCCAATACAAAAGTCGAGCGCGAACCCAGTTTGACAGCGTAGAGACCGGTAAAGCGCAGCAGGGTGCCGCGCGTCGGCGCAATGCGATTGTCGCGCGAATCGCGCAGTACTTCCAACTCCCAATCGACCGAGCGCGAACGCTCCGTCAGAACTTCCTCCCAGACGTCGTCGACGGGAATCGCGCCTTCACTATAGTCGATGAATTGGGTGGCGTCCTCTCCCCCCTCGTCGAAAAAACCATCCTCACCGTCTTCAAAAAAATCATCCCCATCATCAAAAAAATCGTCACCACTGTCATCAAAAAAATCATCGTCATCACCAAAGGGATCTTCATCCTCAACCACCTCGGCCTCGTCGTCAAAGGGGCTGGGCGCGTAGCGGATGTTTTTCGTCGCGTCGGGGAAAGTGCGTGCCCAGGTCGCCGTAACGCTGAAAGTAGAGAAATAGAAATCGCGCCAACTGCGCGCTAGGGACGCTTCAACATCCCACAAACGATCGATAGATGTGTAGTCGTAGGACGCCGTATTGATATACGATCGGGCCACTGCTTCGCCGCCAAAAAGCAAGAGGCCCGACAACACCAGATCATTCTCGGTCAGCAAATCAAATTGCCTCGGGTCGTCGGGATTGGCAAATCTCAGCGTCGGACTCCACTCGTCGGTGAGCCCCGCAGACAAAGTCAGATCGGCGTCTGAGCGCAGCACATTGCGCTCGGTAATAAAAACGCGGGCGCCCTGGATGGGTTTGCCCCAGCTGGCGTTGAGACCAATGCGCGCGCCCCGCCCCAGCCAATTGTGGTGTTGGATGGTACCATTGACCCTGGGATCTATGGTGTTTTCAAAAAGCGCATTGCCGCCGACGCTAATGTATTTTCTTTCTTGCAGATGGATATACACCGTCTGCAAGCTGTCATAGAGACTGGTGTCCGGCGCCGCTAGGGTGACGGCGCGAAAGAGTCCAGTGCGCGCCAAAGCGCTGCGACTTTGCGCCATTTCCTCTGGATCGTAGAGATCACCCGGACGAAAAGTGAGATAGCGCTGCACCAAGGAAGTGCGCGTCAGCAGCTCTTCGTCGTCGGTAATGCGCACCGCGCCAAAGTACATCCTGCGGCCCGGATCGACATAATATATCACTGCAGTGCTGTGGCTGCCTTCGCGGTCGATAATTTCGTTGCGCACTTGGGCGTGAGCGAACCCCTCGCTGTTGAGGAAGGCCTGGATAGCGCTCTCCCCGGCGATGACTTCGGCATAGTTGAGGGCATCGCCAACCTGCAAACGGGTCTTATCGCGCAATAAGGCAGCGGCAAAGGGATCACCTCCTTCGATTTGCACTTGCTCTACCGTCCACAACGGACCACTGTCCAGGGTGATATAGATCTGCAGTTGATCCTTGCGGTCAACGACCAGCTTCTTGCTCTTTATATAGGCATCCCGATACCCCCTACCGCGGTAAATATTGACCAGTGCAACTAGATCGCTGGAGAAGAAACGACGCTTAAAAATTTTACCAGCCTGGGTGCGCATGGCGGCGCGCAATTCCCCGCTTTTGAGTAACTTGGTCTCGCTGTATTCGAAATTAATGCGCTGGACTTTCTTGTCTTCGGCTTGCCGCATAGAAATCGTGCCTTCGGTCTGAGCCGCAAGAGCAGACATGGATACAACCAGTAGCGCAACGCCAAGCAAGAAACGCATTAAAAATCCTTCTTTAGGCCGACGCCAATGCCATAGCGATCGTACTCGCTCTGCGCTATGCCAATAATAGTCAGATAGTGGGTTAAACGATGTTCGATGCGCAATTCGCCATAGGACAGCTCTTTGAGGGCGGCTTCATAACGCACCCACACGGGCAGGGGAAGGTCCTTGAGATGTTTGCCGATGCGCACCGCCGAATCGCCCGTAGTATTGAATACCGTTCCCGACGGCAAGACGGCAAACTCATCCAGACCCGCCTTTTCCACTTTCTTGCTGAGCAATTGCCCGGCGGCCAAACCCAGCACTTTCTGATAGTCTACATCGTTTGTCGAAGTGGCGCCTAACAATAAGAGCATGGCGATATCGCTGAATTCCAAAATCGGATCGGCAGTCAACTCCGGCGCCGCAGTCCTGGCCGGTCCTTGGACATTCATAGTTATGGTATACTCTTTTTCGTCTTTCGCGTCTACCGTCGTGTGCTCGGCGATGAGATCTACTTCGGGATCCAGCAAGAGCGGATCGTAAGCCAAGTCTACCAGAGATTGAGTCGGCACCAAACTGTTCAGCGCGATGCGGCCCTGCTGAATATCAAACGGGCGGCTGAAAATGATAATCTTGCCTTCGTCAATCTCCAGGTCCCCCTGGAAAGTGGGTTTGTAGAAGGTGCCATCGACATTAATATTGCCGGATATATAGCCCTGCGCTGCCTCGCTATCGATCTCCAACTTTTCGATAGAAGTGGAAACGTCCAGGGTCAGATTTTCCAGCATCTCGTCCTTTAGCGTCGGGGGACGCGGCGGCGGTGTAGGCGCATTTAAAGTTACCAGCGTCATTTCGGTCAGTGCCTGGCGCACGCCAATGCGGCCGCTGAGCCTAGAACTGGACTCCGATCCGGTCAGTGCTAAATCGACATTCAGGCCGGGCGCAATAAAGATATCCTCATAGCGATAGGGCAAATCCTCCACCTGCACCCGCACCTCAAAACCCAGATCTTCTACATTGGACAAGTCCAGCCGCCCGGCCAGTTCTACCTTGCCCTTTCCGCTTTCCGAAGTGCCTTTGAAATCCACCAACTGCGCCTGTCGGTCGGCAAATTCTACCTTGCCTTTGGTGAACCAATAACTTGGTTCGGTGTCGGGCAAAGTAAAGCTCAGCGTATCCAAAAGTGTCACTGCACCTTGTAGCTGCATATGTTCGTCGAAACCGCGCAAACCCACCGCAACGCCAAAGCGTCCCCCTATATCATCCAGATTGGGAAACTGCTCTAGAAAGGCGAATAAATCGATGCTCTCAGACGTCAGGTCTAGGTACCCCCGATCGAGATAGAAATCGCCCGCGTCCCAATCCCACGGCAGGCCGCCGCTGATCTGCAACTCGTCGGCTAACATCGAACTCCAGACCAGTTCCAACTCGGCGCCGTTGCCAGCACCGACGAACTGACCGCTCACTTCGCCCAAATCTTCAGTTTCTATTTCTATATCGAGGGTCAGTTGAGGATCTTTTGGCGTGCCGGCAAAACGCGCCTGCACATCCAGCTCACCTTCGGGACCGCCAAAGGTAAGCAGATCCAGATCGACGATATGCAGCGCGATATGCGCGGCGCTGTCGGCGCGCACCTCGCCGCTCAACTCCACACTGCCAGCGGCGACGTACCCTGCTGCGTCTTCATCGTAGCGCTGGGCCTCCAAGCGCAAGCGCCGCAATTCCGTATAGGTATCGCGCAACAAAACCTCGCCGCTCTCGGGCAATTCCAAACGCAAGGTGTCGGCTGTATAAGCCGTTTTTAATTGCAATTCGTTAAAACGCAGGTAACCAGCCAGGTCGTGCCACTGAGTGGGCGCCTGCACCAGCGTCAACGGCAGAGTCAAATCCGCTTCGACATCTATCAAACCACTGGTCGGTTTTTCTAAGAAATAGGTGAACAACGCCTCTAAATCGAGCTGCCGCACGCCCAATTGCAAACGAGCTACTGCGCTTGTCGAATCCATCGACCCCGACAAGAGCGGCGCCAGCGGCGCGCTTAGGACCAACTCAATCTCTGGACGCTGGAGGTCGGTCAGCGACAGCGCCGCAGCCAATACCAGGGTATCGGCCACCTGCAACTCCACCTGCAAATCACCCAGCAGCAGACTGTCGAGGAAAATGCGCCGCAGCTCGGCGCGGCTGTCAATGCGAGGACGTTCCAACGTACCGCCCAGAGCCAATTGCAATTCGCCAGCGGCGCGCACGCCCACAGCCAACTCTGTCAGGTCTAACGGCATTAGTGCTACCGCAATATCCACACTGTCCTGGCGCACGTCCCCGGCAATGGCGAGCGGACCGAGCGTAGTTTGCAAACGCACCGGCTCAATGCGCGTATGCCGCTCTCGATGCCATACGTGTAAGGAATCCTCCAGCTCTACAAACCAGGACGCCTGGCGCCACAGCAGGTGTTGCAATTGCAGCTCGGCGCGCTGCTCTCCCGGACGTTGCAAATTACTGCTCCACTCCAGCGCACCGACTAACTCTACCACATCTTCTGGCGCTACACGGCGCAGTACGGGACCATTAAATTGCGCTCTGACCTCTACATTCTTCTCCGCATCGAGCGCCACGTTGAGCGCCAAGGCGCGACCTTGCAAATTGCAACTGAGCCGCCCCTCCTGATAATCCAAATCCACATCGAGTGGGCCGCTGTGCCAGCCCTGGTAGGCCGCCTCTTGCAGCGTCCATGCGCTCGCAGCGCGCAGGTCGTCGAACTTGCCGTCAGCGCGCACCTGACCGCTCAATTGCCCCTCGATGCCGGGCAGCAAACGCTCCAGCGCCATCGACGAAAGCGCCGCCGCCACAGAATCCACTCTTCCCGTCTCCAGATCCATGGCCAGCTCGAGGCGCAATAAATCCTCCTCCACGCTCAGCGCCGCCCTCAGCAAACGCTGATCTGTCAGATCCACATCGAGCGCCACCGCACCAAAGTCGCCAAATTCCCGCGGCAAACGCGTGGCCTCTATATGCAGATGCAACGCGTCCGTTTGAGCGCGCCCGGTCAAATGCAGTGGCGCCGCATCATAGTCGACAAACTCAGCGGCGGCGGCCGTGCCTTGCAGCGCCAGATCATAAGTACCGTCCGGCTCCACCGTGCCCTGCGCCGACAACGCAAAAGCAGACGAGCGCACGTCCACATCCGTACGCCGATCTGGGCGGTGCGTAGCTTTAATGTCGACATCGATCGCTTTGCCCTCGATCAACTGCACTTGCCGCAGCGCTATTTCGAGGTTGGCGTCGTAGCGTTGGCGGCCCAGATCTGCTACAGCCGCCAACGTCCCATTGACTCTTCCTTCTACAGAAACGCCGGGCATCTGCGCCAGATCGAGGTCATCGAGCCACACCTGCGCCGCCAAGGTATCGCTGTGCAGATGGTACGTGCCCAAAAGGCGCAATTCTCCGTCCCAGAGCTGCGTAGTAGATGAAGTTAATTCCACTTTTTCAGGCGTGATTTTGCCCTTGGTCGAATGTTCTATATTGCCAATCTCTTGGTGGTGCCCAGCGCCATCGACATGAATCATTAGATCTAGCGGATCTAATAGACCTGCGGCGAATAAATTCACTGATCCACCCAAGGTCGACGATTCGGTAATCAGACGAACCAATATTTTTGTACTGAGGGGGGACGACAGACTCAGACTACCCCAAGCCGCAAAATCTACAGGCAATGTGTCGGCTACAGCGACCAGGTGCAAGGTATCCAGCTTGGCGCTGTGGGGTGTCAACTCTAATTGTAGTTGACCGCGCGTTTGGTCCGCAGCAAAGGCGGCGTGCTCTACCTTGCCACCGGCCACGGCAAGATACAATTCTCCAATCGTATCGGCCGTGGCCTTATAGGAAAGCTCTAGACCGTCCAGGTCAATCTTCAGCTGGGAAGACGGCAGGCTGAGCCCCAGGGCTCCTTGCCGCAAAGTGAGCGTGGGGAAATAATCTAACGGCAGGCTGATCTCTGTTAGCGCTTTCGGCGCGCTATCCTCTTCCTCAACCGTTGCCCCAACCCATGCTACAACCGGGCGCAAAATATCGACCTCGTAGCGCCACAGAGAAACCTCCAAACGCTCTGCTGCTATATCGAGGCCGCTACCCTCTGCCGCCACGCCCACTAAAGCAAAACGACCGAAGAGCGATCCCTCGTGTGCCGCGACGGAAAGCTGCCAGCCAGAAAACGCCGCACCAGCACAGAGCAGGCGGCTCAGCGCCCACGGCCCCGCAGCGGTGAACCCCAGCACTGCGACAACCAATAACACAGCTGAAATCACATAGCGCTGGCGTTTCATTTTTCCTTGACTTGGGTCAAAACTCCGGACACTTCAAAAGTGGCCTTGGCAAGGGCTTTGTGGGAATAGGATTTGATCATGCGGTCGAGCTTAAAGAGCCGCACCTTCTTCTTAGTGCTGGCATATTGCACCGTGATCTCCAGGGTCGATGCCATAATAAAACCGTCCAGCGCTTTAAGCTCCTTCTCCAAGGTCTCAAAGTCGTCCACCTGGCCGCGCAGTGTTTCTAGATCGCCGCCAATGAGGGAAGGATAAGCGGTTTGTGCCGCCTGCAATTTTTGAAAGGCGGCGATCTCCTTATAACCAGGAAAATCCTTGGCCACCCAGGCTGTATAAATGTAGCGATTTTCCTTCAGTGCTTTCTTGGTTTTGGGATCGCGGTACTGCGCCCGCATCTGCGCCACTACCTTCTTGCATAGGATGCCAGCAATCTTCTTGCTCTCCTTGGTCGACTTGACCTTGAATTTAATCTCGGGCGCCCCAGGTTTAGCCACTGCCTTCTTGGCCGCCTTCTTAGCGGCGGGCTGCAATTTGGCCTGGGTATACGTCTGGCGATCGATATCGATCTCGTAGACTTGCCTAGTGTCGAGTTGCACGATAGTACTGGATTTGAGCGCCTGCCCTTGCTTGCGCAACACACTAGCCGTCTGTTTATCGGTCTTGATCTCGCTTTCGATCTTCTGGCGCCTGTTCTTGAGGTAGATCTTCTGGGTGGTCTTGCGCGCACCGGCCTTCTTGGAACCAAAACCAGCGTTGACCACTTCTTCAACATAGTAGACATCCGCTGCAGCGCTACCAGCAACGGCGAGTAAAACAAGAATAATACGCAGCATAAACATACCTTTCATTGTGTGCCAACCTATTCTGCCCACCACCTGGCCTGACAACCCGGCGGCGTATTGTATATTTACTATAGACCTGTCCGAATAGCAAGGTGACCCGCCCAAGAAGTTGACAAAGCTAGGCAGGTATTTATAATTAATTTTGAACCCAATAAACGCCCATTCAGGAGTTAGCCAAATGTTTTTCGATCCCCTGTATTTTATGATTGTCGGCCCCGTGCTCATCTTCTCCCTCTACGCCCAGTGGCGCGTCAAATCCAAATACAAGGAATTCTCCCAATACGCCCTAAGCTCCGGCCACACCGGCGCCGACATCGCCCGCCAGATCCTCCAAGCCAACAATATCGCCGACGTCTCTATCGAAGAGACCGGCGGCTGGCTCTCGGACCACTACTCACCCACCGAAAAAGTCCTGCGCCTATCATCCGATGTCTACAACGGCCGCTCCCTGGCCGCGGCCGGCATCGCCGCCCACGAAGTCGGCCACGCCATCCAACATTCCACCGGCTACGCCATCATGAACGCCTGGCAAGCCCTGGCCAAACCAGCAGCCGTCTCCAGCAATCTCTCCTTCTGGCTAATCATGATCGGTTATTTCATGCATTCCACCGGCATGGTCAACCTAGGCATCCTACTCTTCTCCCTCATCGTCCTCTTCCAAATCATCACCTTACCAGTAGAATTCGACGCCTCGCGCCGCGCCAAAACCCTACTCTACGAACACAACATCATCCGCGGCCAAGAATACCAAGGCGTCGCCACCGTCCTCAACGCCGCCGCCATGACCTACGTAGCCGCCGCCGCCGCCTCCATAGCCCAATTAGTCTACTTCCTCCTACGCGCTGGCCTCCTAGGCCGCCGCGACGACTAAATAAAGTACCTACCCCAACCTAGGCAATCCACGTCTGCGAAGGTCAGGTAGGGGACTGTCCCAGAGCGGATTCATTACCCCCGAAGCCGCAGGAGCGGCGCAGGGGGTAATGCCTCGGAGCCCGGCAGGAAGCCGGGCGAGCACCGAAGGTCCGCCAACCCTAAGGGTTGAGCGCCATGAGCGCCGGGACGGTTCCCTACCTGACCGCCCCAAAACACAGAAAGGCGAGACACATATACCGTATCTCGCCTTTCTCCTTAATCTATTTAAATAAAACTCAACCAGACTTAATCTCTATCCTACGCGCCACCGCTTCCTCCGCCTTAGGCAAAGTCACCGCCAGCACACCATTCTCCAACTTGGCCTCAATCTTATCGTGTTCAACACCTTCGCCCAGCGAAAAACTGCGCTCGTAACGCCCAACACCATACTCGCCATACTCGCGCTTATACCCCTCGTAACTTGCCACCTCCCGAGCCCCCTTTATAGTCAGCACCTCCTTTTCCAGACTGATATCCAGCGACTCCTGCGTCACCCCGGGCAAATCGACCTCGAGGATATAGGCCTGCCCCGTCTCGTAAACATCAGCGCGCGGCGTGTAGACCCGGCCCGGCTTGGACTCCACTACTGCGGCTGGCGTCTGTTCTTCTATCTTCTCTAGTGTTTTGGTTTCAGCAGTCATTTTTATTTCTCCTAGTTTTTCTTGGTTTATTTAAGCGCTTTTGATGGCGATCTTCTTGGGTTTGTCCTCTGCGGCGCGCGGCAGTTTGATCTCGAGCACACCGTCGCTAAACTTGGCCTCAACCTGTTTCTCGTCTACCGCAAAGGGCAGGGTCAGCGAGCGCTTGAACTCGCCGCTAAAGCGCTCGCGGCGGTGGTACTGCTCCCCTTCCGCCAATTCCTTCTCTCGACTGCCGCTCAAAGTCAGCCTATTTCTCTCGACCGAAATATCTATATCTTCGGCCTTGAACCCCGGCAGCGGTGCCACGACAACAGTTTCCTCGTCGTTGCTGTATATATTAAACGCCGGGTAGTGGCTCGTAGTGGCACGGCGAGTGTTGAATAGGCGATTCAGCTCATCGTTAAAGCCACGGAAATCGGCAAAGGGATTGCGCGTCCCGAATGCGCCGTTAAAAATGCTGGGTAAGTAAGTCTGCGTTGCCATGATAAATGTCTCCTTAAAATGTGGTAACTGGATTAATTCAAGTCAGCCAGCTTATCGCAATCGCCATGCCAGCAATGATAAAACAGTAGATAATAAATAATTTAACCAAATTAAAAACAGTCATTTATAAATTTTATCATGCGAATTAATAGCTGCAGTATGTAAGAGGGGACAAAACGATAAATGCCATTATAATGCCATATTGACAGTATAAGTTTTTAATTTTAATTTTCACTGCCAGTATGGCACTCATAGTTTTTTGTTTGACGCTTATACCAATTTATATATATCTATGTAAAAAGAAACACTGCCCAGCAAGCCGCCATTTCTGGCCACTCAAAGCGAAGGTGAGCCTCCCACCATGCCCATCGACCTCCAATACCTCGGCTTAAAAAACCTCGGCCAAATCCACCGCAACCTGACCACCCCCCAACTCTACGAAGAAATCCTGCGCCGCTCCGAAGGCACCATTGGCAGCCTCGGCCCCATCGTTGTCGGAACCGGCACCTACACCGGCCGTTCCCCCAAAGACAAATTCATCGTCAAAGAGCCCACTTCCGCAAAGGATGTCTGGTGGGGTGAAGTAAACCAAGCCTTTGACAGCCAAGCCTTCGATGCCCTCTGGGGCCGGGTCCAGGCCTACCTCGAAGGCCACGACATCTTTGTGCAGGACTGCTATGCCGGCGCCGAATTGCAATACCGCCTCTCGTGTCGCGTCATTACCGAACTGGCCTGGCACAACCTCTTTGCCCGCCATATGCTCATCCGCGAATACGACGCCGAACAATTGGCCGCCTTCGCCCCAGATTGGCACCTGGTCTACGTCCCCGGTTTTAAGGCCGTACCCCAGCAGGACAAGACGCGCTCCGAAACTTTTGTCCTCATTAACTTTGAGCGCCGACTCATTCTCATCGGTGGCACGCATTATAGCGGCGAGTTAAAAAAGTCGATCTTCACCATTCTCAACTACCTGCTGCCCAAGCAAGACGTCATGAGCATGCACTGCTCGGCCAATAAGAACCGCAAGGGGGAAACAGCTCTCTTTTTCGGCCTCTCGGGCACGGGCAAAACCACGCTCTCGGCCAGCGGCGATCACATCCTCATCGGCGACGACGAACACGGTTGGAGCGAGCGCGGCATCTTTAATCTAGAAGGCGGCTGCTACGCCAAGATCATTCGCCTCAACGCCCAGGACGAACCGCTAATCCACGCCACCACCCAGCGCTTTGGCACCATTTTGGAAAACGTCGTTATCGAACCCGACAGCCGCAAGGTGGACCTAGACGACGATAGCATTACCGAGAATGCGCGCGCTTCCTACCCCATCCACTACATAGCCAACGCCAGTCTCGAAGGAGTCGGCAACCATCCCAAGAACATCATTATGCTCACCTGCGACGCCTTTGGGGTACTGCCGCCGGTGGCGCGCCTGACCCCCGAGCAGGCCATGTACCACTTCATCTCGGGTTATACCGCCAAAGTAGCCGGCACCGAGCGCGGCATCGAAGAGCCGGTAGCCACTTTCTCACCCTGCTTTGGCGCCCCTTTCATGGTATGGCACCCCACGTTCTACATGCGTCAATTGGGCGATAAGATCCACCGCCACCAGACCCAGTGTTGGTTGGTCAATACTGGCTGGAGCGGCGGCCCCTACGGCGAGGGGGACCGCATCCGCATTTCCTACACCCGCGCCATTGTCGCGGCCATCCTCGACGGCCGTCTGGACAAGGTAGACTACGCACCGGATCCCGCCTTTGCCATCGATGTCCCTCAAGAGTGCCCGGGCGTGCCCAACGAAGTGCTGCAGCCGCGCTCGACCTGGCGCGACCAACACGCCTACGACGTCAAGGCACAGGAGTTGGTGCGCCTCTTCAACGAACACTTCTCCGCCTACGAGGACCTAGCCCCCGAATTAAAACAAGCGGCGCCCAAACATACTTAAGTCTTTTTATTGAATGGAAACTGGCAGTAGATCGGTCGTTTTACTTTTTTAGCGCGGCGCGGCGCAACTAGGACGGGGCAGCAGTCTCTTCCCACCCCTCGGCCGGCAGGCTCAAGGAGGCAGGCACAGCGACGCCGGCGGAAACGATCATCTGAAACGCCTCTTCGACGCTCAAATCAGTGGGACGCATTTGCTCGGGGGGAACGATGAGCATAAATCCGGTGGTGGGATTGGGCGCGGTGGGCACAAAGATACTATGGGCCGCCGTCTCGTAATCGGGGCGCGGCACATCGCCGGCGACAAAACCCAAAGTCCACAATTCCTTGCGCGGATACTCCACCAGCACCACCTGCTTAAAGCCGGCTTTGCCCTGCGCCGTCATAGTCTCCATCAGCTTGCGCACCGGCGCATAGATGGTGCGCACGATCGGCAAACGCTCCAACGCTTGCTGCCCGTTTTGCAATAGGCGCTTGCCAACCACATTGGTGGTGATGATGCCAACGACCCAGAGAATAAAGAAGGTGAGCAGGAAACCCAACCCCGGAATATGAAATTCAGGGTCTCCCAGGGCGCGACCCAGCAGTCTAACCAATGGTCCGGAAAAACCGTCCGCCGTGCGGTAGAGGAAATGCAAAACCCACAGGGTAATCGCCAGCGGCGCAATGACAATCACACCAGCGGTAAGGATCGTGCGCAACCTGGTGAGCAGGCGTTTGGGCAAAGGTCGCTTTTTTAACGGCTGATTGGTTTTATCGGGTTGGGCATCCATAGTTTACCTCAGGGCTCCTGTCCCAATATCTCGTCTCTTAAGAACGCTGTCAAACGCGCGCTGTTCCTTGATGGTGCCAGCGACAATTCCTATCATCCATCCATCCTCTCGCACATTATTTAGGAAATACGCGCCAAAGTCTGGATCCAATCACACCAGCACATCATCCCAGGTCCGCCGTCAATTATCAGAAACGTGCCTACCTACACCTACCCGATAGAGTACTGGCACTACAGCGGCCTGGACGCCTTTACCAGAAAACCCATCAAAGTAGAAATCTCCCTGGACCTCAACACACCCAATCCAACCTACGCCCTGCGCAACCCTCCAGAAAAAAGCATCTTTCCTAGCTTATTCAACAGCCGCTGGTACCTCTTCACTGTCTTCGGACAAGGCCATAAAGCCCAATTGCGCCAAAAAGCCGAAGCAGCACAATGGCATTTCATCGATCGCTTCTTCGGCGAAGGCATCAAACTCCACTACCTCGACGCCGAATATTTCTCCCGCCAACCCGTGGAAGTCATCCGCGTAGAAGACTGGCGCTACGGACGTTATTACGAAGCCTTCTTCGACCGCAACTCCGCCCTACTACTAGCCGTACGCGAGAGCTTCACCCCGACCGAACAAGAATGGTACCGCAAAGCACGCCGACGAGGCTACCCAAGTAAACCACCCGTATGGACCACCGTCTTCCACCGCTACCAGCCCATAAACAACGTCTTACCCCCCCCACGTACTAGAACGCTGGAGCGGCGACAGCAATCCCCTAATCGTCCATCTCAACATCGCCTACAACGGCGCTCTCCCCGACGAGTCAGAACCAACTATCTGGGAAGGAGGAAGAACTCTACATCATTGACCAATTGACACATCCCCAGCAGCACCCTACCATCTCTTGTGCTTTGAAACACCATAAATCAACGTAAACGTACATTAAGCGATTTAGGGGGGGTCTCAGAGCGGATTCATTACCCCCGAAGCCGCAGGAAGCGGCGCAGGGGGTAATGCCTCGGAGCCGGGCAGGAAGCCCGGCGAGAATGAGCGAGAGCCCCCCCTAAATCGCGTCCCACGCCAACGCCCACACACCTACCCAGAGCCCACCATGCCCACCAAACTAGCCATCCTACTCAGCGGCGGCATGGACTCCACCACCTGCCTATGGTGGATCCGCCACCACCAATCCGCCGAAATCCACACCATCAGCATCAACTACCACCAACGCCATCACATCGAACTCCAACACGCCGCCCACCTCTCCAAACTCGCCGCCGCCCACACCCACAAAGTCATCGACCTCGACCTCAGCAGCAGCGGCGGCAACCCACTCACCGACACCCAACTCGCCGTCCCCAGCGCCGCCGAAAAACAACAAATCCGCACCGTAGTCCCCTTCCGCAACATGCTCTTCGTCACCCTGGCCGCCGCCTACGCCGAAACCCAAAACATCCAAGACCTCTACATCGCCCCAGTAAAAGACGACTACGAAGCCTACCGCGACTGCCGCCGCGCCTTCTACGACAATCTCCAACAAAGCCTACAATTGGGCGCCACCTACGACCGCCCCTTCAACTTACACACCCCCTTCGTCGACAAGTGGAAAACCGAAGTCGTTGCCCTCGGTATAGACCTAAACGTCCCCTACGCCCAAACCCACACCTGCTACCAAGGCAAACGCCCCGCCTGCGGCCAATGCGACGCCTGCGCCGAACGCATCGGCGCTTTTAAAGCCAATGGAGTAGCCGACCCACTCGAGTACGAAATCGATATCTCCTGGCCCGCATAAAACAATATACATATTGTAAAATCCCCAATTTTCCCGATCTTTCTACCCATGGACACCCAAACAAAAATCCCACCATCACTAAACGAAATCCCCGACGAAGAACCCGACCGCCTACCCATCTGGCGCCCCGACGGCCAGGTATTGCAAATCAATGAAATCTTCTACTCCATCGAAGGCGAAGGTTTGCGCGTCGGCCAGCCCACCACCTTTGTGCGCCTGGCCAAATGCAACCTACGCTGCAAATTTTGCGACACCGAGTTCGACAGCTACAATGAAATGAACCTAGAAGAAATCGCCGCCGAAGTAGCACTGCATCCCACCACCTGGGTCTGCTTCACCGGCGGCGAACCCCTGGGCCAAAATCTACAGCCTCTAGCCCGCCTGCTAACCGACAAGGGGTACCATTTACACATCGAAACCAACGGCGTCATCGCCCCCGACCCCCAGCTTTTTGAACTCATCGACCACTGGACCGTCTCGCCCAAACGCCACCCCATCGTCGACGGTTTCCAACGCATCACCGAACTCAAATACGTCGTCGGCAAATCCTTTCGCGAAGACCGCGTCCAGGAAGACTTGGCCGACCACGTCTACCTGCAACCCGAATCCTCCGAACCGCGCTACGTCCAGAAAGCGTTGGAGATCCTCACCCGCCATCCCAATTGGCGCCTCTCCTGCCGCATCCACAAAATCATCGGACTGCCCTAATCGTAGGAGACCCACACGTGAAAATAACCCGCATCGAACCCCTGCACCTGCGCTTGCCCGAAGTCAAAGAAGTCGCCGACGGCACCCAGGACTGCCTGCTGGTGCGCCTGCACACCGACGCCGGCCTCACCGGCCTGGGCGAAGTCGTCTCCTGCTCCTATGTGGCGCGCTCGGTGGTACAAGCCCCGCGCTCGGCCCCCTTCCGCCACGGCCTGGCCGCCATCATCGAGGGCATGGACGCCGACGATATCGACGCGGTATTCGAAGCCATGATCGCCGGCACCAATTGGTACGGACCCGGCGGCGTCACGCGCCACGCCATGAGCGGCATCGACATGGCCCTGTGGGATATAAAAGGCAAAGCGCACAATAAACCCGTGCGCCAATTGCTCAACCCCAACGCCGTCGACGCCGTGCCCTGCTACGCCAGCGTGTTATGGCCCGAAAAACCCGAATTAGTCGCCGCCTCGGCCCAGAATTTTCTCAACCAAGGTTACCGCGCCGTAAAATACGGCTGGTCCCCCATGGGCCCCGACATCGAATTGGACGAGGCCTTGGTCGCCGCCGCCCGCCAAGCCCTAGGCCCAGACGTCGACCTAATGGTAGATGCCGGCCGCGCCTGGGACGCGGCCAACGCCCTGCGCCGCGTCGACCGCTTTGGCAAATACAACCTTTTCTGGCTCGAAGAACCGCTCAAACCCTACGACACAGCCGGTCACCGCCAACTCTGCGAACAGTCCTCCATGCCCATCGCCGGCGGCGAGGCCCTGACCCTGGTCGAAGAATACGAAACCCTGCTGCGCCACGGCCGCATCCACATCGCGCAACCCGACCTGGGACGCGTCGGCGGCATCAGCGGCGGCCAGCGCATCGCCGCCCTGGCCCAAGAAATTGGCACCTGGCCCGTGCCCCACGCCTTTGGCACCGGCGTCCTGCTCTCGGCTTCGGCCCAGTGGACGGCAGCCAGTCCCCGCCCCTTAACCGAATACACCCGTGCCCCCTCCCCCTTAGCCCAAGACCTGGTGCACCACGATATCGCTTTTCGCGACGGCCAACTCCACCTGCCAGATACTCCTGGCCTCGGCGTCGAATTAGACGAAGCCGTGGTGGAAATCTATAAAGTGAAATGATCAGATAGAGGCTTCTATCTCTCCCGGATCTAATATCCACTTCCACACGTTATGTACCGGGTACTCTATCCGCACCGAAGACGGAGGCGCTTGCAGAGTAAGAATGAGCGGCCGGACGGCGACATATCCCTGAGTGGAAAGAAACGCAAACGCGGCGATCTCCCGCTGCAATACATCCGGGTCGGCCAGGTCGAGACAGACCTGGATGGCCAGGTGGGGCGGTGCCTCGGGTTGGGCTACGACAAAATCGATTTCGTTCTTGCGCGGCCCCAGCAGGGTGTAACTGGTGTGCAGACCCCGGCGCTTGAGGTGCCAGTAGACGATAGATTCCAGGGTGCGGGAGGTTCTGGGTTCGCCAAAGCTCGACACGGCATTGGCCATAGCCCAGTCGATGGCGTAGATCTTGCGGTAGTTCTGCTCCTGCTTTTTGATGGACGGCGAGTCGACGGCATTGACGCCGATCAGGTACGCCGTCTCTGCCCAATTAAACCAGTCAGCGATGACGTTGGGCGGCACTTTATGGCCAATGGAGGACAGCGTATTTCGCTCTTTTTTATGCGTGTACGCAGCGCTATTTTTCTGCAGCAAATTGCGCAGATAAATTTTGCACGACAGTGGGTGATTGATTTTGCGACGATCGACAAAGTCGGAGGCGACAACGGAGTTGAAGTATTGGCGCAGCACTTCCCGCTGCTCTGCTGCAGCTATGCCGGGCATGGCCGGATAACTGCCCATCTGCATGTATTGCTCGAAGAGCCGGCTGAGCCGAGCTTCGTCGGCGACCGAGTGGCGGGTGGGGCGGAACGACTCGCCTTTGAAGCGGAGAAATTCCTCAAAAGAGAGCGGGTGCAACTTGACCGTAAAACTCTTGCCCCTGAGTTGGCGACCTACGTTGTCCTCTTCCAGATCGGCCGAAGAGCCGGTGACCACGACATGCCAGTTGGGATTGCGATTGAGGCGCAAAACAAAATACTCCCAATTTTTGACTCGGTGAATTTCGTCGAAGACAAATACCAGAGGCGTCTGAGGAGAGGCATCGGTCAATTCTAAAAAAAGCGCGTCGATGCGCCGCAAATCGTCTGTCTGTAATTCGAGCAAACGCTCGTCGTCGAAATGGAGATAACACACCTGGCGCAGGGAAGAAATCTTGTGCTGATGCAGCAAGGTGTCGATAAGTTGGTAGGTAAGGTAGGTCTTGCCCACTTTGCGGCCCCCAACTATGATGGTGACCATGTCTTTTAGCAGGGGCATTTCAATGTCTCTGGGCACATATTTCGGTATACCTAGTTCAAAAAGCTCTACTAAGCATTGTCTAATAACGGCATCCAATATAGTTGCTCCATCTTGATATAATCATTTATTCGTTATATATATCTAAAATATACTTACTTATCAAGTGTATTTTAGATATATGCTTGGATTTGGCCATAAATCGGGAGTAATGTTTTCGTCGAATGGTCTCACTAACTTGATCGAGGCGTTTTTTTGTTGGGGCTATTTTCCGCTTGTTTTGTTTCAGAATGCAAAGTATTGTATACGGCAGTGTATAAACCTTCTCAGACTTCCATGATCAACAACTGCGAAAATAGAGAGAAGGACTTGGCGTCGAGAAATGATCGGGCAAATATCGCGCCAGAATGGCCTGGATATGTTGCATTTTTGCTAGCATACAGGCTACACAACAGATTTGTCGCTCAATAACTAGTTCTAACGATTAGAGTCCAAAACGCAAACTCTAAATAACGAGAAAGCGTTGAGGTGGATAACACGCTGTGCCTTAAATTGACATATATTGGTGACACTGTTCGCTGAAACCTAGCGCTTAGGCGGCCTTTTTCAATCTTGCTGGCTCTGG
>Ga0209501_10002607_pt1 | contig 18769 bp, 17 predicted proteins | sample ArcticOcean_MG_C_4_FD_187434 | JGI IMG/M metagenome (GOLD analysis project Ga0209501, IMG submission 187434) | Marine microbial communities from western Arctic Ocean - ArcticOcean_MG_CB4_134 (SPAdes) (version 2) | ecosystem: Environmental > Aquatic > Marine > Oceanic | place: Arctic Ocean...
CTCCAGTAATTGTTGAATTAGATTCAGTAGCAAAGGTTTTTAGAGGAGTAATAAATGAAATGTTTAAAAGATATAAACTTATGGAGTCAGAATCTGTTAGAAATATATCAGAACTAAATAAAAAATTTCCGAATTCTATGCCTTACCTTGTTATAGTGATTGATGAATTGGCAGATTTAATGATGACTAGTGGAGTCGAGATTGAAAGATCAATATGTAGATTAGCTCAACTTGGTAGAGCAACAGGTATTCATTTAGTAGTAGCAACGCAGCGACCTTCGGTTGATATAGTAACAGGTTTAATTAAATCTAATTTTCCAAGCAGGATAAGTTTTAGTGTAAGTTCTAGTATTGACTCACGGACAATTCTAGATACTACAGGGGCAGAAAAGCTGTTAGGCAAAGGGGACATGTTGTACTTACCGGTAGATGCATCAATGCCTTCGAGGTTGCAAGGATGCTTTATAAATGATGAGGAAATTAAAAACCTAGTTGATTTTTGGAAAAGATTTGATTCACAAAGCTATAATTATGATATTAATATTTTTCAAAATTTAGAGAATCAAAAAGAAGAAAACAATGCGTATAATTCATCCAATATAGAAAAAGACAGCTTGTTTAATGATGCTGTTTCAATGGCGAAATCTACAAAAAAATTATCAATTTCATTCTTACAAAGAAAAATGAGAATTGGATATCCACGAGCTGCAAGATTGATGGACGAACTTGAAGAGGAGGGTATAGTTGGGCCAATGAAAGATTCCGCAAAATCTAGGGATGTTATAATTAACTGATTATAATAAAGTTGATACTCTATTTTGGATAATCCTGTTAATGATAATTTTGATAACTCAAAAGAATTTGTAGAGCAGTATTCTGACGTAAACACAGATTTTTGCCTTAAATGTGATTCGAAATTAAAAAACTCAGAATTATTTTTAACTTATAAAATTTGCCCTTCGTGTGACTTTCATTTTTATATAAAACCTTATGAAAGAATTAAATTATTAGCTGACAGAGAATCTTTTGAAGAATTTAATAAAGAATTACCTGAGGAATATGATTATTTATATGATCAATTACCCGAATATGCTAAACGAGCAAAATCGGAGATTGAACGAACAGGTCTTAATGATTCAGTGATTACAGGATTTGCTTCAATAGGAGGTAATAATTGCGTTATTATATTAATGGATTTTTCTTTTATGGGAGGTAATTTAGGGCTTATATCAGGAGAGAAAATATCTCAAGCTATAGATATTTCTGTATCAAAAAAAATACCTATAATATCTATAATATCTAGTTCTGGCACGAGAATAGAAGAAGGAGTTCTATCCTTAATGCAAATGGCAAAAGTCACATTATCCATGGCAAATGCGAAAAAACTACAAATTCCATCTATATCTTTATTAACAAATCCATGTACAGGGCAAGCTTATATTACCTTAGCAACTTTTTCAGACATCATATTATCTGAACCAGGCGCATCTGTTGGAATGAGCCCTTTAAAGGACTTAAAAGGAAACTTTGGATCTGTGGATTTTGAATCAAGAACTTCTGACTCACTTGTATCAAGAGGATTAATTGATTCTATTGTCAAACGTAACCATCAAAAAGAAGAAATATCTAAAATTATTGATTTGCTAAATAATCATCATAAATTGATGTATGAAAATAAAAATGATTCTAATTCTACATTTGTATTATCCAATTCAAGTATTGATGAAAGAACGAAAATAGCACTTAATAAGAAACGCCCAAAAGCCTCTAGTTTTTTAAGCAAAGTTTTCGAGCATTTTTTTGAAATCAAAGGAGATAGATTATTAGAAAATAGTGCAAGAATCATAACTGGACTTGCACAATTAGGTGGACAAACTGTTATGATTGTTTCGCAAGATAGTACTGAATCCAATAATTCTGCAGAAGGCCTTACATCAACAGATTTCAGAAAGTGTACTAGAGCAATAAAAATAGCTTCTAGATTTAATATTCCTATTGTCACTTTTATAGATACTGTTGGCCATAACATGTCCTATGAAGAAGAATTAAAAGGCATAGGTATTTCTTTAGGAGAGACTATGCTTGCAATGGCTGAACTACCTTCTCCATCGATTTCAATTTTGATTGGAACAGGCGGGAATGAATCCGCTCTTACCTTAGATATATCTGATCGTAGATTAATGTTAGAAAATTCTATTCTTGTACTTGGTGATAACAGAGATGATAATGATGAGTTAAATAAACCAACTATAATTGGAGCTAGTGAATGTAAAGACTTGAATATAATTGATGCAGTGATACCGGAACCTGTTGGAGGAATTCATCTGAACCCAGATGAATGTTTTAGCCTTTTAAGAAAGTTTTTAATGATAGAACTTGCAGATTTAAATAAAATTTCTTCACGTTCAAGGTTTAAATCTAAATATAAAAAATTCAGAAATATATCTAGCCTTAAAAATTCATATGTTTATAATCTTGCGAATGAGGCATTGGTAACTAAATCAAAAATAACTAATTATATATCTGGAAAAATAAAAAACAGAAGATCAACAGAAAAGCCTTAAGTTATTTTTTTTACAACCCCTCCAGTCAAAGAACGGGTTGATTCGAATTGTTGAATTTCATTTTCTTTTTTCAATGTAAGTCCTATATCATCTAATCCATTTAGAAGGCAATATTTACGAAATTTTTCTATGTCAAATTTTATAGATATTTCTTCACTATCATCCCATATGAGTTGAGAATCTAAATCAATGTTAAGTTTATAACCATTTTCGTTTTTAGATTTGTTGATAATTTCCTTGACAATTTTCTTGTCTAATTTGATAGGTAAAATTCCATTTTGAAAACAGTTATTATAAAAAATATCTGCAAAGCTAGGTGCAATAATTATTTCTATACCATAATCATTTAGAGCCCATGGAGCATGCTCTCTAGAAGAACCAGATCCAAAATTATCTCCTGTAACTAAAATAGAACAATTTTTATATTTCTCTTGGTTTAAAATAAAATCTTTATTAATGGAGCCGTCTGACTTGAATCTCCAGTCATAAAATAAGTATTTGCCGAAACCTGTTCTTTCTATTCGTTTTAAAAATTGTTTTGGTATAATTTGATCGGTATCAATGTTTACCATATCTAAAGGGACAACTTTGCCATTATGTTTGTTAATTGATTTCATAAATTTTATAATTCCCTTATATCTATAAAATGTCCGGCAATAGCCGCTGCCGCTGCCATTTCAGGACTTACTAAATGTGTTCTACCATCTTTTCCTTGCCTACCTTCGAAGTTTCTGTTTGAAGTGGAAGCGCATCTTTCTTTAGGAGAAAGAATATCTGGGTTCATCCCTAGGCACATTGAACAACCTGCTTCTCTCCATTCGAAGCCAGCATCTTGAAATATTTTATCTAATCCTCTTTTCTCGGCAATTTTTTTAACTAAAGTAGATCCAGGAACAACCATTGCAGATACATTTGGGTTGATTTTTTTGTTTTTCACTATTGCAGCTGCCGCTTCTAAATCTTCTATTCTTGAATTAGTACATGATCCGATAAATACTCTATCAATTTGAATGTCTTGAATTTTCGTATCTGGTTTAAGTCCCATATATTCTAATGCTTTTGATATCGAAGATTTTTCATCTTCATCAACAGTATGTTTAGGATTGGGGATTTTCCCCGTAATAGGAGCAACCATTCCTGGATTAGTACCCCATGTGACAAATGGTTCAAATTCATTACTATCTATAATTATTTTAGTATCATATTGAGCTCCAACATCAGTCCGTAAATCCAACCACTCTTTCTTTGCAATTTCAAAATCCTTTCCTTTGGGGGCAAAAGGTTTGTTTTCAAGATAATTTATTGTTTTATTATCCGGAGCAATCATGCCTGCTCTTCCTCCTGCTTCAATTGACATGTTACAAACGGTCATGCGTCCTTCCATGCTTAAATTTGTAATTGCATCTCCTGTATATTCTATTGCATGCCCCACTGCGCCACTTATCCCAATATGTTTTATTATACCCAAAATTAGATCTTTGGCTGTTACACCATTTGGCAATGATCCCTCTATATGTATATTCATTGTTTTTGGTTTGAATTGTCTTAGAGTTTGTGTTGCTAAGACGTGTTCTACTTCAGAAGTCCCTATCCCCATGGCAAAAGATCCGAATGCTCCGTTTGTTGATGTGTGACTATCTCCGCATACAATTATTTTGCCAGGCTGAGTTAATCCTAAATCAGGGCCGATTACATGTACTATTCCTTGGTTTTCATGGTGCATATCATACAAGGTTACTCCAAATTCATCACAATTTTTAGTTAATGTTTCAACTTGTTGTTTAGCAATTGGATCAGATATTGTATTTCTTCCTTTCCATGTTGGAATTGCGTGATCAGCTACTGCAACAGTTAAATCAGGCCTTCTTACTTTTCTCTTAGCTAATCGTAGTCCTTCAAAAGCTTGAGGTGATGTGACTTCGTGGATCATGTGTAAATCAACATACAAAATTGAAGGTTGCCCTTCATTTTCATCCACAAGATGCTTTTCCCATATTTTATCAAATAATGTTTTTGGGTTGTTAGTCATAATACTTGTTTTAATTTGTTATTAATTTATTTAATCCATCAATATAAGCTTTAGCACTCGATACAAGTATGTCTGTATCCGAGCCTCTTCCTATTACGTTAGAATCATCACTTTCCAATCTTACAATAGCATCACCAATAGCATCAATTCCTTCTGTTACTGCCTCAATTCTCCATTCATTTAGTGTTACTTTAATATCAATCAGCTTATCAATTGCTTTATATATTGCATCTACAGGTCCTGTCCCACTAGATGTGGAAGATTCGATTTTATTGTTTGAATTATTCTTTATTTTTATTTTTGCAGTTGGTTGTTTGCCAGATCCAGATTCTATTTCAACTGATATTAGTTCATATTTATTTTCAGATCTCTCCGATCTTTTTTGATCAGACATTAAAATTTCTAAATCTTGATTTATAACTTCTTTTTTCTTGTCTGCTAATTTTTTAAATTCTTCGAATGTTTTGTCTAGCTCTTCTTTTGTTAACTCATATCCTAAATCTTCTAATCTAGATTTCAATCCCGCTCTACCACTTAGTTTGCTAAGAACTAAAGCATTCCCAGATAAACCTATTGATTCGGGATCCATAATTTCAAATGTAGATTTAGCTTTGAGTACTCCATCTTGATGGATTCCTGAAGCGTGCCTAAAAGCATTAGCGCCTACAATGGCTTTGTTTGGTTGAACAGTAAATCCAGTTATATCACTTACTAATCTACTAGTTTTATATATTTGTTTAGTATTGATGTCTGTGCTTACATTCAGTAAATCTTCTCTAGTATTGATTGCCATTATTACTTCTTCTAAAGCAGCGTTTCCAGCTCTTTCTCCAAGTCCATTTATACATCCTTCAATTTGGCGAGCACCTGCTGTTATTGCAGCAAGGCTATTTGAAACTGCTAATCCTAGATCGTTATGACAGTGCACGCTAGTAATAACTTTATCCATGTTAGGGACATTGTTAATTACATCCTCTATTCTTTTTTTAAATTCCCACGGCATTGTATACCCAACTGTATCAGGTATATTTATCGTAGTTGCGCCAGCTTTAACAGTGGCTTCGATTAATTGATATAAGAAATCCATATCAGTTCTAGAAGCATCCATTGGTGAAAACTCAATGTCATCACAATATTTTTTTGCTTGTTCAACACAATGGACTGCCATATTTAAAACATCTTCTCTGTTTTTGTTCAGTTGGTTAATTATTTGAATATCAGAACTGTTGACAAAAACATGAATTCTTGGGCTTTCAGCATTTTTTATCGCTCCCCATGCAGCGTCAATATCAGAAGGGACGCACCTGGCTAATGCTGCTATAGTAGGGCCTTTGATTTCTTTGGCAATTTGAGCAACTGATTCAAAATCTCCCTGAGATGAAGCAGGGAATCCAGCTTCGATAATATCAACATTAAGTGCTTTGAGTTGATGAGCGATTTCTAGTTTCTCAGATTTTGTCAGTCCTATGCCAGCAGATTGCTCCCCGTCTCTTAAGGTAGTATCAAAAATAAGTATTTTTTCATTTTCACTCATAATAACCTTCTCTATTTACTAAGAATCTTTTAAAAATGGCATCATATCTCTTAATTCTTTTCCAATTTTTTCTATTGGGTGCGAGCTGTTTTCTTTTCTTAATTTTTCAAAACGATGTAAACCCTCATCATTCTCAGCAATCCATTCTTTTGCGAATGATCCGTCTTGAATGTCATTTAAAACTTTTTGCATATTTTCTTTTACTGATTCATCTATAATCATAGGACCCCTTGTGAGGTCTCCATATTCTGCAGTAGTACTAATTGAATATCTCATATAATCCAATCCGCCTTCATACATTAAATCAACAATTAGTTTTAATTCATGCAGGCACTCAAAATATGCAGACTCAGGCTGATAGCCTGCTTCAACTAATGTTTCAAAAGCATATTTAACTAGTTGTGCTGTTCCGCCACATAGAACTGCTTGTTCGCCAAATAAATCTGTCTCAGTTTCTTCTTTGAAAGTAGTGTTTAAAACACCTGCTCTTGTGCAACCAACAGCCTTGGCATATGCTAGTCCTTTTTGTTCAGCTGATCCTGAAGGATTTTGGTGTATAGCTAATAATCCGGGAACTCCGGATCCTTTTGTAAATACCTCTCGCATTCTGTGACCAGGAGCTTTAGGAGCGACCATTATTACATCCACGTTTTCAGGTGGAACTATTGTTTTATAGTGAATATTAAAACCATGAGCAAACATTAAAGTTTTGCTTTCATCTAAGTTTGGCTCAATAAATTCGTTATATACCGATGGTTGAACAGTATCTGGTAATAGCAACATAATTATATCAGAGTTTTTAGTTACTTCATCTACTGTGTTTACTTCCAACCCTTCTTTTTCAGCTTTATCCCAGCTTTTACTTCCTTCATAAAGTCCTACTCTAACTTTAATCCCGCTATCATGTGCGCTAAGAGCATGTGCGTGGCCTTGGCTGCCATAACCAATTACAGCAATTGATTTGTCTTTTAGAATATTTAGATCAGCATCTGAATCATAAAACATTTTAGCCATATTAAATTTCCTTCCTTTTATTAATTTTTTTCTCTATTCATTGCAATTATTCCTGTTCTTATAACTTCGATTATTCCAAAATTTTCCAACAAATCTTGCAAAGCTCTTATTTTTTGATCGTCACCTGTAGCTTCAATAATTATAGAATTTGCACTCACATCTACGATTTTAGCTCTGTAAATTGATACAAGTTGTATGATTTCATTTCTTGTACTTGGAGTTGAAGTTATTTTTATAAGAGCTAATTCTCTTGATACTATATTATCATCTGAGATGTCATTAACTTTAATCACATCTATTAATTTATGTAATTGTTTAGTTATTTTTTCAACAATATCATCTCCACCTTCGACTATAACTGTTAATCTAGATAGATTATCTATTTCACTGTGCCCGACTGCTAGACTTTGGATATTAAATCCTCTTCTTCTGAGCATACTTGTAATACGGTTTAAAACACCAGGTTTATCGTTTACCAATGCAGTTACAGTTCTAATTTTTAGCTGTGAGTTATTTTTAATCATTACTTTATTTCCTGTGATGTAGGTTCTTCCATCATGTCCTCTACCGTTGCTCCAGAAGGGATCATAGGGTACACATTCTCTTCGGATTCTACAATGAAGTCAATTAGTACGGGGCCATCATGATCAATTGCATCCTGAATTGCTGATTTAACTTGTTTTTTATCAGTTACTCTAATCCCCAATATCCCAAAAGCTTCTGCTAATTTAACAAAATCTGGGATTCCGTTGTATGAAGTTGAGACATAGGATTTTTCATAAAACAATTCTTGCCACTGTCTAACCATGCCAAGGAATCCGTTATTTATGATTGCAAATTTTATTGGAAGTTTGTTTTCTGCTATTGTTGCTAGCTCTGTCATAGTCATCATAAATCCTCCGTCGCCTGCAATAGACCATACCATTTCGTCAGGCCTACCTATTTGAGCTCCCAGTGCTCCTGGAACCTCAAATCCCATCGCTCCAGCACCTCCGGATGTTATGAGTTTATTTTTTTCATTAAACGTATAATGCTGAGCAGCCCACATTTGATGTTGCCCAACCCCTGTTACAATTATAGCTTTACCTTCAGTTATTTTATGAAGTTCTTTTATAATGTATTGAGGAATCAATTTTTGTGTGTCTCTAAGTTTTAAAGGGTGATTGTTTTTGATTCTATCAATTTGAATCAGCCATTCAGAGTGTTCTTTGTCTTTTACATTTGTAATTAATTCTTTTAAAGCTGTTTTTGCATCCGAAACAATAGGTACGTCCACTTGTATGATTTTCCCAACTTCGGAAGGGTCTATGTCTATATGAATTTTTTTTGCTGATACGGCAAATTTTTCTGGATTCCCTGTAATTCTGTCATCAAATCTCATTCCTACAGCAATTATTAAATCTGCTTGATCAAGTATAAGATTAGAATAGGCCATTCCATGCATTCCTGGCCATCCATAATATAAATAATGATTAGCTGGAAAAGAGCTTAATCCAAGTAAAGTATTAATTACAGGGATTTGACATTTTTCTGCTAGAGATAGAAGTTCTTGATATGCATTAGAGATTTTAATGCCATGCCCAGCTAGTATAACCGGTCTTTTAGCTTCTTTTATTAACATAGAAGCTTTCTTTATTTGTTTTTGGTTTACAGTAATATTAGGTTTATATCCTGGGATATTAACATTTTCAGGATACTCAAATATTCCGTCTTCTTGCAGAATGTCTTTTGGGATATCAACTAATACAGGGCCAGGGCGGCCGGTTGTCGCTATATGGAATGCTTCCTTAATGATGCTACCTATATCTTTTGTTTCCATCACCAAATAGTTATGTTTAGTTATTGGTAAAGTGATTCCTGTAATATCAGTTTCTTGAAAGGCATCGGTTCCAATCGCAGGCCTACCGACTTGCCCTGTGATAGCAACTAATGGTACGGAATCCATTTGTGCTGTAGCTATTCCTGTCACTAAGTTTGTTGTACCTGGACCTGAAGTGGCAAATGCTACACCTGCTTTCCCGGTGGCTCGAGCATAAGCATCAGCTGCATGAGCCGCACCTTGTTCGTGTCTTACTAAAATATGATTTAATTGTGGATATTCGGGAAGAACTTGGTAAAGCGGAAGTATAGCACCTCCTGGTATACCAAAAATATGCTCAACATTTTCTTTTATTAGGGACTCACAAACCATTTGTGAACCATTTTTTATAATTTCATTATTCATTTTTTTATTCTTTTTTAAAATAAAAACCCGTCCCCAAGGGACGGGAAAATTACCCGTGGTACCACCCTGATTGCTACCAATTATAGTAAGCCACTTCATACTAACTGTAACGGGCATACCCGTCTATCTCTATATTTTCAAGATAGCACTCCAAGGTGAGTTCTTAAGTTTCATGATATCGACTTTCACTCGACTCGACTCGCTAAAACATAAAGTCCTTTATACTATTCCTTATCATCGCTTTGAATATTATATTTTCAGTGAGATAATATCATAAATAACCTGTAGAATTGTGTCAATTATATCTTAGGGTAAATATACAATAATTTATATCAACTTTGCTTAAAAACCCCTTTAGAGGATAAAAATGTACTTAATTGAGAAATATAAAAATTTTTTGCCAATCAATTCAGATACTCCGTTAATTAGTATGGGTGAAGGATTTACTCCTTTAGTTAAGTCTAGAAATATAGTTAAGGATATTGGGTGTAAGGAATTATATTTTAAATTAGAAGGATGCAACCCTTCAGGTTCTTTCAAAGATAGAGGGATGGTAATGGCTGTTTCTAAAGCTCTTGAAAAAAAGGCAAAAAAAATTATATGTGCTTCTACAGGAAATACGAGTGCTTCGGCTGCAGCTTTTGGAGCTTATTGTGGCTTGGAAACCATTGTGTTGATACCGGAAGGTAAAATTTCTTTAGGTAAATTATCTCAGGCAGTTGCGTATGGCGCGAAAATAATATCCGTTAGAGGTAATTTTGATCAAGCATTAAATTTAGTAAAAGAAATTGCTGATAAAGAAGATAGTATAGAATTAGTTAATTCTTTGAATCCAAATAGAATTCATGGTCAAAAAACAGGAGCATTTGAAATAGTGGATGAATTAGGTTATTCTCCTGATTACATGGTTCTCCCTGTTGGAAACGCTGGTAATATTACAGCGTATTGGGAAGGATATAAGATTTATCATGATTTGAAAAATATTGAACTTCCGAAAATGACAGGATTTCAAGCTATGAATTCTGCTCCTATTGTAAATAACGCAGTTGTGAAAGATCCTCAAACTATCGCTACTGCAATTAGGATTGGAAATCCTGCAAGTTGGAATCAAGCAAAAAATGCTTTACAAGAATCAAATGGATCGATTAATGCAATAGAAGATGATAGAATCATCGAGGCTTATAAACATATTGCGTCGATGGAAGGTATTTTTGTTGAACCAGCCTCTAGTATAACTATAGCTGGCCTTTATGATATGAAAAATAAAAATCACGATTTTTCAGGACAATCAGTAGTATGTGTTTTAACCGGATCTGGGTTGAAAGATCCTGGATTTGCAGAGACTTACTTAGAATTAGAGCAACAAACAATTGATCCTGACATCAATGCTTTAGAAGAAATCTTACTAGTTTAGAAAGCGTACATAAAATGGAAATAAAATATCTTGAACTCTCATGGAATGAGGCGAAGGAAAAAAACAATGATTGGAACGAGCTGTTGTCTCAGTCAGATTTTCCTAACCCGTTTGTGTCTATAGCATTTTATGATGCATGGGTTAATACTTTTGTAGATGACCTTTCTAATATAAAAATTATTTTTTTTTACTATGATAATAATCTTGTGGGAATAGCTCCTTTGATGGTTGATCTAGAACGCAAAACAATTGCAATATTAGGTGATAAGGATTTGTTTGATTATAGAGATATTATAGTCAAACCGATTTATTCCGAACATATTTACGAATTGTTATTTAATAAAATTATCAAAGAAAATAATTACAACGATTTCACATTTATTTTAGAATCAATCCCAGAACAATCAGGGTTGTTAAATTATTCAGATAATGCAAATACTAATAAACAATTTGTCAAATTAGAAGAGGACGTTACCCCCATTATAAATTTGGTCAACGATTGGGAAGAATACCTGATGTTACTAAGTAAAAAACAAAGACATGAAGTAAGAAGAAAAGTCAGAAAATTTGAAGCTCAGAATTTTTCGTCAAATTTGATAACAGATAAAATTGAATTGAACGATTTCAATTCTGAATTTTTTGATTTGTTTATTAAAAGCAGACAAGATAAGCAAGAATTCTTAACGGAACAAAGAAAAAAATTCTTTATACAAATGTTAAATAATTTTGCTGACATTGATCAGTTAAGAATTTTATGTTTATATGATGATCAGAAACTTATTTCAGCTTGTATTGTTATTGATTATGATGAAACATATTTTTTGTATAATAATGCGTATTCATTAATGTATAACTCGTTTAGCGTAGGATTAGTAAGTAAAATTTTTGCTATTAAAGAAAGTATTGACCGTAATAAGAAAACATTTAATTTTTTAAGAGGAAATGAAAAATACAAATATAGTTTGGGTGGTGTAGATATAAAGTTATTTAATGTACGAATTAACTAAATATGAATATATTAATAATTTCGTTTCACACATGCCCAGTAAATAAATTGGGCGAAAAAGATTCGGGCGGCCTCAATCTGTATGTAAATCAATTATCCCATGAACTTGGCATCAAAGAACACAAAGTAGATATTTATACTAGAAAACATGATGCTTACGATCCGATAGAAATTGCAATCAATAAAAATGCCAAATTGATTCATTTTGATGCAGGAGATCTTGATAAAAACAAATCAGAGATGACTGATTTTATAGATGTGTTTACCAAGAATATTTTAGATTATATTAATTTAAATTCTATTTCTTATGATCTTATTTTTTCCAATTATTGGATGTCAGGTATAATTGGAAAAAATATTAGTAAAATATTAGAAATTCCTCATGTTATAAATTTTCATACCATGGGCAAAACAAAAACAACTGTTAATTACTTAGAGAATGAAAGTGATTACAGAATTGAAAATGAAATTGAATTAATTAAAAACAGTGATGCAATCATAGTACCTTCATTCCAGGAAAAGGAAAATTTATTAGATAATTATCAACATAATAATAATATATATACAGTTTCACCAGGAGTTGATTTAGATAAATTCCAACAACTTGACAGAGAAAAATCTAGGGACATCCTAGATATTGATCAAAATAGCTTGGTGTTATTATCTGTAGGAAGATTGGAGCCTTTAAAAGGATATGACGTACTTATAGATACACTTACTTATATTAATTATGATGATATAGATTTTAAATTCTTTATCATTGGCGGAGATGGTAAATCTGAAGATGAGTTGCAAAGATTGAAAAAAATTGCAAAAGATAAAAAAGTTATCGACAAAATACATTTTATAGGAGCTATTGATCATGACTTACTTCCAATTTATTTCTCGGCAGCAGATGTTTTTACTATGCCATCTGCGTATGAAACATTTGGAATAGCGGCTTTAGAGGCAAGCGCATGTGGGCTTCCTATAATTGCACCACAAGTTGGTGGGTTGAAATCAATAGTTAAGCACGGGAAGACCGGATATTTAACTGTTAATAGATGCCCGGAATCTCTTATGCATTATTTGGAGATTTTACTTAAAAACAAACCTATAAGAGATGCTTTTGGATATAATTCCAGGCTACATGCTATGAATTTTAGTTGGGAAAAATCAACTGATGATTTGGTAAAAGTTTTTGAGGAAGTACTATTAAAAACTTTGGTTTAAAAATTCATACCAATATTTTGTATCGGAATCTTTAAAACCATATTTCTCATATACTTTTCTTGCACCTGAATTGTCATTATCTACTTCTAGTTTTAGATGTGTATATTTTGTGTCTTTCAAAAAAAGAACACCATGCTTTAACAATGAAGATGCTACTCCTTTACCAGTGAAATCCGGATGAGTTCCAATCATTGATACGTGAGCAAGTTTATTGTCTTTATTATCTTTTTCTAGCCATATATATCCAATTGGTATTTTTTTCATAGCGAACAAAATACCATTTTTAATATTGTTAGAAGATTGAATCTTATTTGTTATATCAGTAATACTATTCGGAGAAAAACCCCAACTATCTTTAAATGCAGCATTTTGGATGACATGTAAATTTTTAATTAATTCTTTTTCGTTTTTAATATTTATTATTGAATCAAAAAAATTATCATTGGGATTTTTAACGCTTTTAATTTCTGTATTTAAAGATGAAATCATTGTTTTATATGTTTTAACAGGAAGCATGGTATCATGCGGAGGTGTTTGAGATTGAGTTTTATCTAATTGTATGTGTATTTGTTTATATATAATTTTCTCATTATCTTCTTTTTGAATTATTGATTTTAATTTTTTGTACACATAATTAAAATCAATTTTAGAATTGTGATTTTTGGAATTATTTTTATCACTTTCTTTTGGAATAACAACAATTCTTTTGATTTTAGGTTCGAAAATTATTTCCATATAATTTTCGTCTGTTTCAATATTGGTATATTCATTGATTGGAATTCTAGTTCGCATTAAATTTTCCTGTGTTTATTCTTTGTAGACGGTTTTTGAAAAAGGGTCATTTGTACCAAAATATATTATAATTTTAGCAATTTCTTTATTTTCATTTCTCAGAGAATGCTCCGTTTTAGGAGGGATGGAAATCATTTGATCTTTTTTTAGATTTAATAAATTATTTTCTATTTCTATTTCTATAGATCCATTTAACACATAAACAATTTCTTCGTTTTCATGTATATGCGTAGGAGCCTTAGAGCCTTTTTTTATTTTGTGTACAGATATAAAGTTTTCTTTAGAATTCGATTTGTTAATGATATCACTCCAATAATATCCATTTCTTTTCAATTCATATTTCAGATTATTTATATCTGTTATTTTAGAGTTGTTTTTCAATACAATCTTAGTAATAATAATTTTAGCTATATTATAGTAAATACCAAATATATTAAATGATATATTTAAATATTTTTTGATAAGTAAAGGAGTTTAAATTGTTTGACATTCTTATATTAAATGGAAAACTCATTGATGGAACTGGATCTAAAGCCGTTAGAAAAGATGTGGGTATTAAAAATGATAAAATTGATGCAATAGGTGATTTACAAAACTCGACAGCTAAAATGATTATTGATGCTGAAGGTAAAACTGTATCGCCTGGTTTTATTGATACGCATGCTCATTCAGACGCCTCTCTGTTATTAGATCCAATTCATGAAAATGGAATTCGACAAGGAATTACAACTGAGATTTTAGGTCAAGATGGATTGTCATATGCTCCTTTATCAAAAGAAAATTATTTGATTAATAAAAACTATCTTGCAGGTATCTTAGGCAATCCCCCAGATGATTTAGATATGTCTTCAGTAGAAAAATTCAGATCACATTACGATAAAAAATGTAGCATTAATACAGTTTATCCCGTCCCACACGGTGCTATCAGGCTAGAAATTTTAGGTTTTAACGATAAACCATTAGCCGGCGATGATATGAAAAAAGCAAAAGATTTGCTATATAAATCACTTTCAGAAGGAGCAGTAGGACTTTCTACAGGTATGTCATATTATCCTAACGCTTGGTCTGACACCAAAGAATTGATTGAACTTTGTGAAGTTGTTAGTGACAGCTCAAAAGTTTATATTACTCATTTAAGAGATAGAAATACAGAAAGAGGGTATAAAGGAGGAGGAATCTTGGAAGCATTGGAGATAGGGAGGAAAGCAGGAGTAAAAGTTCATTTTTCTCATCATAGAACTAATGCAAGTAATGTAGGTAAGATTTCTGAAATAGTAGGTGATATAGATAAGGCTAAAAATGAAGGTGTTGATGTAACTTTGGAACTCTATCCTTATCCAACAGGAAGTACATATCCTTTGAGTTTTCTACCATCTTTTGCCCATGAAGGAGGCCCAGATGAAGTACTTAAAAGACTGAATGATCCTACTGAATTTGAAAAGATTGTAAGTACCATGATCCAAGAATTATCACCTTACAGGAGAAACGCTTTTAATGATGCTGTATTTTCATATTCTCCTAACAATACTGAATTAGAAGGAATGAGTCTTACCGACATTGCAAAAGCTAATAATCAATCAGCAGAAATAACTTTATGCGAATTACTCAGAGATAACAAACTCCAGTTGGGTTACTGGCAATCACCTCCTAAAAATGTTAATGTTTGGAATCAAATTAATCTAGATGCAATAAATTTATTGAAAAGAAATGACTATATGGTTGGAAGTGATTCTATTCCTATGGGTGATTATTGTCACCCTAGGGCGTACGGCTGTTTCCCTAGATTTCTTGGAAGATTGAGGCGATCACATTGGGCTGATGGATTAGAGCAAATGATTCAGAGAATGACTCAAAACCCTGCTGAAAGATTTGGACTTGTCGGGAGAGGAGTTATCAAAGAAAAGAATTATGCAGACATTGTAGTGTTTGATTCAGAGACAATAAATGATATTGCTACGTTTGATGATCCAAAACAATTTCCTGTTGGAATTGAGAATGTATTGGTTAATGGCGAATTGGTTGTCAAAAATAACAAAGTAACCGGAGCTGTTCCAGGCCGAGCTATACCTTAGAGATTAGATTTTATAAGTTCGTTTTCTAATAGTTCTTATTAAGAATAAATATTTCTAAATGCTTCTCATACTAAGTCACTTATAATCATCTAATACTTATAATTGAGTAGATATAATAAATGGTTTTTAAAATGGTTTTAGAAATGGTTTAAAACTATTAAGTACTATTCGGAGAATTACATAAGTAATATATATATAGCTTAGTACTTTATCTATTAATGTATTTAATACTTTATTAACTAAAGTACTTTAATTAAGTTATAGGGGTTCTTAGGGGAAAAAGATTTTATTAAAAGAAAAGGAAACTATTTTTTTCTCTTGCCTTTCTGATAGTGGATAATCTCATCATCAACAACAAGAATTTGATTATCTTTAAGCCACATATTCATTAATGTGTCATATCGATCTTTATTGGAAATTTTACCAAATTCTTTAAACCACCTAAAAAGAGTAATATGTGTAGAAGGGATTTGATCTCTTGGTAAATCTGATTCTTGAAGAAATTTAAAAGCAATACGAGGAGTTATATATGGAACTAATTCATATAATTCTTTTGCCTTCTTTTTTGATTCAGTATATTTAGCCATTTGCACTCATCTCTTTAACAAAGTTTAAACCAGAAGTCTTGTCTGTTCTAGCATAAGTTCTAGAAATTTGATTAATAGATGTACCACAATAATCAGCTATAACGTGAATAGAACCACCCTTATTAAGACATTCAGTTATAAATAATTTTCTATTATCTCTTAATGTAAATGGAGAAGGCATATTTAATTGATTTACTAGCCTTGTAAACCTTTTTGATACACTAGTATCTCTAAAGGGCTTACCATTCAGATTGAAAATATAAGGATTTTTAATATCAATAACTTTTTGAGTAGAAGATAATTCTTGTAGAATCTTAGTTGCTTGAGGAAATAATGGAATAGTCCTTTCGGATTTTTTAGTTTTCATACCTTCTACGAAAGGAAAAACTCCATCTATATCTTTTACAGTTCTAACAAATGTTAGTTCATTTGTACCAGTATTAAAATCTTGCCATTGCAGACCACAAGCTTCAAAAACTCTACACCCTGTATATCTCATAAATTCAATCATTTTCAAATATTGCTTCAGATAGCCATGATATTGATTTGATCTACCTTTACTATCAGCAATCTTATTTGATTCAGATAGGAACAGGTTAAATTGCTCTATTGACCACATATTTACTTCTGTAGGCTCAGTACTTGGAACTCTAACATTACTAGTGGGGGAAACATGATTAAAATAGCCTTGTTGTTGAGCATAGTTCATAGAAGCACTAATAGGGGAAAAGTAATTGTTTATGGTATTGTTGGAATAATCTTGATCTATTAAAGAATCTATTACTCGTTGAATATCAAAAGTTTTGATTTTATCAATTCTCATTAAGCCTAGCCGAGATTTATTTGTGATCTGTCTAAAATTATTTCTATAGGATACTTTGGTGGATTCTGTTTTTACAGTAGATAAAAATATATCTACTAATTGAGATAAGTTGATTTTGGTTGGGTCAACATAAGTAGATTTATTAAATTCAGTAAACATTTCACTTCTAACTCTTCGTGCTTCTTTGATACCTAAACTTCGATCAATAACCTTAGATCGTAATTTAGCATTTACAGTTACACGAATTTCAAACTTAGTTTTATCAACAATCCCATTTCTGATTGGATGTCGTATGCCTTTTTCTATTTTCATAATTTTCCTTTAATTAGATGGGAACCCTAGTTTTATCATTTAGCAATTTATTAATTATTTAGGAACTATTCTCATCTCATAAAATGTAACGATTTTAATATTGTTTATAAATAATCTAGCCGGATTCTACTAAAGGAAAACACTCCGGTCAAGATGTATGTAACGATTTTATGATAAAATTAGTGCTTTAAGTGTATTTACATATCAAATTCATTCATATACCCTATCCGGACTTTTAGTACAGTAGAGTTGCTTGTACTGATGGGAAACATTTATAAACATTGCTTATTTTAAAGGAGCATAAATGCAAAGACGAAAGATTAATTATATTAGGTCAACGAATGACCCAAACATATTCAAGCTATCTTTTATGGATAGAGGAAGAAGGGTTGTACTCAAAATGAAGTTTAAGGATTATTCTGAAGCTTCAGATTGGCTAGAAGCAGAAGAATTGAGAATTCAAGAAAGAATGTGGGAAGCTAAGAATGGGAATTGAAGAAATACAGGATAAAAGACAGTTCAAACTTTATAAAATCAATCCCTATCAAATTTTGAGTGCAAAAGATATATCTGTTTTAACAGGGTTGGATGTACAAACAGTTTACAACAAATTTAAAACAGGAGAGTTTGTAAAAACTTCAATGGGTACTAGGTATGGAATGACTTATGAGAACTATAAAAAATGGGTTGATGGCAATACTGAACCCCAAAGCTCAAACTTATGTAAAACATAAGGATTTTAAGCATTCTTTTGGGTCTTCCGGGGGTTTTTTATCTCCGGAAGACTCAACACACTAGTCAAAAACTATCGATTGAAAAAGAGTCCATTAAATTCAATTTTTACGTAAATATCGAATACTTATAAATAATTATATTTTTAAATAATTTTTTTTAAGTACTAGGGATGTTATTAGACTAAAAACATTGTGAAACACTATAACCGGGGGGGTGTATTTGCGTGAAAGAGCTATAATTTAATAAATCAATTATGAGGTTTATTATGATGAATAAAATATCATTAGGTCTTTCAATATCATCTTTTGTTTTAATATTAATTATGTTTGTATTTGGGAATATTAATTTAAATTTTAATGAAGAAGAATCTATAGTTGTTGAACAACCTATTTATCAATCAGACTTAGATAGAGAACTTTCAGACATGAAACAAAATATTGTTAATCTTAGT
>Ga0209501_10002610_pt1 | contig 18759 bp, 15 predicted proteins | sample ArcticOcean_MG_C_4_FD_187434 | JGI IMG/M metagenome (GOLD analysis project Ga0209501, IMG submission 187434) | Marine microbial communities from western Arctic Ocean - ArcticOcean_MG_CB4_134 (SPAdes) (version 2) | ecosystem: Environmental > Aquatic > Marine > Oceanic | place: Arctic Ocean...
GGGCTCTACACCTCTGTCAAGATTATGAAGTACAGAATTAGGATCGACTGGCAATGCTACCGGGTCATCAAGGGTACGATCGCTCACCACCCTGGCGTGCCGTTTCCAGTGAGTTTGTTCACCAAGTTGGAGGAAGTGTCCTTTAACGGGGGCTCGTATGCTGTACCAAGTCCCCCCGAAGACTATCTCATCTTCAAGTACGGTCCCAATTGGGTCACTCCCAAGCAAGCCGGTTATGAAAAGGACGTTCTGGACAATATGCCTTCGGGTACCCTCCCAGGGCGCGCCGGTAGATTCAAACAATTTTTGGCTGTCCACTTTTCACCCAACAGCACCGCGCGATTACTTGTGCTCGACACCGAGGGTAACCCCGTCCCGAACGCAACGGTCCTTATTGCCGGTATAAACCAGACGACGACGAATCGTCTGGGCTACGCAAAGTTCTATTTGCCTGGACCCGAAGCATATGCCCTGGCAATAACGTCAAATGGGCGCGAGGAAGTGTTGTACGAAGAAGCGATGGTCCCCGGAAAAAAGTACGTCTACCGACCAGATCCCACCCAGTCTGCGGGACGGTATTTTGTGCTTACCGAGACCTAACAGCGCATCGAAACTCGAAGGGCCCGCCGGGCGGAGTCCGCTACAACGTGTCTCCACGGTGACAGTCCATGGGGATCGGAGTCTACCGAGTTCAGGCATCGTCGATCGGATTCGACATCAAGACCTTTGTAGTCATTGTGGTCTGAATGCAGCGATGTCACGTTGACTGTATCAAAGAGGACGGTATGAACGACCTGGACCTCTGTTTTATGCCCGCCACTGCACTCTCTGCCGCATTCAGGGCGAAGACGGTCTCACCGGTCGAAGTCGTGAGCACCGTATGGGCACAGGTCAAAGCACTTGAGCCGAAGCTCAACGCCTTCGCAACGTTCACCCCGGAACGGGCGCTCGGGGCGGCGAAAGCAGCTTCATCGGCCAGGTCCAAGCCTCTTAAGGGTTATGCGCCTACTGTTTGAAAAAAAAATCAGCATTGCCCTGCCTGCGATGCTAGCGATTCAGTCCTTTGGCACGATGTGCTGTTTCGCCGGTGCTGTCGTGGCGGTACAGGCTGCCGTTGATCTTGGTGTTAAGTCCACCAGTATCGGCATCTACACCGCTGTCATATACGTCACTGCTATGTTGTCGGGTTTGAGTGCCGGGAGTTTACTTGCCCGTTACGGGGTCATTCGAACGTGTCAGGTTGCCTTATTGATGGGTGTGCTCGGTCTTGGGCTAGCCAGTGCTCTTCCATTTTGGCCGGTAGCGATTGGGGCAGCCCTATTACTCGGCATGGGAACAGGGCCACTCAACCCGGCGGGTTCGAGGATTTTGGCAAGACATGCTCCGCCACAATGGCAGCCCTTTGTTTTTTCGGTCAAGCAGACGGGGACGCCTCTCGGGGGCATGCTGGCTGGGCTCTTGTTGCCGCCGTTGGTGGCGCTCTATGACTGGCGGTTGGCTCTTGTGGCGATCAGCGTGATACCACTCGTCACGCTCTTGGGGCTTCAGTTGATTCGCAGCGAGCTGGACGACGATCGAGACCCAGCCTTTCGTATTAGTTTCACCGGAATTTTAGCCTCACTGCGCCTAATTCTGACGAGTAAGCCGCTTGTGACGCTCGCTACGGCTGGTTATTTCTATACCTTCGCACAGCTGTCACTTCTGTCATTCATGGTGATCTACCTGCAAGAGGAAAACGGCCTTTCAGCTGAATTCGCTGGCGGCATCTTTGCGATCATTCATGCTTCAGCTATTCCAGCGCGTATTGCGTGGGGCGCTGTCGCGGGCCGTCTTCTCAGTACCTGGGTATTGTTGGGCCTGCTCGGAGTAATGATGTCGATCAGTATTGTCGCGATCAGTCTGTTTGTGCCGAGCTGGCCATTCTGGCTCACTGGTTTAATCGCCGTCATGCTGGGTGCGAGCACTAACGGGGTGCTCGGCCTGCTGATGTCCGAGTTTGCCCGGCTCGCACCCGAGAATAAAGTGGGTGAGACCGCTGGCGGCGGCCAATTCTTCCTGTTCTTTGGGATCGTCAGTGGCCCACCGATATTCGGTGCTATCGTTGAGTTCGGTGGGGGCTACGGCAACGCCTTTTATCTGATCGCCACTACGACGTTCGTAGCCGGTTGTTTGCTGTTGCTCAGCGCAAGGCACGGTCGCCCTGGATAAGATCAGTTGTCAGCTGTGTAGGTTGCAACATCTATATAGGCATCTACTTCAAAGGGGGGTGGGTACCCCTTAGCGGCGCCCTGAAAACATGCAGAAACTTGGTTCGTTAATCTGCAAAACTTATATAAAGATGCTAATGCGTTATACGCGCCTGAGCACGGGGAATTTGATGAGACGCTTGGGTTAAATTGGGATCCCTACCTCCTCTGGAATTACGCTTATAGCCAGCCCATTCAAAATAATCCACTCTCGGCAAGACCATCGAATATAAATTGCACCGCGAGAGCCGTTAAGATGACTCCAAACACTCTGCTAACCACGTTCATGCCCACTACGCCCATGATTCTATGAATCTTAATGGCCCCGATCAGCGCGACTAAAGTCAAGATCAAAACGGCTGCCAATGCACCCAGCACCATCAGTTGCAGCGAGAAATCTCCTTCGGTTTCGGCCATCAATAAAATTGCGGCTCCCATAGACCCTGCTCCTGCGATGAGCGGGGTGGCAAGAGGGAATACCGCGATGTCGTTTTTTCCCCTCGCCTCGGATTCTTCGGTTTCCGTGGTAGAGACTCCCCCCGAGTGCCGAGCAAAAACCATGTCGATGCCGATTAGGGTGAGGAGAATCCCTCCGGCTGTACGTAGCGCCGCCAATGATATGCCAAGATTATCGAGCAACATCTGACCAAAAACAGCAAAAGAAAAAAGAATCAAACCAGCAACAGCCACTCCGCGAATAGCCATAGACTTTTTAGCGGCTGCTGTGACTCGACCCGTCAGGGCAGCGTAAACAATAGCAACATCTATCGGACCGACGGTTGCGAAGAAGGCTGTAAAAGAAAGAATAAAAGTTTCTAACATGGGATGCCAAATGATGGGGAAAGACCAGTAGCTATCTTACCAACGCCCTGTCCCTTCAATATACTAATTCAAAGTTATAAAAAAGTGCCTGCCCCACCAAAACGAGGTGCCGCCACACAGATACAAAAAACAACAGGTCTCGAATAAGCCGATGACGATGTTTCTTAAGAAGCTTTTCGCCCGCAACGACCTCATTCTCCCCTCCGGTGTGTGGGTACAACATGTATATAGGCATCTACTTGCAAGGAGGTGGGTGCCCCTTTTAGCCGTGTGCTAAAAATGTGCTGACTGGGGTCCCTTCCTGTCCACTCAGGTCCTTTTGTGTGGAGTCGGCGCCTGAGTTTTAAAGGTTTTTCTGGTAGGTCACCGCCTTCACACAGCAGGAGTCACCGTTTCAATCCCAGTCGCGCCCACCATTTACTGTTGTTAATTCAAAGACCTACAGCGGTCGTTCCAGACCGTATTCCGTAGGCATTCCTCATTGGCACACTCATGGCACAGTGAGGCATAAGAAATGGCGAGGATTCGTAAGAGAGGTAGGCGTTATCACGTCCAGATTAGAAAGAATGGTTATCGATCATTACCCATACATTAAGTAGCCTGTCTTTAGCTCCCAGCTCCCAACTCCCGACTGCATCGTGAATATCTGCTTGATCACTGTGCATGTAACGATCTGTCATGGTGATGCTGCGGTGACCCAGCAGATCCCTGATGCTAAGTGCTTGTAAACGTGGTGCCTGCGCTAACCACGACGCACAAGTGTGACGAAGCGTATGAAAGGTTATGCACTCAGTATCAGTGATAATGTTATGGTCGAGTACCCCATTAACGCCGGCTGCCTATATTGAAATGCATCGTCTAAACAGGTCTATGTTACGGATCTTCCGATCCTGCTAGGGAAATGTATTTGCAACCAGGTGTGTAATGGTCATGACACTTATACCGTCTTGATAGTAGGTCGACGGTTAGCGCAATTCGTCGGAGAAAATACCATGAAGGATTTCTGTACAGAGTTAAAAACGTTAATCGAAGCCCCTGAAATCGCAGTGCTACCGGGCATATTCGACGGATTCAGCGCTCGGATGGTGGAAAAGAACGGGTTTAAGGCCGGCTATATCAGCGGTGCAGGTCTCAGTGAAAGCCACCTAGGATGGGCCGATGTTGGAATCATGGGCCTCGAAGACAATCTCAAGTTTTCATCTCCGTTAGTCAGTTGTTGTTCATTACCATTAATAGCGGATGCAGACACAGGATATGGAAATGCAATCAACGTTCGTTTCGCCTATCAGGCGTTTGAAAGGATCGGCGTAGCCGGACTAATGATTGAAGATCAAGTTTGGCCGAAACGCTGCGGCCATATGGTTGGAAAAGCTGTCATCGAAGCGGAAGAAATGGCCGAAAAAATCCGTGCCGCCGCCGACGCACGTGAAAATCCAAACTTTGTCGTCATGGCCCGTACCGACGCCTATGCGACGCACAATATTGATGAAGCCATACGCCGACTGAACCTTTACGCTGAGGCGGGTGCAGATCTTCTGTTTGCAGATGCTGTACTGACTACAGATGATATTCGAACAGTCATTAAACATGTGGACAAACCGCTGGCAGTGAACATGGGATTTGGAATTCGCCAACGACCCACAACCACATTGATGTCAGCAAAAGAACTTGAAGACCTGGGCGTGGCACTAGTCATTTTCCCGCGATTGCTAACCGCGGCAGCGATTATGGGAATGAAACACGCGATCTCGGCTTTACAAGAATCACTCAACACAGGCGCGGTGGTTGACCGGCCTGACCTTTGCGTTTCCTTTGAAGAATTAAATCAACTCGTCGGTTTCAACGAAATTGAGGATATGGAAAAACAATTTCCTCGAGCAACCGGTCATGCCGGCGCATCAACAGGGCCGCAAGGCACCATCGACTCACCAAACCAATGACCTATGATTGAATCGGCAATGAAATGGCGAGGATCGCTACCGTTTTACGGCGACAATTATAATCACGACTTTTAGAGAAATTATCACATCAACTGCTATCAAAAACTTGTGCTTACCGTTTCTTTTTGCAATTATGAGGTCCTATCTCCTAGCGTGGTCTTAATAACCCTAGGGAGATAACGTTTTTACACATCATCAAAAACAGATTAGGGGAAGTTATGGACAGCATCATTCGTAAGGCTCTTTTTTTTATTGTTAGTGCAGTTTGGCTCTCTGCGATTCCGTGGACAGCCCAAGCCGAGTTTCCAGATCGTCCAATTGAACTGATCGTACCCACGCCTCCCGGCGGTGGCACCGATATGACAGGTCGTAAATTGGCAGAGGCGGCGGAAAAAGTGTTAGGCCAGAAAGTCGTGGTGGTCAACAAACCTGGAGCGGGCGGTAGTATTGGAATGTCTGTGCTTACGCAGGTCAAGCCGGACGGCTACACACTGGCCTATGTCTGGAACGCACCGTTGACGATTGTCCCACACACCATGAATGTGCCTTACAAGACGTCGGATTTAACACCGATCACTCAAGTTACTGGGGGTACGCCATTAATTTTCTGTGTTCGACCAGATTTTCCAGCCAAAACTGGACAGGAATTTGTTGATCACATCAAGGCGAATCCGAACAAATACACCTATGGCAACGATGGAATCGGCGCAACAGTCCAACTGGCTGGAGAGAGGATATTTCAACCATTGGGCATGAAACTTCGGGCAGTGCCCTTTGGTGGTGCCGGGGAGACTCTGAAAAACTTTCTCGGCGCTCACATAGATATCTATGGTGGAAGTATTCCTCCCATTCTGGGCCACGTTAAAGCTGGCAAGGCGAGATGCGTGCTGGTCACGACGGCAAAGCGTAGTGGTGTTTTGCCCGACACTTTCAGTGCAGGTGATTTAGGGCTCGCTGATAAAGCGACGGAATTGTTTCGCGGAGTGGTCGGACCTGCGGGTCTGCCTGCCGATCGACTCGCGACCCTGCAGAAAGCGTTTGCCAAAGCTACTCATGCAGAAGTTGTCACCACTTATCTTAAGAAGAGGGGTGAATTAGCAATCGGTAGTACGTCAGATGATTTCAAAAAGAAAATCCTTGCCGAATATGCCGCCAATGCCTCAATTCTTAAAGGCCTTGGTCTAAGCAAAAACTAGCCGTTCTGGTCCACCATTAAGCCCCGTTCAAGCGTTGAGCGGGGCTTTTTTGTAAAGAATGAAACCACAAACATCCAGGCATTATTTGAACGTAACCGTTGTTCCCGGAGATCAGTAAATGCCCACAACTCCCGAAATTCCCGTCTTCAAAAAAGAAGAAGTCGCATATTTTCAATCGGCATTGGAGAAATATCGCGAGCCTGGTGCATATGAACCGGGCAAATGGATGGTCAGCCATCTCAACCGGAGAACAGACGTACTCCAGGGAACATTTCCAGCGGAGGTTAGTCTAAGAGACATCACTGTTCGCACCACTGAACAGATGCCGGGCGTTGTGTTATCTCCCGATCATCGCTTACGCCTGCTCCGAGCAGTGGTCGAATCAGGAGTCCCATCGATACAAATCGGTGCCTTTGGTCGAGGGCGGAAACACGATCAGATTAAGTCAGATATAAAGCTCATCAAGGACATTAACCCAAAGTGCGAGGTGGTGTATGGCGGCTTACGCTCTAAAGAGGATATCGATCTAGCCAACGCAACAGGCATCGATTCTGTCCAGTTCTGGTCTGCTCCCTACGTCGAAGCCGCCGCGATGTTCTCCGATGTCTATCGGAAGGCGTGGAATGGTGAAGATTGGCGAGGTGACCTTAATTTACCGAAAAACGTGGACGACCAGATACAACGAGTTGCACCTTTGGTAGAGCATGGAAATGCGTCAGGCGTAAGGGTATCAGTCGGTTTAAATCAAATCTCCTTCGCGCCCGAAGAATATGTCATTACCTATTCGCAAGCGATGCACCAGATCGCTGCACCGGAAATCATGCTTTACGATGGTGGCAGTGGAATGGGCCCGGAAGCCTATGCGCATATGGTTGGCCTAGTGAGAAAACATGCACCAAACTCAATCATCGGCGTTCATACGCACAATATGTTTGATCTCGCGGTGGCCACCGCGATGGCTTCTGCTAAAGCCGGCGCGAGTGTTCTAGAGGTTTCAGTCAACGGCTACTGCTCCGCATCTGGACAGGCAGACCTTGCGGCAACTGCATTGACGCTTGAGGCTGTTTATGGGGTCAAAACCGGGATAGCGCTAGAAACACTGACGCCCCTGGCGAGACTGGCCGAAGAAATCGTAGGGTATAAAGTCGCCTGGAATAATCCTGTGACAGGCCGGGAAGTGTTCAACTGGGGGGGAACTGAATTTGTGATCCAAGAATTAAAAGTCGACCCCCTTATTCACTGGTGTATCGAGCCATCACTGGTTGGGAATGAAAGAAGATGGGATGTCACTTTTGATAGCGGACCATATACCATGCTCGACAAATTAATAGAGCTAGAAATCAATGTCGATCTGCAGTTTGTTGAACCTATTCTGCAGGCCGTGAAGGAGGAGATGCAGAATCTTCGGAGAGTATTAGACGACGAGGAAATTCACGATCTAGTTCGAAAAATCACTAACTAACGAACGATCCATTCACATACCGATTACCTCTTTTTAATAGAAAACGCGGCGTACTGTCTCTCGATGATACATATGAAACTCACCCTGCGTGCGCGTCATTTAGAGTTGTCGTTCTGGCCCTTGATAGTGGTGGGGTTGGCACATCTATTTTATGAAACCATTCACATGCCGATGGGAAAAATTAACCTCCCTGGAGCAGGTGTCTTTCCACTGGCCCTCATTATTCCCATGGTTCTTATGGCAATCTACCGCGTTACCTGGTTGTTGACGCATAAAGATGAGGACACCGAGTCCATTGTTCTTGGCGATAAAAATATATTCCTCGCTCTAGCAGGTCTCGTAGGAATCGCACTTCTGCTGGATCTGCTTGGGTTTGTGATCACCATGGGGATGTTCCTGTTCGTTACGTTCAAGGTCTTTACAGAATCATCTTGGCTCAAATCGGCATTGCGAGCGGCATTAACTGTAATTGGCCTGTATGTTTTTTTTGAATACTTGATTGGTGTCACTTTACCAATGGGGCCTTTAATAGCCCTGTAAAGATACTGCTTATAGAAATTAACAAATGGACACAATTCTCTCACTCGCCAATGGATTCTCTGTCGCACTGGAACCGTGGAATATCTTCTACTGTGTGGTCGGTGTCTTATGGGGGACAATTGTTGGCGTACTGCCTGGACTTGGTCCACTGGCAGGTCTCGCCCTGCTATTACCGCTCACGTTCAAACTAGATCCCAATAGCGCAATCATCATGCTTGCAGGAATCTTTTACGGCGCCATGTATGGGGGATCCACAACTTCTATCCTCGTCAGAATCCCTGGCGAGGCGGCATCGGTCATTACATGTATTGATGGCCACGAGATGGCCAAAAAAGGTCGTGCCGGCCCTGCATTGGTCGTCTCTGCACTTGGAAGCTGGTTCGGCGGCACCGTTAGCGTCTTGGTACTCATGTTGTTTGCTCCCCTACTCTCGGAACTAATGCTTACCGTCGGGCCACCCGCGACCTTTAGCCTGATGGTGGTGGCACTGATACTCATGGGACTCGTCGGTTCCAGCTCCACCTTAAAGACCTTTACCATGATCGTTGCGGGATTGTTGTTGGGAACCGTCGGACTCGATGCCATGAGTGGTGTTGCCCGATTTACCTACGGCAGTTTACATGTTATGGATGGCATGAGTTTTGTCGCAATGGCGTTGGGTCTTTTTGGAATTAGCGAGATACTCCTTAACCTTGAAAAAGTGGCTGACCTGCGCCCCATAAGACCGACCTTCAAAAGCCTCACTCCAACGCTCAAAGACCTCAAAGACTCAGCACCCGCAGTTGGCCGTGGCACCGTGATCGGCTGTCTATTCGGCATTGTGCCTGGTATTTCACATGTCATTTCGACCTTCGTCTCGTATGCGTTAGAGAAAAAGCTGTCGAAGTTCCCGGAAGAATTTGGTAAGGGAAGAATAGAAGGCGTCGCCGGTCCTGAAACGGCAAACAATGCAACAACTGGAACCTCTCTGATTCCTCTACTCGTTCTGGGCATTCCGTCGATCCCCGCTACGGCTATCCTGTTGTCTGCACTAATGATTCATGGCATAGAGCCTGGTCCCCAATTAATCAATGACCACCCTGAGGTTTTCTGGGGACTAATCGCCAGCATGTATATAGGAAACTTAATTCTGGTGATTCTCAACCTTCCCCTAGTTGGACTGTTTGTCAACTTGCTACGTATACCGTATGGCTATCTCGCACCGTTGGTAATTGTCATCAGTGTTGTCGGCGTATATACAGTTAACGCAAGCGCTTTTGAGATCTGGTTAATGGCGATTTTCGGAATACTGGGCTATTTGTTGCGTAAGATGAAATTCGACGTGGCGCCACTACTTCTTGCGGTCATTCTTGGCGACAGAATCGAGCTGGCGTTCCGCAGATCACTGACCATCTCAGACGGCGACTTCTCCATCTTTATCCAAAGCGCATCGTCAGCCGTTTTCTTATGTGTTCTCGTGATTATTATCCTCCTCCAATTAACAGCGTGGTTGTTAGGATACCGAAAGAAGAATTTCGCGAACGAAGACCCAAACTAACCCGCATCTGCATTTCACAGATCTGTATCGCTTAAGGAATTTTCACCTTATGACTGCCATAAAAACAGATTCAAGTTTTAATCCAGTTCACTTGGAATTAATTAAAAACGCAATAGGTTCTGTTGTTGACGAGATGGTGCTTACGGTGGTTCGAACAGCCTATTCGTCCATCATGAAAGACACAATGGATTTGTCGAGCGCCTTTTGCGACAGGCGGGGCAGAATGATTGCACAAGGCCTTAGTCTACCCCTGCATCTTGGATCAATTCCGGACGCAATGGATAAGGTCTTAGAACATTTGGGAGACGACTTTGTCGCCGGTGATGTCGTTATTCTCAATGATCCTTATGTCGCGGGAGGCATGCATCTCCCAGATATTTTTATGTTCATGCCGGTATTCAGAAATGACTATATGTTGGGATTTGTTGTTCTCGTTGCTCATTTCAATGACATGGGTGGCCGTGTTCCGGGATCCAGCGCAGCGGACTCGACTGAAATCTTTCAAGAGGGCTTACGCATACCTATCGTGAAGTTATACGAGAAAGGCAAACGGAACGATATGCTATTGCGGATCATCCGGCTGAATGTCCGTATTCCAGATGTCGTGGAAGGTGACCTGGATGCCCAATACGCAGCCTGCCGCATTGGAGAGCGCGGCATACAGGAATTAGCAGACAAGTACGGCATCGACATGCTAGAGGAGTATTTCGATGAACTACTCAACTACAGCGAACGGGCAGCACGAAACACCATTCTCTCTATACCCGATGGCACATATAAGTTCGAAGACTTTCTTGACGATGATGGTGTCAATATGGGTATACCCATACCAATCAAAGTTCGCATCGAAGTAACTCACGACGAAATTCTGTTCGACTTTAAGGGTAGTTCTAAACAGGTACAGGGTGCCATCAACTGCACAATGTCGTTCGTAAAGTCATCTGTATATTTTGCATTGAGATCAGTGATGTCATCGGATGCCCCTAACAATTCCGGATTTTTTCGCCCCGTGGCTGTCAAAGCGGAACTGGGGTCGATTCTAAATCCCCGGGCTCCGGGTGCCTGTGCGGCGCGAGGCGTAACGGGCTTTCGAGTTATAGACGCCATCACTGGCGCCCTCTCTTCCGCCGTTCCCAAACGCATAAGAGCACCCGGTGAGGGAGGCACGACGAGTTACAGTATTTCTGGCTACGATATTGATGGGCGCTTCAACATGTTTCGAGAGGCTGTGATGGGCAACTGGGGCGGGGGCTTGAATCGTGATGGTTTGGATGGTGTAGCGAATCCTGCAGCAAACGTAGGGAATGCACCATGCGAGATGGTAGAGAAACAATCCCCCCTGCAAGTAGATAAATATGAACTAGTAACAGACAGCGGAGGAGCTGGTAAGTGGCGCGGTGGAATGGCTGTACGCAGACAGCTTACGTATCTGGGCGAGTCCGCCACAATTCAACTTCGATCTGATCGTCGTATGCATCCCCCGTATGGACTTTACGGTGGTAAATCAGGCGCGCCCTCTAACAACGAACTAATTGAGCAAGGCAGTTCTGAACAATTACCTACAAAATTCGTGCGGCAGATAAAAAAGGGACAATCTATCTGCCACACGACCGCCGGGTCTGGCGGTTATGGAAATCCTTTGGAACGAGATCCCAGCCTGGTTTTATCGGATGTCATCAATGACAAAGTGACTAAAGAAGCCGCTAAACAAATGTACGGCGTCTGCCTGAACGGCCCGCCGTGGTCTGTCGACGAAGCCGCGACAGACATTCTCCGGGGAGCCCATGAAAAAGAGTCAAACTAAACCGGAAACTATGATACCTCTACCCTCAGGAATGCGAGTGGGTGTCGATATTGGCGGCACTTTCACTGATCTGGTATTCACGAATGCCAATCAGCATCTGGATAAACTGAAAGTTCCATCCACACCTGATGATTATTCCAGGGCGATAGTGTCTGGAATCGAGAAGTACCTTTCTCAAAAAAACATTGATGGGGAATCAATTGATGAAATAGTCCATGCGACTACTGTCGCTACGAATGCTATTCTGGAACGGAAAGGAGCACGGACAGGCCTTATTACGACTAAGGGGTTTCGAGATGTTCTCGAACTTCGCCGCATTCGAATACCCTTCTCCTATGATCTGAACTGGCAAAAGCCAGCGCCCCTAGTAGATCGTTTTCTTCGGTGTGAGGTTGACGAACGAGTAGATGCTGACGGTAACATTTCAACACCTCTTGACAAGTCCTCTTTACAGGATGCCATACAACGGTTACGCGACGCATCCGTCACATCTGTAGCGGTGTGCCTGTTGCATTCATACATGAATCCATCGCACGAACAAGAGATCGGTGAAGCCATTCGAAACGAGCTGCCGGAGGTGTATGTCTCTCTATCGCATGAGGTGCTACCTGAAATAAAGGAGTTCGAAAGAACCAGTACAACGGTGGTCAATGCCTATATAGCACCCCTCATTGGACACTACCTTGATGAACTGCGTGAGAACTTGAAAAGATTATCCGTATCTGCGCCAATACTGGTGATGCAATCTAATGGAGGCCTCATACCATCGGTCACGGCGAGCAAACAACCAGTAACCATCATTGAGTCGGGTCCGGCAGCCGGGGTGATTGCGGCGGCCGAAGTCGCTAGGAAAGGCAACTATCCTAACGTCATCACTCTAGATATGGGTGGAACCACAACCAAGGCTTCCATTATTGAGCAAGGTGAAATTCTGCGGGCGGGTGAATATGAAGTGGGTTCTCCTATATCAGTGAGTAGTCGTCTGGTCCGGGGTAATGGGTATCTGTTACGAATCCCCGTGGTTGATATTTCTGAAGTCGGCGCCGGCGGTGGCAGTATCGCCCAAGTCGACACTGCCGGTGCCGTTCGGGTAGGACCGCGCAGTGCTGGAGCTGACCCTGGACCCGCGTGCTACGGCTTCGGGAACCCATATCCAACTGTCACCGACGCTAATCTCGTCCTTGGGTATCTCAATCCAGATTCGTTAGCAGGCGGCGCTTTAAAAATGAACCCATCCCTAGCTGAGACAGCAGTTTCCGAACACATCGCAAAACCCACAGGCCTCGATGTGTTGGAAGCCGCGCATGGTGTCTACACGATCGCAAATTCTAATATGGTGCGGGCGATAAAATCTGTTTCGGTCGAGAGAGGGCGCGACCCAGCGGAATTCGTTCTGATGGCCTTTGGTGGGGCTGGACCGTTGCACGCCTGCGATGTTGCGCAATCCTTGAATATTACAACAGTAATTGTTCCCCCAGCTCCAGGCTTGTTTAGCGCGTTCGGACTCCTTGAAGCCGAGGTCGAACACCACACCATCAGATCTGTAGTAATGCCCACCGATAAATTACAGATCCCCTTGTTGCAATCTGTTTTCAAACAGATGAACATTGAAGTGATTTCTCGGGCCAAACAAGAAGGTTTTGATGAAAGCACTGTTCACTGTTCTGCCTTCATGGACATTCGCTACCTAGGGCAAAGTTCGGAAATAACGATACTACTAACCCACTTCGCAATTGACCACAATTTAATTACTGAAGCCACCGCATCTTTTGAAAAAGAGTTTGAGCGCACCTATGGGCACCGAGGTTCGTCAACTGTCTTCGAGATCGTCAATTGCCGCATGCTGGCACGCGTTTCGCGTGGGGTCGCTCACGACCATGCGTGGGATTACCAAGATATAAACCCAGAAGAAAATAATAGTATGAGGAAAATAGTTATAGACCCTCGAACGGGACCGATCAACACTAAGATTGTTACTCGAACACAGTTGAGCGCGGAGCCATTATTAGGACCTATTATTGTCGAAGAATATGACTCAACAACTCTGGTGCCTCCCGGATGGACAGTCCACATCGGCAAGAACTGGAATATGATAATTAATCTTGCAGTTGCCTAACCTGGCTCTACCAAGACGTGCGCCAATATTGGTCACTGTGATTTTGGACGAACTGCTCAGCAGCGATGCACGCAGATTCGATGGATAAACTTAATCAACTTTCACGCTTCGTCGTTGAATCACGTTATTCTGACTATCCGACTTCTGTCGTAGAAAAAGCAAAAGCGGCCATTCTATATGGCATTGTCATCGGTATCGGTGGTGCACCATCCCGACCAGTTTCAAAAATAGTTGCGGCATTAGATCTTCTTGAGTCAGTAAACCAATCTGATGCCCGACGATTGTTCGATGGGCGATTCTGCAGTGTAGATAACGCTGTAATCGCCAATGGCGCTTTAATGCATACGCGACTTCAGGAAGATGCCCATCCAGCCGGGCATATAGGGGTCGCAGTGCTACCTGCTGTGTTGGCCATCTCGGAAAAAGAGGTGAAATCAGGTGCCGATGTGCTTGCATCAACTATTGTTGGGTACGAGACAGCGTTACGTATAGGGCGTGATCACGCTGCGGATGCGAGCTCGCGGGGCTTTCGGACCACATCGATCTATGGGGTTTTTGGCGCGGCTGCAGCGACCGCACGCCTGATGTCATTAAACGTCACCGAAACTGAAAATGCTCTCCGATTAGCCGCGAACTATGCTTCAGGCTTAAGAGAATTCGTCAATGGGGGAACAGAGGAGTACGTACTGCACGCGGGAACTGCCGCGCAACTGGGGGTTCGTTCCGCAGCTTATGCTAAAGCAGGAATCACTGCGTCACGGGAAACGTTGCACGGTCCGGCAGGATTTTATAGAGCGTTTAGTAGTACTGACAAACAATATGATCAGCGCTTAGTCGATGAGCTAGGCAAGAAGTACGAATTCATGAATGTCGCCATGAAACCCTATCCAGTATGTCAGTTTCATCGGGGGATAATCCGGGGAGTAATCGAACTTAGAAAAACAATAGACGATCTGACACTAAAGAAACTACAAATACATATGCACCCTTTCGAGGCGGAGTTCTTTGGTGTCCAATATAAAGGGCCATTTGAGGGATTTCCCCAAACCATTATGAGCGCCTCTTTCTGTGCGGGATTGGCCTGGATAGCGGGAGAGGTCAGTTATGAGGGCATGAACAGATTTCATGATCCTGGCATCAATGGATTATTGAATCGAATTCATGTGGTACCGGACGTTGATTGTCAACGGTATCAGCCAAAACTTTATCTCACCCTCGCGGACGGCCAAACACTGCACTGGCGGGAGGAAACGCCTCAGGACGCTTACAATTTAAATTGGGAATCCGCCATTGAAATGGTCCAAGTTATTTCGAGAGAGATGAAAATCCCAGAACATGCATTTAAAATGTTGGTCGACAATATTAAATTGTTAGACGATGCAAAAGACCCCTCTTCACTCATTGACCTGGCCTGTGAGTTGGTTGGTCTTGTCCACTGTCAGACATCAAGCTAGCCAAGGCGAGTCCTTTCTCAGGACTGATACTTCTCTGATAACTCATTGATGTGAGAAAACCCTACTAGTTCGAGAATGCTATCCCAATTATCGTTTCGAGCCATCACTTGACTAATATCCTGATCTTTAAGTATGTCCCTCGCCGCCTTGCGCATTGCAGTAATCGCTGCGAAAGTCAGACTGAGCGTGACCAGCCCAAGTTTTAGCCCATATTGTTCGTACTTGGGGAAAGGTAGTGCAGGAGATACACCAGATTCATTAATGGTCAGCACGGCCTGCCCAGGAAATGCCTCACAGATTCCTCGCACCTGCTCTTCCGAGGTGGGAACAGTAACCAATAACAGATCACAGCCCGCTTCCAGATAAGAAGAGCCGCGCTCGATTGTCTCAGGGAGGCCGCCTGCCATATTTATGGCATCAGTTCTACCGATAATCAGGAAATCTGGGTCTATACGCGAATCCAATGCTGCATGAAGCTTACCGATCATTTCAGATTTAGGGATGAGCTGTTTGCCTGCGAACGCACCACATTTTTTAGGCATCAATTGATCCTCCAAGTGGATGCCAGCAACCCCGGCCCTTTCAAACTGCTGAGTCGTCCTGACCACATTCACAGCATTGCCGAAACCGGTGTCCGCATCACAAAGTACTGGCAATCCAGTAGACGCAACGATTGACGCCGCCCGATCGGTAAATTCCGTCATCGTCAACATCCCAGTATCCGGATAACCGTAGCTGGCCTCAACACAAAATCCGGATACGTAGATCGCCTCATAGCCCGCTTCTTCGATAATCCTGGCCCCTAAAGCATCATTCACACCCCCGGCAATCACAAGTCCATCCCGGGCAAGAAGTTTTCTCAATTTTGATGTTGCGCGCATGTTTTTAATATCTCCTAAAAATACATCCATAGATGTTTCTGATCTCAGGCCTGATGAATATCGTGGTACATCTTAGATATACATGAAAACGTTAGCATTTAAGTAACCATCCCTGTCTAAAACGCATTATAGAGAAAACTGAAATATTCACGCATCAACCACATGTGATGTGTCGCAGTTAATATTATTCAGGCAAACCACAAAATACCTGTTTGATTCAGAAACATCTTACAAGTTCTATCACCAGTCCGGTTATCCTTTGCCCTGCCGTCGATCCAGACTCTTTAAATGCATAGCAAGTAATGTGGCCTCCAACGCGTAGCCAGCCATCCAGCCAACAATGCCAATCACAGGGCCGCTGACTTGGGCCATACCGATCCCAATACTGCAAACCAGAACCGCCACAGCAATCCGCGAGAGTCCGGAAACTGCAAGCATCGTGGTGTTTTTCACACCCGCTAACAACCCACGGAAGAGTGCCGAGTAGGCCCATGCAACAGACATTAGAAATGCGAGTTTCAAGGCAGGTAGACAGTAATACCTAAGCTCGACTTGCAGCCCCATTAAATCAACCAAGACAAACTTTTCCAGCGGGGTATGAAACAGAACGATACCGACCAGACCAAAAAGGATTATCAAATGCAGAGCGAAGACGAACAGTGGCCGCCGATCGTTTATGGACTTGACGATCGCTTGTGCCGTCTGCATCAGGTTGCGCATTGGGCTCATCGATAAGCAGACCAGGCTGTAGATTATATTGAACGCAGCCAAAGCAAGATCGGGATTGGCCAGCCTGCCCAAAAAAATACTAATCGCAACTACCACACCCATTTCCGATGATGCGTTCAACATCAGGGGCCAAGAAAAACGCCACTGCCGCCAGAAGACTGGGTCGGAAGTACTGTCGCCCCCACCCCGGGGCAACTCACGAAATAGCCCTTGAGCAAACGCCAGCGCGACAATCATTTCCACCGTCATGCACACAACCAGGGCAACCGCCCCTATCGAGGCACCGGTAAAATACCTGGGCAACAAGATCAAGGAAACCGCGAGGGAAACAAACCGTACTAAAGTAGCATAGGTAATAAATATAGTACGCTGGTGCATCAAGATCAGGCCAAAACAGATCGAGCGTATGAGCAGAATTGGTGCACTTAACGAGAGAATGAACGTCGCAATTTTAGCCTGTAACACGACCTCTTGACTCGCTCCAAAGATGCCCCCATAAACCCAGTCACCCACGTTTGTGAACGCGAGCACCTGGGCTATCCCCCACGGCACCGCAACGATCACTATCATGAAACGCAAGACAGGTCTTAGCGATCGTTTCGTCTTTAGGTATGCCAGGGTAATGAGTGACCCCACTTCGGTACTTGACGAAAGCGCAAAATAAAGAGTGAAAGCAACGTGAAACGCGGCCAAGGTCACACTCTGATCTGGCGACCGTGCCAATACCGCATTGATCACTGACTTTGAAATCATATTGAGTTCAGTCATCAGGATCAGGGGGATAAAAAACCGATAAGCGGTGCCCAGCGTTACGTGGTTAGCCATAGCTGCCATTCTCGTACGATCTTTTTAGTGCATCAAGGGTTTGCCCTTGTCCATACACCAGAAGGGCCTACCGCAGACACTCAACGATACAGTGAACTTCTTTCGTGAGTTTGAACGTGCGTTTTACTTCAAGCTGACTAAGGCCTCTGTATGTTCCGGCCCCAGTCCACAACATCCGCCAATGATATTTACGCCCATCTCTTGCCACCCAACCGCAAACTCCTTCAACTCGTTCGGAGTGATAACACCTTCAAATGTCCAATTAGGGCTCTTGAAGTACCCACTGTCTGGATAAGCCATCAACGCACCGCGATGGCGTGTCTTAACTAAATCTATCGCATCGGAAATAAGATCTACAGAGGTATGCATGATGCCCATCGCATCAAACTTAAAGGTAGACGCCTCCTGAATATTGGACGCCAGCGAGATCGTTTCGTCATGATGGCCAGTAATCAGTGCGTTCGGCGTCGCTCTCTTTGCAGACAAACCACACCAGACCGGCAACGTAGAAGACGAGACACTTCTGAAAAGCGGCAACATCCGAGTCGGGATTGACATCATCTCAAGAAGTATTAAATCCACCTCACCTTCTTCGAAAAAAGACACCATTTCGTCAAACGCTGCGATGCATGCTTCCGCAGATTGCTCCTGCTTAGTAGCAAATGACAAAGCATGCGAAATTGAACCTGCGATCAAAACGGCATCGTTACCGCAACGCTCTCGTGCCAACTGCGCAGCCTCAATATTTTTCATATTGATCGATCTAACTTTTGATGAAAGTCCTGCTGGGTCGAGCACCAAACGGGACGACGCGTAGCTATTAACAGTAATGACATCCGCACCGGCATCGATGTATGCCTGATGCGTGGATACCAGAATGTCAAAAGAATCGATAGCAACGCGGGCAGACCATGCTTCCTCATTCATTTTTTGGCCCCGCTTTTCTAATTCAGTGGCCACACCACTATCAAGAATAGCTAACCCACCAGAGTGGATTGTGGAAACTAGGCTGCTATATCTAGTCGTCATTCAACTTTACCCCTATCTTGACCATCCTGTAGAGACCCGCAAGAAGCAAGAAGAAAAAAGAAAAAAAAGGACTAACAATCGACACAAGTCGTCTCATTTAATTCAGTCGACTGCAAACACTCAACCAACACAGTGAATTGCCTGGTAAATCGAAGGGCTGTGTGTGATCGGTGATCCT
>Ga0209501_10002625_pt1 | contig 18698 bp, 16 predicted proteins | sample ArcticOcean_MG_C_4_FD_187434 | JGI IMG/M metagenome (GOLD analysis project Ga0209501, IMG submission 187434) | Marine microbial communities from western Arctic Ocean - ArcticOcean_MG_CB4_134 (SPAdes) (version 2) | ecosystem: Environmental > Aquatic > Marine > Oceanic | place: Arctic Ocean...
ATAAGACTGCAAGTATATCGGTTAATAGTGCTTTAACGTATGTAAATGGCTATGGTAACGATGACCATCAAACTAAAACTAAATCCTCAAATCGATTAATAGTCTTTGAAAAGAATCATCCAGTAATTAAGAAGTTACAGGGTAGACTTGATAGACTGATACAGCATCGTCAGAGTACAGACTACATGGCTAATCCTCGAAAAGATTATGTATTCGGCTACGAGGATGGTAGTCCTTGGGGCAATCAACTTATTTACAGTGAGTGGCGATCTATCGTTTCTTCTGCAAGCCTTGAAGGCTTGAGGATACATGATCTACGTCATACTCATGCCACTATAGCACTTGGATCAGGTGAACCGATAGATAGTGTTAAGCGTAGATTAGGACACTCCAGTATTAAAACCACTTCAGACATTTATGGACATGCTACACCTAGCTCTGAATTGCACTGGGTTAAACGATTCGCCAAGGTTGCAAACCTCAACGATGAGAGTGAAGAACCAACTATCAAGCGTGTAAGTTAAGGACGAATGTCAAAATTCGTCCATGGTGATTTTATGACATTTTGGAAATACGTCCTCTAATACGTCCTCTCCTCAGAGGTTGATGACGTGATTTGTATTGATTTAGACTCGAATTCTATAAATCATCTGGTGAACTAAAATGGTCTAAACAGATATAAACAACGATACCTATCGAACTGCAAAACCTCTATTCAGGAGTTCGAATCTCCTCGTCGCCTCCAAAGAAATAGATACGAATAGACTCTCTACCTCAGAGAGTCTATTCGTTTTTAGGGCTAATCGATTATTAAAAATACGTCCTAATTGTAAAAATGGGGCGATCTACCAGGGAGATTTGCCACAGAACCGAGCCAAGGCATAACAGGTACCCTATCATTTATATATAAAGTTCTTCATGGAGAGTTGGTTCAATTACTTCTTTTGTTTCATATGTTGTATAGAGTTTTGAGCATCCAAGAGCAAAAATCAATGAAATTGTCACTAATGAAGATAAAATAAGGTACCTCACAATAATTTCTTTTTTGGTGGTTTGGAAAATAACATTAGTACAAGAGCAATTAACCAGCAGGCTGCATAAAAATTGAATGCAGGATCATATGATCCGTATTTGTCTGCTAATCCTCCTCCTATTAATGGTCCTACTACACCAGCTGATAATCCTACTGGTGCAAAAAACCCTCGAATACTACCTAGGTATTTTCTTCCAAAATAGTTAGCCCATAGAATATTCATTAAAACAACAAAACTACCAAAATTAAGTCCATAGATGGCTCCTGCTATGAAAATTCCTTGCAAATTGGTTGATTGTACTAAAATTGTAAGCCCTATAAAAGCTCCCGCAAATGCTGAAATAGAAAGGTGTTTTGGTGATACTCTTTCAGAAAAATAGCCATAAAAAGGTTTTCCTATTAAGCTAAAACTTGCAAAGACTGTTACGTAAAGAGCGGCTATTTTAGTCTCAAAACCTTTGTTCAGAAGATAGGGAATTTGATGTAGAAGAACTGATGATGCAGATAATGATACTAACATTTGCACACTTGCAAGAATCCAAGGTGATGGGGTTCTAATAATTTCTTTAAGTTGATAGGATTTTTCGGCATCATTCTGAAATGACGTTTGGTCTGTATTTATGTTTGCGGCATTTCTGCCATCTGGCAACAATCCTAAATCTTCAGGTTGCCGACGTATTAATAGTCCAGTAAGAGGTGTTAATACTGATAACATAAAGATACCTAAGATAACCCATGCATGGCGCCATCCGAACGAATTAACAAGCCATTGGCTTACAGGTGTCATAACTACGCACCCCATAGATATTCCCATTGCTGCTATGGCCATGGCACGACCTCTTTTTTGGACAAACCATTTTGCTACAATAACTGGAGTCATGACTTGTCCTCCTAAGAATGCTTGAGCAATTCCGAAGATAAACCCCAGAGCCAAAAAGAGCTGCCAAGAATTGGTAACTAAAAACATGACTATCAGCGATAGTCCACCAACAAGAGATCCGAATGGCATCGCAATCCGAGCGCCATTATTACGGTCAGCTAATGGACCTACTATGGGAGCAATGATTGCCATTGTTAATGTCCTAAGACTTGCGACGGCTGACATTGTTAATGCATTTAAACCTAATGTAAGTCGCATAGGTTCGAAGAATACGCTTTGAACACAGGAGCCTATACCACCAGTAGCTGTGGAAGATATGAATATTACTCCTATTATTACCCATCCATAATAGAAGGGGTATTGTTTATGTTTAGTTGTAGTTTCTGGCATAGTTAATCAAATTATAGTGCTAATAATGAGACATTCAAAATTAAGTGAAGATTTTCCCTTTAGGTTTTGATGCGAACTTTGCGATATTTAGCTTATTTTGATGTATAACTTTTGAAAATCTCCCGAGCAATTTCACCAAGGGTAGTATGAGTAACTTTGCCCTGAGCTTCTTCACGGCTTCTGGCGTTCGAGTGAGAGTTGACCACGAGGGAAATGGATAAGTCTAATTCAGGTGAATAAAAGACATCGGAGATATACCCGCCCCCGCTTCCTGGATGACCGTAAGCAGTTATTGAACTGTTGGTTAACATAAGAGTTGTTTTTGTGATATGGAAGCCGTATTGATGTTCAAGTTCTGTTCCGCCAATTGCTATGAGTGGACCGGTGAAGGATTCTAAAAGGCTTGCACGGGCCATGGGTGAAAGGGCTAACCCTTGATTGCTGAGAAGTTCATAAGTCCATTGAGCCATATTTTCAGGAGTGGTAATAATTCCAGCCGCTGCCCAAGTAGTTCTCCCAGTTGCTTGGTACCAGTTAGAATGATGAGAAGTCTCAGAAATATCACCGAATCCAGTACCTCCCCACAGCGAGCGGTCACCATAGGGGCGAGCAGTGTTCGATGGGGGAGTGTCTTGTGGCAGAAGAACACCCACAAGGCCAAGTGGATCAAATAGTTCTGACTTGTAGAGTTCATTTAAAGGACGTTGACCAGTATGTTCTGCAATCAATCCCAGGAGCATTGAATTAGTGTTTACGTATTTGTAGGTACCTGGTGATGTAAACGGAGTAATTGTAAGTTGTATTAATTCAATTGGTTTCCAGTTTCGATTTTCTTGAAGATCAGTTATTTCTTTTCGGGAATAATCGTTCACATCTTCAATGCCAGATGTCATGCTCAAGAGTTGCTCGATTGTTACATTAGAGTTAATTATGTTCTTGTCTAATAACTTATAATCGCTATTACCTGAAAGAACAGAGTCTAATGTGTCCGATAGTGAATATAAGCCGTCATCAATCTGTTGCAAGATTAATCCTGCAAGGATTATCTTTGAGGTGCTTCTAACAAGGACAGGAGTGCCTACGGTCATCATGTCTGAAGAACTTGAATTTCCCTTGGCATATCGCCAAAGATAGTCATTCTTATACACTGCCACGGATATTCCAGCTTTTTCAGTGGCGGCATCGTAGTACTCATCGACGGCATCTTGAAATTTTGTTTGAAGAATTTCTGAGAAATTTTGATGATCAGCTACTGATTCAAAATCCAACATCTCCACTGAGGATGAAGTAGTTTTTTTACTTGCGTCCAACTTCTTCAGTGTTGGCATTGTAGATACACTCGTAGCTTTGGATTCACAAAGGTCCCATGTTTTACTAAGGTTTTGCAGGTGTTTTCCTGTGAGATTGTCAAAGGCTCCCTCTATTCCATGTTCAATCACAGCCTCTTTTGTTTCTTTATCTAGTGATTCGGTGTTAGCGATAAAACAACGACCTATATTTTCTCCTTTAGACCAAGTTCCCCAACTTGTTTGGATGTGTTTTGTTACTGCTTCACTAAACTGTAAATCTATCACTGACATTGTTTCTGATACTTCAGCAGAAGATGGTGAATTCATAATTGAAGATTCTGTTTCAGAACCACCTGAACATGCAACGGTTAGAATAAATATTATGGTTAGTAAAGAAATATAACGAAACATAACACCCCAGCTTTGAATGGTTTTCATATTACTTCAGGGAATTTACTTGAAACTTTTTTAACGGCAATGTGTCTCCACTTTAATGAATATGATAATGCAAGTGATAATTAATTATTATTGGTCTCATTATGAAGAAACTATATTCCCTACTTAGACAACTATATATGTGGTCGATCAGGCGATAATTGGTTTTGGAATTTGTTTTAATTGCCTTAATAACCATGTTGTTGATTTGCACAATCAGTCTTCCTTTACATGTGCTTATTAGAAAACTATCGTTTAGGAACATAGTAACTAACCTCAGATTTTGAGCATTGACCTTATTGGTGTCAATTTTAGTAGCTTTCCTGGTGAGCTTTTTAGACTCATGAGTACCTACATTTTTGTATTTACACAATATTTATCCTCACTTTCTTTTTAAGAGTTGTACTAACGTTGGCGATGATCTAATAATACAGACATAATTTACTCACTTGAAAAAATGGATTAATTTATCCTTTCAACAAAAAGATTGAAAGAATATTCTTTCCAAAATGTTATTATGTTTTATTATGTTAATGAGTAAATTTATATATTATTTTGCAAAGATAGGCACAGGAAAGTGTTATATGAAATTCCCTTTTGGCAACATTGCTGTGCCCGTGCTGTCATTCCTGAACGGCACAAGACGGGTAGATTCCAACTTTACATATCAGCCCATTGCTAATGTTGATATGGATCTCATTCGCAGGGTTAACATTCATTGAGGCGAAGAAACTATGGCCGTAAGTGCCATATATGAACTATCTGGTCGGATGCCACATCTAAATATCTAGTGATGAGAGCGATGAATCACCTATAAAACGAGTGAGCTAGGATTTGATCTAATCGGAAAAATGGGGCGATCTATCAGGGGGATTGTCCTAATTCATCAAGGAGATTTATCAAAGAGCCGAGCCAAGGCACAACACCCACCCCTATCATTTATATAGCCACGGAAGCGATAATTAATTACCATGGAATCATTATGAATTTGATTTTCTATGGGTGGTTCATTGTTATTGGCCATATGGCTACACTTTTTTTTGTTACCTATGCGTTCATATATAGCATGAGTGCCTTTATTGGCCCCATAACTGACGATATGGGTTGGTCCCATGCACAATTTAGTTTTGCTTCGAGTCTTCATTTGTTCGTATGGGCCCTGAGTGGCCCCTTGATCGGTGTATTGGTTGACAAATATGGACCAAGAAAAATTGTTCTAGTAGGTGCTTTGACTACTGCATTGGGCATGATAATAATTAGCACCATGAATACCTTGATTGTGTTTTACTTTGGATTTTTTATTATTTCAGCAGGAACAGCAGCAACGGTGGGAATTCCTTTTGTTGTCGCAGTTGCCAATTGGTTTAAACTGTTACGAGGACGAGCGATGGGAATTATGTTTGCAGGCCCGATAATAGCTGGCCCTTTAATCCCGTTACTTGTAAAGATTATTGACCAAATTGGCTGGAGAAAAACAATAGCATATGGAGCAATTTTTAGTTTACTAATTAATATTCCAGCTGGCATTATTGCTCGCCACAGACCAGAACCATATGGTTATCAGCCGGATGGCAGGGTTAATTCGATCGATGAACAGATAGATGATCCTACGATCGACACAGGTATGACTACTAAAGAAGCCTTTCGTTCTCGTTCTTTTTGGGGATTAGTGCTTATTTTTGGATTTAGTGAAGCTGCAGTTATTGGGATGGCTGTTCACCAAATTCCATATTTTGAGAGTGTAGGCTTTTCCCGTTCTGCAGCAGCATCAACATTTGTTTTTCTCACGCTATTTAGTGGAGTTGGTCGAATTGGAACTGGATGGGTCATGGATTATTTTGATAACAGATTAGTTGTGCTTATGCTGTTAATTTTCGGAATAATAGGACTTGGAATTTTGCTGTTTGCGACGGACTATTGGCATGCTGTTTTGTACGCTGCATTTTTCGGTATTAGCATGGGTGGAATCATTTCAGGTCGACCTGTGATTACTGCTGCGTATTTTGCAGGATATTCATACGGAAGTATTTCTGGAGCACAAGATTTCATAGGCAGTTTTGGAGCAATTTTAGCGCCAGTTGTTCTTGGATGGATTTTTGATATAACTGATTCATATGCACTTGGAGTTATTTTCATGATAGCTATGACTATAGCGGGTGCATTTTGTGTTATGTTGCTACCATCGTATAATCATCGTAAAAGTCAGGTGAGCTTGTAGATAGCGTTAAGCGTAGATTAGGACACACCAGTTTAGGAGACTGTTAATGAAATTCCCTTTTGTCGACATTGTTGTGTCCGTATTGTCATTCCTGAATGGTACAAGACGGGTAGATTCCAACTTTACATATCAGCCCATTGCTGGTGTTGATATGGATGTCATTCGCAGGATTAACGTTCATTGAGACGAAGAAACTATGGCCGTGAATGCCATATATGAACTATCTGGTCGGATGCCGTATTTAAAGATTTAATTATGATTGGATCACGAAGAACTAAAAAGATAGTGAAATGAATCTTAAAAACATATTCTCAATACTGATGTTCATATCTTTCATGCTAGTGGTGGTGGCTTGTGTTAATATCGCCCGGTTATACATTAGGAATCCTGTATATGCAAGATAGACAATACAGTTCATATCGCTGGACCATTCAAGGCATTCTTATTTTTATGCAGATAAGTTTAGGTCTTAATTTTATGGCTCCCACACCTCTCTTCACCTTGATCATGGATGATTATGGTATTAACAGAGGTTTGGTTAGCTTGTTGATTTCGGCACCAATAATTGCTTTATCCGTATCACTTCTGCCCAGTGGCATTTTGATTGCTAAAATAGGGTCCAAAAGAGCAATGGCTATAGGTGGATTATTAATGTCTTCAGGGTTAATTGCGCCATTGCTTGATTCATTCACTATGATGGTATTGATGAGGCTTTTATTTGGTATTGGTGCGGCCATATGTCTTCCGGTGACTAGTTCCATTTTAATGGAGTGGTTTAAATCAAACGAACTACCCATATTGAACGGGATTAATGAATCAGGAAGATCTGTAGGAGTTGCTGTTGGCCTTTTAGGCGCAGTGTCAATTGCTAATGTTTTTGGATGGGATATGGTTTTCTTTTTCTTTGGTGTGCTTCCAATTATTGCTACGGTTCTTTGGCTTGTAGGCGGTAGATCTGTAGATGTTGTGCAGGAGCAATCTGATGAATTTTCTTTATCCAATAACATTGATTTGATATTCAATCGTAATACTCTTCTTATTGCTATTGCCAGCATGGGACCGTTTGCTCTTTTTATAGGTTACAGTTCTTGGCTCCCTACTTATTACAATGAAGTTCATGGTATGACTATTGAGAGATCAACTTCTTTAGTGGCCATTTTGCCTTTTGTTGCAGCCATTGCAACTCCTTTGAGTGGCATTATAGTATCAAAGTCAGGTATACGGAGACCAATTTTGATAGTGGTAGGGCTTACTTTGCCCTTATTTGCCTTTGGATCCTTTATGCTGACAAGTACTATTTTGATTGCAATTTGTATTATTGGTCTGGGATCTATGTTTGCATTGTATATAGTAACTATATTGACTATTCCCATGGAATTGCCAGGAGTTGATGCGAGCAAAGTTGGGATAGTTACAGCCGGGGCACTTACTATTGGCCACGGTACGGCCGTGCTGTCTCCTATTTTCATAGGCTCATTTACTGATTTTACAGGTTCTTATATCCCGGCATTTTCTGTTGTGGCGATCATGCCACTATTAATGATAATATCAGGTTTATTTCTGCCTGAAACAGGGAAAAGAGCTAAGCTTACCGGTTAACTAGTCTGGATATCCATGACAGTTTAATTTCTGCGAAGATTTTTCCTGAATGTTATCATGGGTTCATCATGAAAAAACTATTACTACTCATAGGAATATTGATTCTTACTCTTGGATGTTCATCAAGTGATCCAATTGTCACGAGTGAACAAGCAACACCAGTTTCGGAAGCTACTGAGGCCACTACTGCAATCCCAGTACCAAATATACAAATAGTTAATTACTCTAGTTTTTCAACAAAAGATATTCATGAATGGGTAGGTTTGGCAGAATCAAAAATGAAAAGTCGCAAAGCTAATATATTCGCATTTATATATCCTGTGGGAAAAGTAAATGAACCTGAAAAAAGAATTCGATCTGATTATGCTGATCGTGTACACCGAGAACACGAAGTTTTGTTGTCCCAAGATGAAATAGAAGCTATATTGAGTGAAATAGAGCTGTGGATTAAAGGAGACTCTTGTGTCCATAAGAGCCGCGAAGTATCAGCTCTATCTGATTATAGGACATTCCTTGAAAAAGGTGCAGACGCTTCCTTTCAACATGCATTATGTGAAACAACACGGATTGTTATGATGGCTGTACCTGAAAGAATGCGGGATCATGAGCCAATAGAAAATTTCCAATCTTTTTTGTTACACGAGTTTTATCATGCATTCCAGCAAGATTTAGAAATGGAAGGTGAATGTCGACGTAAACGAGTAGAGGCTGATGAAAACTCAAATTCTGTATGGATGTTTGAAGGCGGAGCTCATTATTTTGCTACATGGTTAGTAGCTGAAATTCATGGTAAAACAAATTATCTTAGTCAAATTTTAGATCTCGCATATCATGCTTTTGAACGTAGCGAAAGACTAGTTCAAAATACAGAACCAGACAAATGGGGAGCAGCCGCGCTAAATCTCATGGTTAAACAAGGCATGATAACTGAAGAGTCTATTTTGGATGGAAGCCTTTTCCACAAGTGTGCTCGTGAATTAGAATTTGATTATAACAGTCCAGATATACAATATATAAAACATTCATGGCACCTAATCGAAAATAATAGTGGGATCTTTCAATTTAAAGCAGAAGCATTAGATAATTAATCATCGTGAAAAAACTATTCCTATTCATTGAAAATGAATATTGAAACTTCTTTTGAACTATGAAAGAGTTACAAATACGCCGATGCATTCTAGGAAATCACGAAATCGATAGATAACAGAAAACAAAGGGGAGATTTATGAGCAAAGGTCAAGATGCAAAAAAGACGAGTAAAAAGAAAGCGGTAAAAACCCTAAAAGAAAAACGTATCGCTAAGAAAGGTAACTAGTAGTTTTAGTTAGGAATTCCAATCCACTATGGGATCCAACAATAACTTAGTTACCTAATATGCCAGCAAAATAGCCCCAAAGCAGCGAAACCCTCTCCAATGGATGAAAATAAATCCAAGACAGTCACCCGATTTTTTCTAGAGCCATCGCCATAATGACAAAGTGAACTGAATAGCACATTTGATTATTTTGCACTTAATGATTCTTGAGGTAGATGTTCAATAGCCTGATTTAACATGCTATTGAACGTGAATCGTCTGGTTATCATCTTTAGCTGGATTTTGATTCAAGGGCCATAGAGCTAAACCGGCAACTATAGACAAAATTCCTGCTAAAATTAGTGAGTATGCTAATGCCATGTTACCTAATATGCCAGCAAAAATAGCCCCTAAAGCAGCGAAACCCTCTCCAATGGATGAAATTAAACCCAGGACAGTTGATTCACGATGCCCGATTTTTTCTAGAGCCATCGCCATAATGACAGAGTGAACTGATAACATTAGTACTCCAGTAATTATTAGAAGTGGGAATATCGTTAGATTGCTTGTTGTTAACGTTATAAGCCAAGCACAAATTCCTCCCCCTATTAATCCCCAAATTGATATGGTTTTTCTACCGATTTTATCAGAAATATGTCCAACAAAAGGAGCTGTAACAGCTCCACCTAACAAGAACAACGAAAAACCTAATCCGGTTAATCCAGAGGATAACCCTCTAACCTCTTGAAAATACAATGGTGTCATACTCATAAAAGCAACCAGAGACATATTATGTAACATGATCATCATTAAGATAGTCAGCGAACCAGGCTTTATAACCGATTTCATTAAATCCTTTATGTTTAGACCGATTCCGGATTGATAGGGTGAAGCCTTTACCATTGGAGCTAATCGTAGAAAAATTAACCCTAAAATAACGGTTGGTACTGTACTAATCTGTAGTACTCGATCCCAATCTAAGAAAATAAGTAAAATGCCTGCTAAGAGTGGAGCAGTTATTTCTGCAATGCTTCCCCCCAGCATATGTATCGCTAAGATGAATCCTTTTCTGTTCGGCATATATTGGACCATGGATCCCATAGCAACTGGATGCCATGCAGCAGCCCCAGAACTTGCCAGTGATAGAAAGACAACAACAATCCAATAATTCAATGAATTTGAAGCTACGAGTTGAGCCACAGAAACCCACCAAAATGTAACTAGTAGGAAATTCCCTCGCCTCTTTAGTTTGTCTCCAATCATTCCTGCAGGAAGCTGTGAAATGCCAGCTGCTACTTGCCTAGCAGCAAAAAGCAGGCCCACCTGAAAGTGACTAAGTCCCATTGATAAAGCCATTGCTGGCCCTAGTAACCATAAAGCTCCACCTCCCCAATCCACTGCTCCATGTCCAACAGGAAATGCTATCAAATACAACCATTTTTTTTCTTTATTTGCATCAGTGTTACTAGTCCAATGATTACGGATTTTATACATTAAATTTAGCAAAGTAGAAAATCCATTATTTCAGTACAATGGTTGCGGTTATGCATGGTTCGTCACCAATAGCAATGGTTGTGTGCCCTTTGCCAGTGATATCCTCAACTAACCTTGCATCTCCAGGTCCAAAAATCTTTTTTGACCCGTCACCAAATCCTATTTCTAATTGACCTGATAATATTATGACGAATTGACGTCGCGGTGCTGGATGCCAATCTTGTAAAATTCCAACTGGACGTGTATCGAATTTTATTTGAGTTGTTTCGATTCCATGCGTCCAATTTGGGTTTTCTTCAATATTTATTTTTTCCCACTTTGAAAGGTTGTTGTTGTCCGTATACATTCGATATGTTCCCATGGAATTTCCTTTGCGATAAAAATTCTATGAATAATATATTTGAAATATTATTCTGAATATTTTGCCATTTTTTTTCAATTTTATTGCTTTAGGTGTAGACAAAGAGGTTTTAGTATTAGTTTCTTTAGCTACTATTTCTTTTTGTGTCACTGCCTCTATATCTGAAGAACAGGTAATAAGCAATGCTATTGATCCTATAGAAAAGACACAAATTAAAGGTTTTATAATTAATAAATCTTACTAAAAAGAATTTTATTATGGTTACATCATAAAAAACTATTACTATTAGTTGAAATATTGATTCTTATTCTAGGATGCTAATTTTATCCTGTACGTTATTGGAAATGATTATATTTGGTAAAATTATGATATAGATATCCAACGAAACCACTTCTTTGTAGCACTGATTATATCATGAACTCGCTCCATTACTACAGTATATCTAGCTTAAAAGAACAAATATTCTACCTTCTGTTTGCGCAGGATTTGGCTTATATTCGTACGACCTGTTTGGAGCTAGTATCTCCTCGTAAAGTACTTCTTCGTGGTTGTCATGACTGATCACTATTGAGCATATATCACCCACCTCATCGTTTACACCTGAGCCTATTGAGGAAGAGTATCCTTTGGTTTTCAGAAACAGCTTCGCGTATCCTTGCTTGTTGGTCTTAAAGTTTCCTAGTCCCACAATTCTTATGTTGGCCTGATCAACAGGTGATCCGTCATTATCAAGAACTTTCAGTCTTGTTATATTTTTTGGATTAAAGAACCCAGAAATTGAACGTTCTATCCTTTGCAGAAAGCTTGGTATAGGTTCTCTAGCAACATTATCCACCACGTCTTTTGCATAACCGAATTGCTTGGGAGTCTCCCAATTTGGACCATACTTGATTTTCAGGTATTCTTCTGGAGGGTTGGGAACGAGAAAGGTTTCACCTATAAAATTTATTTCTTTTAATTGATTGAAAAGCGCAATTGGAAGCCATATTCCAGGCCAATGATAAATCTGTTCATTGATGACCCGATGAAAGAGAACGTCTGTTCTTATCATGTTCTTCAGTAATGTAGCGTAGATTATACTGTCGTGAGATCCACTTTGAACATAGTATCCATTTTCTCGGAATGCTGCTAACAGCGATTCTACTGATTGTTCGGTGAATCCATTAACTCCTAAGATAACACCTAGATCGAGGTCATCGTCCCATGGAATAAAGGCGTCATCCCTTATTGCACCAAGGCAGGTTCCTTGGCGTAGAAAGAACTGCACTCCGTTGCAGTCCATGATCTCCTTAATTTCAAGAAGTAACTTTTTGGCGATGGTGATATCCATTGAGGGAGTGGTTCTTGTTAGTCTGTTTTGAATTTCGGCGTTAATATTATCACTTGGCTTCATAAGATTTATTTCCTTGACTGATCACTACTATTAGATTTTTATGTTATATGTTAAATGAATAACTTACCATATTTATGAAACTACAGTTTTGAACTTTGAACGCAAACGAAACTTCCGTGGAATTAACAGATGATAGATGCTAAAATGGATGCACTTGTCACTTAGGCCGATTTAGTTATACTTCCATTATAAGTGTAGAATTACTTACTTTTGGGGTAGAAACTTAGATAATTCTGCGAATCTATGAATTGCTTAACCACGTTTATTTATAAATTGCTTAACCACGTTTATTTATAAATTGCTTAACCACGTTTCAGGAATTTGAATCTCTTAGTAGTAAATCCGATGTAGTAAATCCGATAATGAACAAAACATTACGACGGAATTTTTCGCGTTAGGATTATTAACGGTAACTGTTTTTGGTCCAAATTATTAATAAATTGAATTTATATTGAATAAGTAAAATATATTTTCAGTACCTATATCACTTTATGCTTTGAGTGAATTGAGGAGAACTATATGCAAGAAGAAAGACGTTTCGTTTCTTCGCTATTCGGGGGGTTTTGGCAATTTGATGTCAAAGATTTCAGCTACCTTGTTAATCCGTATTTTCCGCCTCCAGCTTTTATGGATTCACTAGGAGCGAGATTAGATGAATTAGTAAGATCTTACCCTTCCACTAACTGGTATATTTCATCATTGGCATCGATAGATGTAAATCTTAGTCATGAAGAGTTGGTTATAGGTAATGGAGCTAGTGAACTTATAAGTGCGATTATTAATCGATATGTCAAAAATATAGCCATACCTATTCCGAGTTTTGATGAATACATAAATCGTGCTTATATCCAGAATAAAGCAGTTAGCTTGTATCAAATGGACGAAGAATATCAGTTAAATATAGAAGGATTCATTAGCCATGTGTCTAATAGCGGAGCCAACAGCGCCTTAATCATTAATCCGAACAATCCAACTGGAGTATTCATACCAAGAGATTCTATATGTTACATATTAGAATCATTGAAGGATTTGGACTTGGTGATAGTTGATGAATCGTTCATAGATTTTGTAGAGAGTGAATCTCCTCTTTCTGTAATTGATAGAATCAATGATTTTACCAATTTAGTGATAATAAAGAGTTTATCAAAGAGTTATGGTATCCCTGGTTTGCGTTTGGGGTATGCGGTATCAAGTAATAAAGAAATCATAACAAACTTAAGAAAAGATGTTCCAATATGGAGCATAAATTCTCTAGCTCAGTTTTTTCTTGAACAAATGGGCTCCTACCGCAAAGAGTTCCTGCAATCATGTGTTGACGTACAGATTGCTACTAAGTCCCTATATAGAGGCTTACAGTCCATTTCATATTTGTATGCATACCCAACAGATGGGAATTTTGTTTTGTGTAAAACCTTATCCGGTTGGACTGCATCAAATTTGACTGAGAAGCTCTTTAGTAAATTCAAAATATTAATCAATGATTGTAGCCAAAAAAATGGACTGGATGGGAATTTTGTGCGAATTGCTTCGAGGACACAAGAAGAAAATGCTGACCTTATAGAAGCTTTGAAGCTCCTAATTGTAAGAACCGGATTCAATAATGTCTAAAGTGATTTAGTGGTATGCCTTTTATAGGGAATGTGAAATTATATTAATATGAAAGCGATAATCCTTGCTGCTGGCCAAGGCTCAAGACTGAAACCTGAGACGGACAATTTACCAAAATGCTTGGTAAGGGTAAATAATATTCCAATTTTGTATCATCAACTTCAATCACTAGAAAGTCTTGGGGTTACTAGCTGCGTTATAGTTGTGGGTTTTATGAGTGAACTCATACAGCGAGTATGTGGAAATAGGTTTGGAAGTGTAAATCTTAAGTATGTAACTAACGATCACTACATGGAGACCAATAATATCTATTCGCTGTGGTGCGCTAAGGAATACTTGGCAGATGAAATAATTCTGATCGAAGGTGATGTGCTATTTGATAAGCATATTTTAGAAGATCTAGTAAATAAGACCATTATAAATTCAGCCGTGGTGGATGATTTCAGATCTGACATGGATGGCACTGTGGTATTAGAAAAAGACGGGCTTGTGAGCTCTATGGTATTAAAATCTCGACAATCCCCTAATTTTGATTATAGCAAAGCTTTTAAGACCGTTAATATATATTCGTTCGACAAAGTAACTATGCAAGACTACTTGATTCCAGCTTTGACTAGTTGGGTTAATGAGGGATTTATTAATGAATTTTATGAAGCAGTTATAGCAGATTTGGTAGAGAAGGGTGCTATGCAGCTGGTGACCCAACATGTTGGAACACGTAGATGGATTGAAATAGATACCACCAATGATCTACTTAAAGCTGAATCAGAAATAGGTTTTTTGACTTAATAAATTACGAGTACCATCTAATTATATAAATGAATAAGAGGAAATATATGAACGAAAATAATGGATCTGATCAAAAAACACTTGACTATAGCCTGAAATACAATCCCCCAATGGACCCTATTCTTGGAGAACGTAATTTAAAAGAAGCAAAACAGATCCTTGATAATTTGAATGTTACATTTCTTTTAGGATCTGGATCGTGTCTAGGAGCAATTCGAGAAAAAAATTTCATTGCGTGGGATGATGATGTTGATTTGTTCGCAGTGATTGGCGAAGGTGAAACGAATGAAGAAACACCCGATATTGTCGCTGAGGCATTTAGGAAGAATGGATATTTTGTCAGTATTCTTGATGGAGGTCATTCTAAGACATTAATGTTTATAAAGAATTTTACCAGATTAAGTGTGGAGTTCACGCGCATTACCAACAATCTAATCCACGTATATCCTGGTATTAAATTTCCAGCAATAATGTTCACGAAACCCAAGGAGGTAGGTTTTTTAGGAGATTATTTTTTGGTCCCAAACCCGCCGGAAGAATATCTCCGGATAAAATATGGATCAGAATGGATGGTTCCTAAGAAAGCAGGATATTATGAGAAAGATGTAGTAGAGAATATTCCATCTGTAGACATAGTTGGAGGTTCATGCGTACTTAGGATATTAGATTATGCAGAGAAACCAGTATCTGGAGCTGATATCACTCTGGTAGCTGGAGGTCGCTCTAAAACTAATGATCATGGATATGCTGAGATTATATTGCCCGGTCCTGATTGGTATGCTTTGACAATAAAATTTCCTGGACATGAGCAGGTTCTTTATATGGAACAATTAGAGCAAGATAAAGTTTATGTTTATAGGGCTAATGCAACATCAGAAGAATATAGTAATAATGAAGGCGAGATAGGAACTTTAGGCAATTTGTTAAAACTTGAATAATGGTAAGGAAGGTTGAGAGCTTGCCATGTAAGCAAAGTAACGTCTACAACGCCTACAAGGAAAAGAGCACCTCTGAATGCATTGTAATTATAAGTTGAAAAATTAACTAATTAGAGAAACCTTGAGGTATGTTCAGTGTCAGAAATGCATGAATTAGGTGAAATAGAGTCTTCTTCCTATCTATTCAAGTAGGTTGATCAAGTATTCGCCTTATCTTGTATCCAAAGAATTTGTATTTCCCCCATGGATTAAAGTAATCTGCTATTTGATTGGGCATAAGATTGTAGTTTGTTTTTAAATAATTAGAGACCTCTGAATCAACCGGAATTTTACTGAAGTCATGAAGAAGGAGCATGCTATGGGATGCTGTGTATGGTCCAATTCCTTTTATGGATAGCAAATTAGTATATGTGGTTTTATTAGTTTCTTGTCCTTCTGAGTTGATAAGTTTTTTTTCTAATAAATCTTTTGTGATTTCGATCATAACTTTTGATCGAAATCCTAGTTTAAGTTTTTTTGTAAGGTAATTTTCATCTGATGAAAATATTTCAGATGGAGTAGGGGAACTGCCATTTCCTAAATCATTATAAAGCGATTGAACCATATTTTTTGTTCTGGACCAAGAACAGTAAATAGTGCAGATTGTTTTAAGCAAGTCTTCATAAAATGTAGTTCCTCGTAAGAATCTTCCTCCGCCTTGCATAATGTAGTCAGCAATATTTTTATCAATTTGCTTTGAAGTATCTATTGCTTCATCAGGATTCCATTCAAGCGATAGCCATCGGTTAATTCGTGTAACAATATTTTTGTGATATGAAGATACGTTTTCGTTTCCATTTATTATTGTTGTATTCAGAGTGTATTGATTTTCCTGTTTCATCTCTACTATTACGAAGGAATTATCAGGAAGTTTTTCTGTTCGACGTAACAATAAATTGTCGCGTTCCCACTCCCAAGGAGCTAGCTGAAACCAACCATGGCTTAATACAGTATTTTTAAGCAAAAAAGGGTATTTTGAATTAATTTGAAATTCAAAACTCATAAAATCCTAAAGGTTATCTGATTTCCATTTTCCTGAATAACAATATTGAACTTATAAAGAAAAACGAGATAATGAGAAGTAATATTAAAATATGTGGAGCATGGAATCCGTTGACTAATGGGTTTGAATTTGAGTAATAATAAAATGGCGAAAACATTCTAATCCATGCCAGTGATTCGGATAATCCTAAAAAACCGTTTGCAAGGTGAGTTAAGACAGCAAGGCCTCCTACAATTCCGGCACCAGATAATTTTCTGTAAGGAGTTACACTCAACATTATTGTTCCAGTGCAGAAAACCAACCCAAGTAACATGAGATGCAATAACTGATAACTAAGAAATACAGTATTGATAGTTATATCCATTAATTGAGCACCTATTCCCATAGTTCCCCATAGTATTAAAGCAAAAATTATACTACTTAAAAGGATGCAGAAAAATTTTTGTATAATAACGCTACTTCTATTTATTGGTAATGCAATAAGTAGCTCAAGGGTTCCCTTTTTTTCTTCTCCTGCAATGACATCATTTCCACGGAGTATTGCAAAAATAATAACAAGGGCAGGTCCAAGGAAACCAAAAAATTCAATTTGTAAAAATCCTTCATAGGTAGACATTGAAGGAATTCCTGAAGTTCCAAAAGCTGCAATTATTGCCTTGGGCATATTAATTAACATTTCATCGAATGCTTGTGCACCTTCCTTAATAGTAGGGAAGTACGATACCATCATAGCTCCTGCGATAAACATTCCAAGTGACCACCATAAAAGAGAGATTCTCTGGTCCTGGAAATTTTTCAGAAAAATATTCCGCATCATGAAGAATTGTCCTTGTTGGTTAAGTAATAAGTCATAAAAATTTCTTCAAGATCTTGGTCTCTAATAGTTAAGTCAGTGATCGAATAGCGGGCTATTGCTTTTATAAATGGTTCAATGGGCCCTTTTATAATGATTTGAAATATTTCATCGGTTATCATGACTTGAGAAACATTTGGAATTTTTTTTAAATCATCTTTTTCGACATGTTCTGAAAATTTTATTTCAACAAACTTTTGAGAACTTTCCGTAAGAGTTCTCATGTCATTTTCAATAATGAGTTTTCCGTCTCGAATAAACCCCACTCGATCTGCAATTTTTTCTACTTCAGTTAATACATGTGAAGATAAAAATATTGTCTTTCCGTCTTGTTTATTTTCAAAAAGGATTTCATGGAATTCCTGTTGCGCTAATGGGTCGAGGCCACTAGTTGGTTCATCTAAAATTATTAGCTCAGGTCTATGCATTAGCGCTTGAATTATTCCTAATTTTTGCTTGTTTCCTTTTGAGAGCTCACCAATTTTTCTAGAAAGATCGATATCTAATCTTCTAGCAAGGGTTTTTGTATAAGTTTTATCAGAATATTTACGAAGATTTGCGAAATATGTTAATAATTCGCTTCCTTTGAGATTGCCATAAAACGATAATTCTCCTGGAAGAAAACCTATTTGTTTTCTTATCAAAATATCGTTTCCTTTTGACTTCAATCCTAGAAGAGTTATTTCCCCTTCAGTTGGATTAATTAAATTTAAAAGCAAACGGATTGTTGTTGTTTTTCCAGCCCCATTTGGACCAATAAATGCATATATTTGTCCCTCATCTACTGATAAGTCAAGAGAATCCAATGCTCGTAGGCTTCCATAGCATTTAGTTAGATTGTTTACTGTAATTGCTGCCATTGTAATTAATAACGGATAATACTAAGTAAAGTTTGATATCTTTTATTATGCTGTTAATGCTTAAGAATGCAATTATTGAACAACATTCATTAGAGAGTAGGATATCTAACGAGATAATATTATTTCTTTATTAATTAGGCAACACGGATTTCTTTAATAAAACTTTGTTGCGGTAAATTTTGTATTTCCCCACATTCTAAACATCGTAATATGCTATATTCT